>Ga0209006_10005717_pt1 | contig 11302 bp, 8 predicted proteins | sample JacPin_JW_Ref_O2_FD_188567 | JGI IMG/M metagenome (GOLD analysis project Ga0209006, IMG submission 188567) | Forest soil microbial communities from Algoma, Ontario, Canada - Jack Pine, Ontario site 1_JW_Ref_O2 (SPAdes) (version 2) | ecosystem: Environmental > Terrestrial > Soil > Boreal... | reverse complement strand
CTGTGGCGGGATTGCCTCCGCCAAATATGATGACCTTTGGTGCGTAACTGTTTGCGGGAGTTAGAGGCAAAAGCACGGAAGAACCGTACGTTCGAGTTCCTCCATAAATCGTAGTGGCGATTACGTTAGACCAAGTGTTCGCTACAGGGTCAAAAAGTCGGGATTGGGTGGTTGAACCGGAATAAAAAACCTTACCGTTTGGCAAAACATGCAGGCGCGGATAGAGAGGCGGGGTCCAGGGGGCCACGACCGGCGGCGCCCATCCAGCACCAACGGTGTAGATTTCCGTTTGGGGGTTGGTGGCTCCTTTTTCGTCCAGCCCCGAAAATATCAGAACCCGCCCGTCGCCGAGCACCGTGCTGGTGGGATACCAGCGGCCATGGGCCATGTCTTCCATGTCTACGAAATCGGGTTTCGGGCTGACGGCTGCAGGATTGTAGATAGACGTCCTGTTCCAGCCAAAGAAGGGATCGTACTGAAGATTGCCGCCCATAATAAATGGACGGCCATCGGGCAACACGATCATTCCGTTGCAAAACATGTCCCAGCTCTGCGTCTGAGTGGCCATGGTATTAGTTGCGGGATCCCAAACCCCAACGCTGAAAACGCTCTCCGCGGGATAATTTCCGGAGCCGGATACCACCAAAATCTTGCCGTTGGACAAGAGCGCAGTATGAATCGGATTGATAGGCATTTGCGTCGACACGGTTTGCCAAGCGCCCTGCACATTGGCTTGTGCGTGCGCTACAGGTGCGTAGCAAGCAGCAGTTAGTGCCAGAGTCGCGACGAGGAGCAACATAAGGGGTGAAAACGGTTTATGGCGAAGACCTGAGCCACAGGTCGTTTGAATCGAGGGTTGAGGGGTAGCCTTGCGGCCGGGGTGATACATCACAAAATGCCTCCTTGGTTCAACAACCGGCGACGCAGGCCGGCAATGTTTTCAAAATTGCGAATTGCTTCCGTCCGAAGACCGAGACCCGTTACCTCCATTACTGCATCACCGGGGCCACCGTAAGTCGTTTATTTACAGTGACTCACATTGAGAATTGTCCAGTCATTTTCCAGCTAAGGGAAAATGCGTCTCCTTGAAGCCTGCTGGGGTACTAGGCTGGCATGGTCGGTGACTAATCTTGCCAGGGGGAATTCGTTTGAATGCAGGGAATGACCCGTTTGAGGGGTGAATAGAAGGCAGGAGGGAATCGAAACTGGAACTTCGTGAAAATCCTGATTTATGCGGGTAAACTACAAAGCGAAGTTGCGGGGCTGTAGCTCAGATGGATAGAGCATCGGTTTCCTAAACCGGTTGTCGCGAGTTCGAATCTCGCCAGCCCCACCACTCAGCTCTTTGGTGTCCGCCAATCAGATGTCCGCCAATCAGTTGACATAAAGTCGTCGAGCTTGTAAGGTCTTTGCCACGGCCACTTTTGTTGTGGTGAAGCCACGATGTCCGAACAAGGTGTCTCCAACCTCGGAGTAGTTGACCTTCTCGCAAAACGCCCTAGTACGTTTGACACCTGGATGGCTCCCGATGCCGGCTCAGCGTCATCTCAAACACAAATAGACCGGCGCGAGAAGCTTTCTAAGAAAGATTTTCTCCACGAATATGTCCTCAAGAATCGCCCTGTAGTGTTGAAAGACGCCGCCGAGCACTGGCCCGCGCTTAAGAAATGGACGCCCCAGTTCTTTAAGGAGGCCTACGGCGATCGGAAAGTTCCTGTATTCGAGCGTAAACGCTCCAATAGCGTAAAAGACATGGTTCTGCTGCGCGATTACATCGATGAGATTACTTCCGGCAATTTCAGCAATCGTGCCAAGTATTTATTTAGCCTGAAAATTCCCCAGGTCTTTCCAGAACTTTTGCCGGATCTCAACCCGCACCCCATTTATTGGGAGCCGAATTGGCTCACCAGCAAACACTTGCTGCCGGGTATGCCTAACTTCAAGCTCCGCAACATCACCGGCCTCGAAATGAACATGGGAGGCGCGGGCAGTCCATTTCCATTTCTCCATTACGATGATCTATGGACACAAACTTTTATAACTCAGGTCCGTGGTCGCAAAGAATGGGTGATGTATGAACCTGACCAAACACCCTACATGTATCCGAGTGAGAACGCCGAAAACATCTCCAAAATCCCCATGGAGAATGATGTGAACTTAAACGAGTTTCCATTATTTGCGAAGGCCACACCCTTGCGCTTCATAGTCGAAGAAGGTGAAATGCTTTACGGCGCCCCGGGTTGGTGGCATACCACCAGAGCGTTGACTCCTTCCATCGCTGTGGTCCTCAGCACTGCCAACGGCCCAATCTGGTCCCACGTAACCAAATACTCTTTTCTCCGCGCATGGCGTCACCCCAAGTGGTATCTCCGCCCCGCCGCATTGCCCATAGGCGCCTATCTCACTGCTTTTCACGCGGTTAAGTCCGTAACGGATCCGTTCTAACGCATCGCCTGGGCTTACTTGAACGGTCCCGTTTTTTTTGCCCTCGGGTATAGACCACCTGGCTGCGGGCGTAGCACTGAATCTGCGTTGTTTTCGTGGCGGGATAGGGTCTAACCCGTAGAAAACGAGAAAATGGGGGTACTTCGCGTCCCTTCCCTTAGAACTTCCAGCAAGCTTGGTCCGAAATACTGGCTGAAATATTTTGAAAAGCAACTTTTCCCGTTATCGGGAACTAATTGCTCCCAACCAGAAGCAGAGGACTGTTCTCTCAGTCGAGTGAATTAGAATCGGGTCTGCAACTCATGACCAGGAACGTACAGCTGGTGTTGGAACGATTTCGTGCCTGGTTTTGCGGAAGGGTAAAAGGAAATTCCGGCTAGCTTCCCAACTTCAAGCTGGCGGCGCGCTCTTATCCGCACGCCGAACGGCAAGAAGCGTTAAATCGTCGGTTTGCTTTGAACCCTCCCCGAAACTCAGCAGATCCCCGATACATTCAGAAATCAGCCCGGCAGGCTTCATCCGTACATGCCGCGCCGCCAATGCACGGATTCGATGGAGACCGTATTCCGCACCTGCGCGATTCCGTGCTTCCGTCAAACCGTCGGTGTACAGGAGCAAGGTGTCACCGTCAGCCAGTTTTAGCTGATGGACTGGGAAGTGCGCGTCACAGAACATTCCCAGAGGTACTCCCGTGGAATCCTTTGGAGTTGCGCCTTCGCAATGGATATGAAGCACGGGCAGGTGCCCGGCGCTGACAAACTCCACCGAACCGTCGCGAGTGGCTCGCCCTACGACGATGGTCGCAAATTGCCCCGCGAGAGTGCTCTCGCAGAAAATACGATTAGCATCTTTGACCATGCGATCGAGCGGGAGACAGGCTTCGGCGAGGGTGCGAAATGTTGCATGCAGATGGCTCATGACCAGTGACGCCGCAACGCCCTTGCCGGAAACATCCCCCAGCATAAAGAGCAGACCGTCGTCTATTTCGAAAAGGTCGCAATAGTCGCCGCTCACCATGCTGGCGGGCTGATAGTGGTAGCACACCTCCCATCCAACTGGTGCGAGGCCCGGTTTCGGCAAGAGAACGCGCTGGATGCGTGCGGCCAGGGAAAGATCACTCTCCAAGGCACGCTGTTCGGCGCTCGTAAGATGGTCCAGACAGAAGCGCACCAACGGATCGGCCAGCAAGCGTTCCGCTTCAATACTGCTGTGGCACGTCTCGCAGAGCCCGAATGTTCCCTGGTCCAGACGGCTCAGAGCAATGTCCACAGCCTTTAACAATTCAGAAAGAGAAGCATCGGCGGCTGGCGAACGCAACGCCTCGTGCAGGCGTTCGCGGCGTTGTTCCAGCTCGGTTCGCAAATAGGTTTGTTCTGCAGTAGCCATAACACCTCCGGCCATAGGTTGCTGTCCTGCGGCTGACCCTTCCATCCGATTTCCTCCGTCAAATGAATGAGAAACACGGCATCGGCTTCAACGACCCGCAATATTGGACCTACGCCACCGATAGGCCGCGGCCGCTTGAACTGGCATGCGGCTTTGCCAAGCCGTCGCGAATTTGCTTTTGATGCTGCAAACGTGTTCGACGATAGCAAGAACAGTTAGTCGTAACTACACCCGAGAGACCAAGCAGTGCTTTCAGCGCCTGGGAAATCTCGTAATGGGACAACTCAGTTCTAGTACCGGATACTTCGGTAACTTGCGCCGCACTTCCGGCGCGCGGCCCTCCGCTGGCGGAGTGTCATAAAAGTGTCATAGTTATTGGTTCAAATCGAGGCGGAAGCAATCAGAACGAATCAACAGGCAGTCTTCGTAAGAGGTTGACACTGCCTATATAATCGAAAATTTTCAACTCCAGTCAAAACAGCCCTCTGAATTCCTAAACCGTTGTCGCCAGTTCGAATCTGGCCAGCCCCACCATTCTGCTAATAATTATTACGCCCTAATAATAAATACGCAGCGCAGGTATTAGGACTTATCGCGCTGCGTATCGACCATCAGTCGACTTTCCTGGCCGCCGCAGCGGCCCAATGAATTCAACGGCTAAACGGCGCCGAGGTTTTCATCTACTGCTTGCCATAGACCGCGACCTAACTCGTCGAGTCCGTACCCTTGGAGGTAATGGTCGCAACTTTACCGTCCTTCGAAATCTCCACTTTAGTGTTCGCGGCAACTTTGCCGGCCTTTTTCTGCGTCGCTTCGTAGGTGTTTGCATTGATGCGTTTGATCGCGATCATGGCGATGCCGCCGGGTGCGCTTCCGGTCATCGGATAATCCTTGCCGTCGTATTTCACGGTAAAACCACACGAAATAGAACTGCCGTCTGCCCCGCTTCCTGCGTAGGTGTATTTCACCGAACCACCATCGGCTTCGACAGTGCGGGTCATTTCTTACGGCATGGGCGTCCCGGTATATTTTGATTTCGCGACATTCAGCTTCCATGTTCCAAGCGACGGATTTGCCTGAGCAAAGACCTGCACGGATGCCAAGGCAACGAGCATCACAACAACGACATATCCTAAAGCACGCTTCATAAAGACCTCTCCTTTAAGTTTTAATTTGATTGGCCGGTTCACTCACTCGCGGGGTAAACGTCGTAAGTGTTGAGCCCGGGAAATTGCTGGCAAAGTACGCTGGCCTACACGCTGTGTCACCAAGTTTTGTGCACAAGGCAAGATTATCGACGTGGGTTTTTCTATGGGCTTGGGACCGTGAGGCATATTTCTCTCGACCGATCACTTTCCTTACCTTTGGAATCGAGCGAGGTGACTACGTAACAATATCTCTCTCCACCATGGATTCCGGGGTCGTCATAGCTGTTGGTATTTGAGGTTCCAACCTTGGTGAAGGTTTGGCTCCTATAGAGCCGGCGATAAACGTTGTAACTGATGGCGCGCGGCGCTTTATCCCAATTGATAGTAATTTTGTGAGGCTTGGAAGGTTGTGCAGGCTGCTGACTGCGGGTCGGATGCAAATAGAAAATCAAGACAAGCAGAATTCCGGCCAGCACCAATGCGACGCCCGAGCGTTTGAGAATTGTCATTGGCGTCTTCACTGGCAACTCTTCACAAGTCGATAGTAAGCCACTTTTTGCAGGATGATGCTGGCCTGGATGATGCGCCGTCTGGATAATAAACGAAGTTTTGTCCGTGGCGCATTCGTCGAGAAACTTAGTAATTCTCGAGCGGAACGAACGTGACAGATCGGTCCCGCCGGACCACTCCGACTCATTTGGCAGATGCGGCAATTGCTTGGTAACTACGAATCCTCGCTGCAAAGCGCCGTGCTAAAGTACACTTTCGCCGCGTAATCCCCAAAAGATGACGGAATCACAAAAAATCGGCCGCTACGAAATTATTGAAGAAAAGGGCCGCGGAGCTATGGGCGCGGTGTATATCGCGCGCGATCCGGCGATGGACCGCATCGTGGCGCTGAAAACGATCCACTCGCTGGCGCTTAGCGGGCCGCAAGCCGAAGAATTTCGCGAGCGATTTTATCGTGAAGCGCGGGCTGCAGGCGGATTGTCGCATCCGGGTATCGTGACGATATTTGACGTTGGCGAGCAAGACGGCGTGCCGTACCTGGTGATGGAATACATCGAGGGACGCACGCTGGCCGATGCCGCAAAAAATGGCCAGCGATTTACCTTCGAGCGCGTCTGCGAGATCGGGCAGCAGGTCGCGGAAGCGCTCGCCTATGCGCATAAGCACAGGGTCATTCATCGGGACATCAAGCCCGCCAACATCCTGCTGACCTCCGAGGGAAAATATGGAGTTGAGCGGCCCAAGATTACTGATTTTGGTGTCGCCAAACTGGGCGCGGCACAACTCACTTCGACCGGGCAAATTCTTGGGAGTCCGGCGTTCATGCCGCCAGAGCAATTTACCGGCGCGCCGATTGACGGACGCAGCGACTTATTTTCTCTCGGCGTGATTTTGTATTGGATGGCCACTGGAGAGTACGCCTTCACAGGCGAAACAATTACGGCGGTTTCCTACAAGGTGGTGCACACCGAAGCGGTGTCACCTCGAAAACTGAATCCCGCGGTGCCTGCGGCGTTCGACGAAATTATTTTGAAGTGCCTGGCCAAGTCGCCCTCGGACCGTTACGCCACTGGCGATGAGTTGGCTCACGACCTGGCGGCGCTGCGAGCGGGACGCCCCACTGCAGAGTTACAAGCGCCCGTGCCTGTATCGGTTCCCGCTACTTCCAGAAGTGCCATGGACGTCACTCTGGATTCAAATCCCGCAGCGTTGCCAACGACGCCAGCGGTCCGACAAACTGCCGCTGCGTCGATGCCTCGGACGGTTGGGCCGCAAAAAAAACGAACTGCTTGGATCGGCACGACAGTCGGTTTGGTTTTTGCCGCCTTACTTCTTGGGGGTGGCTGGTACGGCTACGCGAACCGCGAGCGAATTGCGACAATCCTGGATCCCAACTCCGGGCCGGAATCTGTTGCTAACACGACGCCCTCTGAGGCCACGTCCAAGACCGACAAAACCGCAACGCCGCCGAATCGCCAACCACGAAACGAAAATCTGAACAAGCAACCGGCCAAGAGCGGCGCCAGGAATGCGCCTTCAAGGACTGCCGTTTCGGCTCTGCCGCCTCCTCCGCGTGTGGACTTCGATCCGAAACAATTGGACCCCAACGCCAACGCGAAGTTAAAAATTGAAGCGGACCACTTTCCTGCCAATGTCGCTTTTACCGTGGAAATGGGCGGGAAAGTTTATTTTGAACGGGGCGGAAACAATAACCAGCAACTGTTTGACGACCTGTACGTGCCGCCGGGAGTTACCGAGTTTCGGGTCATCGCCGGTGAAGGCGCAAATCGAAAAACGTCCAACATCGTGAGCGCCGAATTCAAGCCCAAGAAAAAGAAATCCCTGCGCATCGAATTGCGGACTCAAGGTCAGAAAAGTGGTTCATCAGTACCGTCAGGGGTCTATGCCGACTCGCAAATTGTAGTCACCCTCAAGTAGCACCTCGGGGCACTCGTCACACGGAGCAGTTGCACAAGCGTTCGAACGGCGTGCGCGCTTGGGGCGAAGTGCTGCGGCGTTCGAATGCCCCATGTCGACACGCCGACCATTGCACAAAATGTCGGCACGTCGACAATTGAACGAAATGTCGGCGGTCGACAATTGCACTTCTGACGCAAAATAGTCTCGACATAAAGAAAAATTTTATTCGTGAAACAGATTTGGTTCGAATGGGGGTGCATTCGAAGGAGTCCCCGGTTCGAACGATGGCAGCGTTCGAATGAATGCGCACATTTGGGAATCAGGGGTGAAAAACAGATGTTTCGTAAGAGACATGTCCAGATTGGTCCCGCAACCCTAAGTAGGGCCCCCGGCGAGGCGGTTTCGTTCTACGGTAAGGATAGACACGTGCATGAGGTATTAGGGTCGCGCGCGTCGCGCAGCGGTTAGTTCTCACCCCGATTGAAGAGCGGAGCCTGCAGTGGATAGAGTTTTATCATCGATCGACAAGTATGGTTACGTGGCAAAACGGCAATTGCCCGTAAAGGGAGTTGCTGGGGACGCAGTACCAGCCCCTACGGCCGTGGAAGGCGACAAGATCGCAAACATACACGGCGCAATGCTGAATTTTCATTTGCTTCTGCGATCCCAGCGACTTTATGAAGTCGATCATCCGCAACGAATTGCCACTTTGGGAATGGCCTACGATTCTCTGCACTCCGTGGTGGAACGCCATAAACTCGAATTGCAAGTAATGCGCGACGGATTGGTGTCCTCTGCGCTCGGCGACAGTTTACTGCCGGATGCCACTGGCGAGATGCTGGCGCTCTCGAGCGCGTTACGGCAGGCCGGGATTCGAAGAATTTCCTTCCTGCCAAAGGTTAGCCAGGAAGAAGTGGACATTCTGGCTGAGCTCATCAAGGTATCATTGATGACCATGGGACAGGCGAGCGCTGCTCCGACAGCTGCTCAGCCATCTGGTCAGGCGGGCACGAAAACAGCGGGTAACGAAGCCGTGGGCGCGCGGGATGTCTGGTGGATAGCGAGTTTTGCGGAACGAGATGTGGAAGGGATCCTGGTTAACGCGCAAGTGGATCGAAAAGTTGACACACTTTTGACCAGCTTGATCGCCACGCTGGTAGCTTACGGCGGGCATTCTCCGCGCAGTGATTCCGAAAACGTGCCTCTGCCAGATTTTGACGACCTCATTGCCACATTAAAGCTCCTGGCACGCGTCACTCTTCCGCTGGAACCGGCACGCGAACTTTCGCCTGAGGCGGGGGCCCGCGCGATTCGCGAAGCCATGGAAGCAGCGAGTCACGATACGGTGCGGCTGCTGCTCAGTGCGATCTCGCAATACTCTCCGGAAGAGGGTGAACTGCCGCAGTTGTATGTGAAGCGCCTGGCGGAAAGCTTAATTTTTGAATATTTGCTCGCCAAATTCGCGGCCGGGTCGTTGACACCGGTTTTGGTGCGGCCGACGTTTGATCGTCTGGGTGAAGTGTTGGTGGCGGCTGGAAAGATTCCCAGTGCGCATGGTCCAGGCAGCCAGATTTTTTCGCCGAGTGTGATGCAGTCCTCGTTAGCGGCTACGTGGGCGGCAGAAAGTTATCGGGAAAAATTGGTGACCCGCTTCTGGCTGGAGCTACCACCCCGCGAAAAGTCGATGGTGTTGCGCGGGCCGGATTTGTGGAGCGTGCCAGTGCTGGCGCTGCGCCAAACGTTGGGAAATCTCGCGGATGCCGGAGCCGACTCGCCCCGCCGCGAAGCGCGCCACATCGTTTTGAACTACGCCAGACGGCTGGAGCACGAGGATCTCCGCGCGCGCCAAACCGTGGCGGCAGGACTTAATGAATTATGGCCCATCATCGAATCGCTCTGGCCTAACCAGTTACCGGAAGATTTAAGCAAGGGAGCGCTGGCAGCGCTGCGCATCGAGCGCGAGCCGCAAACGACTTCAGCGCTGGCTACATTTATCGAGTCACTGAGCCACATTGCGGTGGTACGCGGAGACTATGAAGGCTTTGAAGCGATCATCCTGGCATTGGAGCAGCCTTCCGGTGATTTCGAGCACAGCAACTTTCCCGCATTGGGAAAACGCCTCTTCGCGCAGGACCGACTTTTCCTGCTAGTGGATGCCGGACTGGCGCACCGCGCCCTAGATCCGGTATTGCCCAGATTGCTGGAGCGCGATCCTGATAAATTGCTGGACCGCCTTACGCTGCTGTTGGGCGAAGAACGTGGCGGGAGCCTGTTGCCAGCGATGGCGCGTCTGATACGAACCATTGGCGTACCGGTGTTGACGATCCTCGAGACGCGACTCTACGAAGCTCGTCCACAGCGGGTAAGCGCCGCCATCAAGTTGCTGGCAACTGCCGACCCGGACCGATTGTTGCGGGGTCTCACACGGGCTCTGCCCAGTTGGGAGTGGAACATGCAGGATCTGGCGATCAGCGAGTTATCGCGACCGACAAACGCTCCCAACGCACAGACTGCCGCGTTCGTATTTTCCAGCGTGCTTATCAATGCGCACCCGCTGGTGGTTCCGATGATGATCGATCAGATTGGTCTTAGCGGCGAAAGCTCGGCGATTCCTCAATTGATGGAAATTGCGGCGGGGGAAAATACGACCCTGCGCGACCAGTTCGTGCGGATTAAAGCCATCGAAGCGCTCGGGCGGTTGCGAGCTACGGAGTCCATGCAACTGCTACATCTGCTCGCTGAGCGTCGCAGCGGAATAGCCTATGCCGAACCATCCGGTCTGCGAGCAGCGGCGCAAGACGCCTTGGCGGTGATCGAAGACGGTGCGACATCGACATCCGCGCGAGCTACCTTCGATGCTTCCAGCGCTCACGGCGTGGTGTACGCGGTTCCCCGACGTTATGCACGCGTGCCCCTGGATGCTCCCCTGCGCGCACAGGTCAGCGCCAAAGCCGCGGGAGCTAGCCTGGCGCGGGTAAAAACCATCAGCCTCGGCGGAGCCTACCTGGAGAGCTCGAAGAGTCTCTCTATTGGTGAGTCTGTTCAGTTGGAAGTGCGGTCCGGCTTGGGCAAAAAAATTCATTGCACCGCGATTGTCCGCAACAGCACAGCTGGCGGAAACGGGGTGGAATTCGTGCATATGAACGACGAGGATCGCAGCAAATTGCGCAAGCTGGTCCTGCGCAAAATGCCCGGTTAGTTCCCGCTTGCCGCTACGGCTATTGGAACAATTACGCCAGTCTTGAATTGAAAACGGTTTTCCACTTACCCCGCGAAAATGGTTCTCGCTAACCTACAGGATATTTGGTACGGTGATGCCGCGATTACCTTATCGACGTTTTGTGGATAAGGGGCGTAGTTTGTTTTGTCCCCGGCTAGTGCACCTTCCCACCCGAGGTGCTTTCAACACGAGGTGTTACATGCTGCTGGCTATCGCGGGAATTCTCTTTATCGTTGGGCTTTTGGGATTGGCTGCCTTCCTCTGCGCTAAAGAATGTGGTAAGGAACAGTCAAACGACTTGTTGGGTGATGGGCAGGTAATAGGCAGGACGTCGGCCCGCCGCGCACACTCGAACTGAGTCGCTCAAGGCGGCAGAAACATGCGCGCTGAATTAGCTAATTCGCCCGCTCCTATCCGCTGGAACCGAAACTTTGTCTTAATTTTGCCGTTGCTCCTGGCGCTCATGCTCGGACTTTTCGCGGTCAGCGCTACACCGCAAAGCAAGCACTCCGATGCCGCTTCCGCTGTTGCGACAAAACCGGCCAATTTGAACGCCCTGGTTCGCGACATCCTGCAAAACGAACTCCGCGCCCAGGCCGACGATCACTCCTTGTGGTGTTACCGCAAACTTACGGACAAAGATAGCAAGCAGCAATTATTTGCCGCGTGTCAG
>Ga0209006_10005716_pt1 | contig 11303 bp, 6 predicted proteins | sample JacPin_JW_Ref_O2_FD_188567 | JGI IMG/M metagenome (GOLD analysis project Ga0209006, IMG submission 188567) | Forest soil microbial communities from Algoma, Ontario, Canada - Jack Pine, Ontario site 1_JW_Ref_O2 (SPAdes) (version 2) | ecosystem: Environmental > Terrestrial > Soil > Boreal... | reverse complement strand
GCCGTCCCGCTGGTGAGTTGCGGCGCCTCGGTCCCGGCGATGAAGGCATCGAGCGCCTCGGCAATGTCGCGCCGCCGGGTCGCGGCGACGACCAGCCGGTGTGCCATGCGCTCGCGTCGATGCGCCACCGCGTTCGCGACGACGCCGGTGTCCTGGTCCGACAGATGGGCGATGCGCTCGGCATAACTTGCCGCCATCGCCGCGAGGGCCGGTCTGGTCTCCGCGGACAGAAGGAAGAATCCCCGCGGCTCCGGGGGCGTGGCCGCGACCGCATCCGCCGGCTTTCCGGGCGCGACGACGACGTGAGCATTGGTGCCGCCGAATCCGAACGAGTTCACTCCGGCGCAACGCAGGGGTGAATTGGGCAACAACAGCGGCTTGTTGCAGACCGCGAGGTTCAGGCGGTCGAACTCGATGGCCGGATTGGGCTTCGAGAAATGCAGCGAGCGCGGCAGGATGCCGTGGTTGAGCGCGAGCACGGATTTGACGAGGCCGGCGAGGCCCGAAGCCGGCTCGAGATGACCGATGTTGGTCTTGACCGACCCGATCGGCAGCGGTGCCGAGCGGCGCAGGCCGAGGCCGCGTCCGAGCGCATTGGCTTCGATCGGGTCGCCGACCGGCGTGCCGGTCCCGTGCGCTTCGACGAAGACGAGGCGGTCGAGGTCGATCTCGGCTCGGGAATAGATACGCTTGATCAGGGCTTCCTGCGCGTTTCCCGAGGGGACCGAGATGCCGTTGGTGCGGCCGTCGGAATTGACGTCCGACGCAATGATGATCCCGTGCACGGGATTGAGCTTCGACTGCGCAAAAGCCGCCTTGCGCAGCACGAGGACAATACCGCCCTCCGCGCGGACGTAGCCGTCGGCGTCGGCGGAGAAGGCACGTGACAGACCGGTCGGCGACAGCATCGAGGCCTGGGCGAACGAGATGAACGGCACCGGGCTCGCGATGATGTTGACGCCACCGACGATCGCGGTATCGATCTGTCCGCTGCGCAGCGCCTGCGCGGCTTGGTTCAGGGCGACCAACGAGGAGGAGCACGCGGTATCGAGCGTGACACTAGGCCCATGCAGGTCGAAGATATAGGAAATCCGGTTGCCGAGAATGGCGAGCGAGTTTCCGGTTGCGAAATGGGAATCGGCGATCGCAACGTCGCCGATCACCGAATGCGCGTAATCGGTCTGCGAGGCGCCGATGAACACGCCGGTGTCGCTTCCCGCCATCGAGCTCGGTGGGATACCGGCATCTTCCAATGCCTCCCAGGCGAGCTGCAGCAAGATCCGCTGCTGCGGATCCATCTGCTCGGCCTCACGTGGGGAAATGCCGAAGACGCTCGGGTCGAATCCCCAGATGTCGTCGAGGACGCCGGCAGCGAAGGTATAGCTCTTGCCGCGTTCCTGTCGGCGCGGATGGCCGAATCGCGTCAGTGAAAAGCGTTCGGCAGGGACTTCGGTGACGGCACACCGGCCCTCGAGCAGCAACGACCAGAGATCGGAAATCGAGTTGGCACCCGGAAACCGGCCAGCCCAACCGACAATCGCGATATCGTCATGCAGGTAATAGACAGCACCCACGCACGACCCCCCTCAATGAACGTTCAAATCGTTACGCTCATTTTCGCCCATTGACACACAGCCGGCACAGAATCGCTGCAATATTCTAAGCTGTCGAGACGGACGCCTTACGCGGGACTGCAGGACACTGAAACCGCGCGACACACCGTCTCGCGCGAGAGTTCCAGAGAGAAATTTACCCCCCGTGTTGCCTGATCTGCCGACCCTCCCCCCCCTTTTAGACTTTTCTGCGCCGTATGTGCAAATACCGCGGCGGAAAATTATTCGGAAGGGCTTCGTTTCGTGGCACGCGCGGAAACGCACGCGTCGCCGTTTTGTCACCGGCCCCCCCTTCGAAGGAGGCGGATAGAAAACCGGTCGGCGAGATCGGCGAGGTTTCCTTGACAATTCTTTGTTAGATGCGGCAATGTGTCTGCGGTGCTTGGGGGTACGGGATGCGGACGGCTTCTCCGACTCGATGGAATGAGGGCTTTTTCAGGCCCTTAGAGCGCCCAACGTTAGCTTGGTTGGCGGCTAGGTTGCCTCGCTGGGTTACGCCGGATCAATTGACGGGCATCGGTTTTGCCGGTGCCGTACTGACAGCCGTTGGTTATGTGGCCTCGAGATCGCAGCCCGATTTTCTATGGCTCGCGTCTCTCGGTCTTGTCATCAACTGGTTTGGTGATTCGCTCGACGGAACCGTCGCGCGGTTGCGGCGGATTGAGCGGCCCCGATACGGATACTACCTCGACAACTCGATCGATTGTGTCGCTCAGTTGTTGCTGGCCCTTGGTGTCGGGCTGTCCGGCTACGTGCGCTTCGATCTGTGCCTGTTGGCACTCGTCGCGTACCTGATGGTGTCGGTGCTGAGCTTCATCCGCGCCAATGTTTCCAGTGTTTTTCAAATTACTTACGCCGCCGTCGGCCCGACCGAGGTGCGGGTCGGTTTCATCGTGCTCAACGCCCTCCTGATTATCTTCCCCCCAGATACCGTCGATTGGGGGCTTCCGCTGAGCTATCCCAATTTGTGGTCGCTGGCGTGGTCGTCGGCAATGCTCGTCACGTTCCTGGTGACGATGGTGAAGCAGGTGCGTCAGCTCGCGAGCGAGGAGCCGGCGGGTGAAGTCGCGGCGCCCCTTGGCCGAGCGCCGTGGCTTGAATCCGACGGCGGGTGGCTCGCCATTCCCCAGCCGGTTGTGGAACCCGTGACCCCGGTTCACCCGCGTCAGGTGCCCAATCCTTCGGATCGCTTCTGACCGGCAGCGGTCCACCAAACGCCTTGCGTTCGCGGAGCTGAATCTCCGAAGGCCTCGACCGCCGTTCGGAGATTGCTGCGATCTGGTGCGAATTTCCTTACGGCAGCGCCACTTCGTGCGCAAACAGCGACAACGCCGGATGAAAGTAGGGGTCGTCCCGTATTTTCTCCGCCCACCGCCGTACGAAATAGGTCCGCTCCTGCCGGTAGAGCACAAACGGGTCGGGATCGATCCCGCGGGTTGCGGACTGGAGGTGGATCAACACCGATTCAGGCGTCCAGAGGTTGGTCCAACCCCGTTCGGAAATCCTCAGGCAGAGATCCATGTCATTGAGATCGACCGGGAGATTTTCGGCGTCGAAGCCGCCGACCGCCTCGAACTTGTAGCGCTCGACGGCGATGCAGGCCGCCGTCACCGCACCGACCTCATGGGCCACGGTCAGACGGTTGCGGTAGCCGGGATGGTCGGCAGGCATCCGGCGGTAGAGATGTCCGGCGATCCCGCCGAAGCCGAGTACGACGCCGGCATGCTGCAGTCGGCCGTCCGGAAACAGGAGCTTGGCGCCGACCACCCCGATCCGGGGCATGAGGGCGAACCGCACCAGCGGCTTGAGCCAGCCGGGGTCCACGACCACGATATCGTTGTTGACGAAAGCCAGGACCGGCCCCGCCGTCGCCTTCGCGCCGTCATTGCTGAGGGCCGAGAAATTGAACGGTCCCGGCCGCTCCACAACCTTAAAAAGTGGATCACTCTTGAGATCGCGCAACAATGCGAGCGCGTCCGGCGCAGTGCTGCCGTTGTCGACGACGACGATTTCATAGGCCGGATAATCGGTCCTGTCCTTCAATCCGCGGACGCACTCGGCGAGGAGATCGGCGCGGTTGCGGGTCGGAATCACGATCCCGACCATTGGCCAGGCGGGCTCTCCTGCTGCCGGGGAGGACCACGGGAGGGTCGACGCGGCAGGGGACGTCCGGCCGGCGCGACGGTGGTACAGCACCCTGCGCACGTGTCCGACTTCAGCGGGAGCGACGCCGGCGAGGATGCGGTCGATAGCGGCCCGGTCGTCGCGGAAGAGCGCCGCGAGAGCCTCAGCGCCGGGTTCCAGGGCCCCCGCCCGGACGAGGGCGAGGCGCCCTATATAGGGCGCGCGCGCTTGCAGGCACGGGCTCCAGTCGGGCTTGAAAATCGGATCGCGATAGGCCCCGTCGGCATCGACGGTATCCTCATCGGAGTGCAAGATGGTCAGGTTGGGGGAGCCGGCGAGGCGTTCCGCCACCACAGCGAGCGCATAGTCGGGCAACAGATCGCCCGCCTCGAGCACGCCGACACGGTCATCGGCGGAGTTCCGCCGTGCGATCTCCGTCCAATCGGGTGGAGCTCCAATGAAGGCCACCCGCTCGTCGCCGGCGGCGGCCTTGCGGCAATCGGCAAAGTCGGGCGCCGGCACGTCGGTCGCGATCACGTCGAGCGACCATTTCGGATAAGCTTGTGCCTGCAGCGAGGCGACGGTCGCTGCCACGCCGGACTGATCGGTCGCGCGCAGCAGAAGACGAAAGCACGGCGTCAGGTTCCAGTCGGCATGCATCCGATCGAGGCCCACGGGATCAAGCGGACGGCCCAACCGTGCGCGCCACGCCCCATAGTCCTGAAGCGGGGTCGGCGGCGAGGCAAACTTCAGCGCTTGCCAGGCTTCCTGCGGCGAATTGAGGAGATGGGAGCGCACCATCCAGTAGACCCACCTCCAATCGCGCCGGAGGCCGCGGCGCAACAGCCCGATGCGCGAAAGCGGGCTCACGTCGTCGATACGAAAGGTGGATGGGTTCCCTCCCCGGCCCGGCGAGATTGCGACCTTCACAGTGTCGTCGGGCACGCGGCCAATCCACTCGGCGGATCCCAGCACGGGGCCGTTCATGGCCTGCACGAAGGCCGCGCCGCTCCGGGTCTTGAACCGGATCAGCGGGCGGACTGGATCGTCGAAAAAGCTCGCGGAATAGCGCAGCCTGATCCAGCGGTGCCGGGCAATCAGCTCCACCGGCTCGATCCGCAGCCAGGCGTCGTCACGTGCGACGGCATCCCGCTCGGTCGCGACCTCGTGGTCCGCAACGAGGCGCAATGCGGTGTCCGCTCCGGCACGCTTCATTGCCAAGGTCGTTTCCCGCCTGCCTCGCAGCCCTGGCCCGGCGTCACGCAGGCGGGCGTATGGCGAACCCGCGGCGCCGACCCGATGACGCCCCTCGGTTCGGTGGTGCGATGCGGCTCAGTAACGGCGCCGTGCAGGACCGAAGCAACGCACGCCCCACTCTGGCCGGACATGGCCGTAGCGCAACGTCTGCCACCAGCCCACGCTGCATGCGCCCCCATAGGGAGCGCCATAGCCTGCATTGGGGCGATATGGTCGATCGTATCCATCAGACCGGACCGGGGTGGACGATATCAGCACCAGCGCGGCGAGGGCCACCGAGAACGCCGAAAGCTGCTTCACTTGACCGCTCCGTAGGTCGCGACGCCGGATATCACGGGCGACGTCACCAGTCCGACCAGGCCGAGGAATTTGCCGATCTGATCGGAGGCCGAATTGGCGATGTAGATGATGTCCTTGTCCTTCATCGCGAAAGAGCGCGCGAGGAAGAACGAGTGGGCATCGCGCAGGTTCAGGCGGTAGATGACGGGAACCAGGTTGCCGCCCGGCGGCAGGGCCGCATTCGGGACGAATTGAGCAACCAGGGGCGTCGGCTCGAAGCGCAGCAGGAACACGCCGCCGGGGTCGGCCTTGAAGTCGTTGAGACCGCCGGCTCGCGCGATCGCCTCCTCGAACGTGATGCCGGCGGTATCGAACGGAAACTTCTCGCTGCGCCCGGTGGCGCCGAACGCGGTGAAGGTCTGGGGATCGCGCACCACGGTGATGACATCGCCCGGAAGCACATAGATGTTCTCTTCCGGATGATTGAGCAGGCCGTTGTAGGAGACCGAAACCGTCTGCTTGCGCCGGGTCAAGCGCAGGAAGGCCTCGTTCGCGGAAATGCGGATGCCGCCGGCGCCGGCAATGACGTCAAGGAGCCGGTCGCCCTTGGTCGACAACGCCACGCGCGCCCCGTTGACGACTTCACCGCCCAGCGTGACGGTGTTGCTCAGGTTCTTCGAGATCGTCACCACCGCCTGGGGCTCGATGGCCTTGCCCTGCAGCGCCCTGACCACGAGTTGCTCGACGTCTCCGGGCCGCAGTCCCGCAACGTGCAGCCGGCCGGCATAGGGAACCTGGATGGTGCCGTCGCGCGCCACCACCTGTTCGGGAATAGTCGCCGTCCGCGACCCCGACGCGATCGAGCGATCGGTCGGCGATGCCGAGAAGAGTCCGCCGGCGCCGGCCTCCCAGATCGTCACGACGACCGAATCGGACACGCCGATGCGCAGGTCCGGCGACGGACCGACATCGCTGAAAACGCGTTTGAAGGATTCGCGCGGCTGGGCGGAGCTGATGCTGACGATGCGCTCGGTGATGTCGAGCAGCACATAGCCACCCTCGGGCGTCGGGCTAGCCGCCTCGCTCGCGACGTCCATCAGGGACGGACCAGAGCCCGGAAGAATGGTGCAGCCGGCCGACAGGACAAACAGCCCCATCACCCCAACGGTCCCTATGATCCGTGCGGTCATTAGTCCCCAGCCCCGCCCGATAGCCCCCCGGGCTCGACTATAATACGTTAAAAACGGGTTATTCCGCAAGTCCTCACTGGCCATTGAAGTCTGTATTTCCCATTGAAATATCTTTAATTTTTCGTTTTCATCCGATCCGCGCTGAAATCCGTGAGGATTGGCTTTTTGGCAACTTGCGTGCCTGTTCGACTTGGGCGACCCCGCCGTTTTCACGACACCAGCGGGCTCGTCGCGATGCGGGCCAGAAGGCCTTTGCAATAAGTCAACACCGTGTCGGGCCCGGGCATCTTCACCCCGACTTCCTCGGAAGCGAGCCGCTCCGCGTATTCAAGTCCCGCAAAAAACACTTCCTGGCCAATGGGTCGGGACGTCACCGCAGCTTTCCACGTGTCGACGATGATCGCCGCGAACGGTCCGTCGAGGTCGCGATTTCCTCGTAGCGCCGCCTCGAACAGCATTTGAACAAAACCGAGCACGCGGCTGCGGTCGGACAGGCCCGGGGACCGCCACAGCGCCGATTCGATGCGAAGTGCCTCCTCAAGCGGCACCGGGCTCCTCACGCCGACATGCGTCACCGAGTTCGCGCTCCGGCGATGCGAATTGAGAGCCTCCGGATGATAGGCGATGCGCCCCTCTTGCAAGCACTGAATGTAACTCCACCAATCTCCGCAATAGCGAAACGACTCGATGGCCTGGAGATGGCGGACGAGCACCGCGCGGCGGAACACCACGGCGCTCGCATTGGCGATCGTGTTCTTGATCGCAAGGGCCTGATCTATCTCGGTTTCGCCGTCCTCGACATAGGCGGTCAGCCATTTTCGGTTGGTGATACTGTCGGTGTAAAAGCGATAGCTGTCGGCGAGCCATTGTCCCTGCTCACCGATGACACGTGATTCGGCGTAGGCCAGCGCCAACCGATCGTCCGCAAAATACGGCAGCAGGCGCTCGAGAAAATGCGGCGACGACGTATCGTCGCTCTCCGCGATCCAGACGAGCGGCGAACGCGCCTGCGTCACCCCTTTTGCCCATTGCGCGAACGTCGAGCCGGTGTTGCGCTCGTTGCGGACAAGCCTGAACGGAACCGGCGAGCAGCGTTGCCAGCGCTCGAGCACGGCAACGCTGTCGTCTGTCGAAGCATCGTCAAGGGCGATGATTTCCGACGGCAGGATGCGCTGGCGAAGAATCGAGCCGATCCGCTCGTCAAGGTATTGAGCGTGGTTGTACGACGGGACGATGGCCGACACGTCCAGTCGAGGCGCGCGAGGCGGAAGCGTTGCCACCACGGCGAGCACCGAGGTTCCGCTCGCGGCTTCGCAGACGGTGGAGGATAGTCCCAGCTCGTCGATGATCGACGATGCTTCGGGATCGCGCCCGATCTGAACGACCTGGGCCGAGACGTCGCGGAACTTCAGGGCTCGTAGAACGCGCGAAGCGATCACCTTGCGGGAGGCAAGGACCTGCGAAAGATCGAGCGTCATGGCGCCGGTGGGGAGATCATCCAGCACTGCCCAAGACAGCACGAAGACATCGAGGTCCATCTGTGCCGACAGCCCTTCGACAATCGTGCGACCCTCGCATGACGTCCATGCCGCGAGGTCGGCTACGATCGCAAGAACGCGTCGCGCGGACTCGTGTCGCGTTCCAAACGGCGTCGACCAGGGAAGATCGCCCCACTCCGCGACCTGCGAACCGGGCGGCGGCAGTGCGGGATGGGTGCTGTGCCATTCATGGCGGCCATGCCATGTGTAATGCAACAGCGCCTGCGTGCCCGCACCGAGGGATTCGCTCAATTGGGTGAGATACCATTGCGTCGAGAACGCGCCGGAGGGATCGCATCCCTGCACCGCACCTTCGCCAAGATAATGTGCGAGAGGCACGCCATCAGGCCCGCGCGCATCGACATTCCTCATGCGGTACCACAAGGGATCGAACCACGGGCCCGGCCAACGCCCATCGCGATCGCCGGACGCCACGTAGTGCAGGAACGGATCGAATCCGCTTTGCGTCACGTCCGGATAGCTCTCAAGATACCACGTCGGGTCGAATAGTGGCGTCGGAACGACGCGCTCCCCGGGCGGCGCGGCAACGAAGTCGCCGAGCGGCGAAAGCCGCCTGCCGAGCGTCCAGAGCGGCCTGGCCAACGGCCGGCTGATCGCGGCGAGGTAATAGGCGGCATGAAAATAGGGCGACGGATCGAGGCCGAGAGCCGCACCGTTTCGGACGTAATCGAGCAGCGGATTCCCGGCTGCGGGGCGTCTCGCCCGGTACCAGGCCGGATCGAACAGGAGATGAGGCTTGAGGCCCTGCGCTGCCCCGATCGCGAGATAGTGGGTCGCAGGGTCCCAGCCCTGTCGGGCGACATCAGGATAGGTCATGACGTACCAGGCGCGGTCGAACACACGGCCGCCCACAATCGCATGGCGGGCCCAGGCCCATCTGATCCGAAGAAAAAGCCGGACGAAAATCGACGGGCGAGGTGGATCTTTTCGCATTCGGCTCCGCCCGCGAGTACACACGCGACCCTGGTTCAATTCCGGCGCTCCCGCGCATGCGAACGTGCCGACCGCCGGCCGGAACATTCTATGCCGCCTTGTGGGCAGGCGGGCGTCCTTCCCATCGAAGAAGGGCCGCCGTTCCGCCTGACAAAGTGCTGAGGTAGGCTAGGGCATGGGCTTTACGATGGAACTCTCGCTGGGGTCGGGTGATGCTGTTCAACATCGACGCGGATCTTGGGAACCAGGTTTTTGGGTGGGTTATGCCGAACAATCCTGCCGCCACGCCGACCATCATCGTGCATCTCGATGCCAGTCACCATGTCGTCGTCGAGGCCTCCATTTACCACGCCCTTCTCAAGGAACGAGGGCTTCACAATACGGGGGTCTGCGGATTCGCCCTGAACGAGGACAATTGTCGAGGCCTCACGGCTTCGAACAGGCTCGAGATTCATGAGGCGGACACGAATCTGTTGCTCTACCGTCGTCGGCCGGACGAGGAAATCATCAACAAGAAGTTTTTCCGATTGGAACCGCAGTTGTTTCGCTCTGTGGCTGTCGACGATGCCCTTGGGCCGCACTTTCAGATGGCCTATTCGGCGCTCGAACTTCAATCCGAGGAGACGATACGCGCGATTATAGGCATCCCGTTCTCGTCATCTGTCTACACCTCGGGGCGCATTTTCTGGCGCTTTTGGGAGCCCATGCTGCGTGATCGCGGCTACATGGTGGGAATTCTCCTGCGCGATCCCTTTTATGAGCTCGCCGAGCGCCTGCTCATCCTCAAGCTCGCGTCCTCGCCCGAAGGGGACAGCATTGCCGATGCGATCGGTCCGGAGGTGCAGGCTGCCGCGTCCCATCTGCGCAAGGTCGACCTCAGAGATATTTCAGCCATCGAAGCTGCCCTTGCGTCGCCCCCTCATGAATTGCGATCGATTGTCTGCAATCCTCTCACCTACCTGCTGACGGCAGCGAATGCTTTCGATCCTCCGCCGTCGCCGACGACGGCAATCGCGCTAGAATCGCTGGCCGACATGGACGCCGTCGGCCTCAGGCAGGACACCGAATCGTTCTTCGAATTGGTTTCAGCCGTCCTCGAGGTTTCCGAAAGTCTCTCAGCCGACGCCCTTCCGACGAGTTCTACCGTCGTGCAGTGGGCGGACGTGTTGCGGGAGCGACCGGCAATGCGGCAACTCATCGAGATGGATCTCGTCGTCTACCAGACCGCGGCCGGCATCATAGAACGCCAGCATGAGCGTACCGCGGCGGCGTCCGCGTGAGCGGCAATCATACTGGGGTCGACGCGCGAGGGCGGCAGGACGATGCCGATCGATCGGTCACGCCGGCGGACTTGATGGCGACGGCCGGCTTTTGACCAAAGAGGCGTAGCGTTGGCGGGCAAACTCGCGGAGGTCGTGTTGATCGTCAGGCAGCACCTTTACGAACCGCTCTGCGATCTCGGTGACGACGAAATCGGGCTTGACCTCTGCCACGTAGCAAAAGTCGACTGAGGTCGACCAGAAGAAGTGCACTTCGTAAAATGCCCTACTCAGGATCGGCAGGAAAGAACCCGTCGCACAGAAGGAGTCTCCGAAAATGATCAGTTTTTTGCCGCCTGCCAGGCGCTCGTTGCGGTAGATGTATTGTCGCCCACGTTGATTGTGGTGCATGCGCTGCTCGTCGAAGTACGTCGCGAGCTCGTTTGTAAAAATCAACATTCCGGAATTTGGGACCTCAAAATAGAATCCGGTTTCCTGCACCTGCGGATCGAGCTTTGCGCCGAGATCGAACGTCGCTACGTAATCTCTGCGGACGAGGTCGGATAAATCGAATTCTTCAACCCCGAGCGCCTCGCTGAGCTGCCGGTACGCGAGCAGGGCGCCGAACGGCGTCCAGTGCGTGTCGGTCTTATAGAACAGAAGCCGCGCGTCGCGTTCCGCAATCAACTGCGAGGTGACATCTATATAAATGTGAGAGGCCCCGCGGCGGTCGAGTGCGAACGGGATCGTCCGTGTTGGACGGTTATCATAATAGTTCAGGGAACCGATATAGTTATCTCGATAAACGGTCAATTTGTCGGGAACGATGAAATGAAAATACCGCGCACCCAGCTCACTCATTCGCGCGGCACGCTCTACCAAAAGGTCACACCAACGCTCGACATCGGATGCGGAAAAATAGCCTGCCTCGGTGAAAAAGCGAATGACCTGGTTGGTGCCGAGACGCAGGAACAACCAGCCCTCCCGGCCTTCTTGGATCACACCTGGGACGGCGACCTCGGCGTCGGAAATCGGTATGCCGATGCCGAGACCGGCGACCTCGACGCGGACGAGGCCGGGGTCGGTTCT
>Ga0209006_10005715_pt1 | contig 11303 bp, 9 predicted proteins | sample JacPin_JW_Ref_O2_FD_188567 | JGI IMG/M metagenome (GOLD analysis project Ga0209006, IMG submission 188567) | Forest soil microbial communities from Algoma, Ontario, Canada - Jack Pine, Ontario site 1_JW_Ref_O2 (SPAdes) (version 2) | ecosystem: Environmental > Terrestrial > Soil > Boreal... | reverse complement strand
CCCACCTTACGGTAATTGGGCGTATCCAGGCGACTATTACAATCGTTGGTAAACGTTCACTGCTTCAGCCATAGCGCTTTAGCGGCTGCTCGAAACCTGATCCCGGCTGGCAGTGCCTGTCGGGATTGGGCTCCCGGCGCGTGGCATTGCTTCATTCCGACGCGGCCAGTTTTTCCGCGTGGATCAGCAGGGGTAAAAACAAAGATCTGTCGGAACAGACCTTGCAAAAGAAGGGAGATCTGACGCCTCTTAATCAGCGGTTCCAGATTAATTTGAGGTAACGTAATAGTCATATCCCTACAAGACGCGTTCGATTCTGACAAAGAGATCTATCATTCCGCCACGCCTCTATAGGCGTCGGACGAAAGGTGTGTTCTGGACTAATTATGTCCTAATCTCTTTGAATGCTGGCAAACCCGCCCTGCTGCAATGCGTGGAGAACAAACCCAACTGCCTGCTCAGCGGCAATTGTTTGCCTGCGAGTTTTGTTGCGGCGCTTGTTCCCGTCAGCCCAGTCGCAAATTGCTTTTACAATAATCCACTCTACTTTTCGTTCTGCGGCGGCGCTGTATAGACCAGCCCCCTCCATCTCTCCTCCTTCTATTTGATCACCCAACGATCTCAGGCGATCTCGATAGTCAACATTGTCAATTAACTTCTCCCCCGAAAGCATTAAGCCAAATCTGGCTTTTTTCCCCGACCAGCCAACTTCAGCAAGGCGGAATCTACCGAGCAACACTGTCGATGCAGTAATTTTGTCTCCGCGCGGAGAATCCGCAGGCTCCCATCAGACGGAGAAGTTGCAACCTTAGCGACTTCGTACAGCAGCAATTGCCTACTTACAATTATTTCGCCGATACCCTGCTTTTTCTCGTCAACGCCGAAGGCAACGCCAACCATTATCACCGCGCTTGGACTGAAATCGTCGATGGCATCAGCAATGGTTGTTAGTGACGCTCCGGGACCCACCGATCCCATCTCGGACTGAATCGTAACTACCTCTACACCGCCGATTTGACCGAGCCGAAAGTACGCACGTCGCCTTTTGAAATCCTGAATCGGGGGTGACCGAACGATCTGTTTCGACAAGCGGAGCAACGCATCTCGCTCGATCGTCGTCGCGGTCACAAGCAATATTCGTGGTAGTCCGCGGCCCATTTGCTCAGTGACCGTATCCACAGCATGTCTCATTTCCCGATCGTTCTCGATCCTCCCGCGGGCTAAACTCAAACGCTGGGCAAGCGAATCGAAAAAATCGTCGGCAACCCTTGGCATCGATCCTTCCGGAATCGAGCACTTTGAGCCAATTGCGGTTGCAACAATATTTCGTATACCAAAGAGATCATCGCCCCGCAAAGCACCGCCCAGCGCTTCGATGCAGTACGCGTGTACTGCGCGCAGAATAAACTTCAGGTCGTCCGCCGCCAATCTACTTACGAAATCACGACTCCTTCTGGCAGCTACTTTTGCCCACCAGATTTCATGCTCGCCAAAGGGGCGTTTTAATTCTTCCGACAAGTCTAGCGCAATCAATAGGCGTTCTATTAGATGGACGTCATAATCCGGAAAGCTGCGGCCAAGCGCATCAAAGAACGACAACTCAGATATGCCGGTCGGAATATCACCTGAAGCGTGCTGCATGTAGTGTGTTGTATATCCCTTAGATATTTGTCGTCTAACGGCATACTCCGCTTTGGCGGCTGTTAGATTTGCTCCCTCTAGATGCGCACGAAATAGAGAGAAAGTTATAGCTCGATCGTCCCTCTGATCCAATGCCGATCGGACAGTCCGACGCAATGGCAAAACCACGTCGGATTCAGATGAGAGGAGTTGGTGGCTTGGTTGCGACCAGTCGTACAAAAACGAAGATAGATGTTGGGTCGCACTCGACGACTTGATGTGCGCTGGGGGTGGTCCAATGCCGGCACTGGAGTCGAAGTAAAGCGGATAGCGACTTTGGTCATGCTTGTAGACGTCTCGTCTCGTATGGATAAACTCCTCGACAGTCGGGTACTGACTAATCGGCTCTATAACGCCCAATTCAATCAGTTTTAAGATTATGGGGTCTATTTGATTATTTGCACTTCGTAGCGCCGGGTTTTCCCACACAAGAGATAAGCCGCAATAAAGGGGCGCGCTTGATCCCACAATAAGTGACTTTAAAGCGCGATCTATAGAAGAGCGGTTTGGCTTCTGCCCGACCGATTCCCATAGTTCGCGATCGAAAAGGTGCAAATAGATCGGTCGCTGGAGAATAGTCATTCGTCGAATAGGTCGTCAAAAAGTGACAATTGAGTATCCGAAAATGCGGTTTTCGGATGATGGCTTTGATATTCTGAAAGTTGAGCGAACAATTTCTCTTTGGTGATCCTTAGTCGTCCATGGAGTTCCGGTTCGAATTTCAACTGGTGAACGCTAATCTCTCGAATCTTGGCTGCTCGGTTGGCAATCGTAAAAAATCTAAGGGGCTTATTGAGTTGTTGAGCGTATCTTATTTCAAAAAGTACGCCATCGGCGATCAAATGTCCGAACACCCATATTTCATCCGCGATACGGAGCAGGTTATTGTTGGCTTGACGAACCGCGTCTCTATCCACGCGATCACCTAGGAAATATTCAAAAACCCGAAATGGATTTAGTGGAACGCAATGTCTATTGAAAACGAACTCACATACCGCATCTCTGCAATAAAAAAATGCTTTTGATTGGGCCGTGAAAACGATCGGGAGATGGTCGGTGCGGCTCATGGAATGGCTCCAAGGGCGCGACTGGCCTGCAACCCGCAGAAGTGCCCGCTCACAAGGGCCGCGACTATGCCTCGGAACATGCCGGACACATCGCCAGCGGCCCACACCGGCAACCCAGGCACCTTCAGATTACTTCCAACGTCTGGATAATAAGCGAACCCTTCTAGGGTCGGGCCATGCAGGCTTGCGTCATCAAAAGCATGCCGGCCGTAATAAGCGACAAGTTTTCTAAGTCCCACGGCAAGAGCCGTTGCCGCATCGGATCCGAACAAGTTGTCGAGAGGCGACCTAGAAGCCTCAGGTGCGTCAATGAAATCGAGGAGGCTCATTTGAACTGGAATCGGACCGGTCCGCAGTCTCGCTGCGACGTCCTTCCAGATCTTGTCAGCGCTTTTTGCGTCGGTAAATCGCACGTGGAAGCCGACGTTGCAGTAGCCGGTTGGGTCGACGTCGGATCGTCCTGAAAGTACAGTGAAGCCGATGTCTCTAATCGCCACAATTTCACCTTCCCGACAGCAACAGAAGGTGCGCCATTCTAAGCCATCTCCGTTGTTCGATATCATAAGCTTCGGGTCCAATTCGCGACGATCTGCGAGAAAGAAGTTCGCGCTTTCTTGCTGTACGCGGATGCCGATCTCCACACGACGAAACGTCGTTGGTAAATTAGAAGTCTGAATTAGAATGGGGCCAAATCGTCCCGTGGCCAAAATCATTGACTGGGCTGAGAGATCGGTCGGCATAATTGCGCCGTCAGTTTTTATCTTAACACGGCATTCGCGGTCGGTGAAACTAAGCGCGACCGCTCGGGCCATGGGTATAATTTTATCGCGTACCTCTTCTTGGAGCTCTCGAATGAGCTTAAGGCGGCTATCTAAGCTGGCGTAAAAGGAAGGATAAGGCTTGAAGTCGAATGTGGCGGAGCTGGCTCGTGGAAAAGCAGTCGCAAACGAGGTGAGGGAAACAAGATCAGGAACTGGGATGGACTGGCGGCGCAACACATTGGTCACCCAAGTGTAGGCGTTTTCCAAATCGGTTCTCGGAGATATTGTCCATAAGGAAGATGCCGACGGGAAAAAGGAGAACTTACCGTCGGAGTACAATCCTGCGCCGCCGACCCCTCGGCCTAGGTCCTCTTGCTTCGTGTGATCGCGCCCGCCAACAAGGATGCCGCTCTCAACAAGCCTGAAGTTCACACCATACTTGAGGCAGGCGTTAGCTGCGGCAAGTCCCGCAGGACCAGCGCCGAGAATCAGGAGATCGACATGCGGCGAATTGTTCATAGTGATAAGGCGGAGTTTGGTCTAATGCGGCTCACATGTAGAAACGGTAGCGGGGATCTGGGGTTGTCCCATCTGGGACATATTTAAGTATGTCACCAACCTGACGGGCTGCCTTCAAAGTGATCGGCAAAGCGCCATCGAATTGTGTGCCATTCCAGTTCATTTTCGTGAGTGCCAGCGTCTCCTTGAGAAGGAGAATCCAATCTGGCGTATCCCGACGCTGCGCGTGCAGCATCAATGGATTGGGGACATAAAGTCCAGGGTAAGTTCGAAAAAAATCGACGCTCCCACGCGTGTAGAGTATGCTCCGTTCATCATCAAGTCGCATCGCAGTTCCGCGCAATGGAGGATAGACTCCGTTCCTGAACACACGCACCGGCGATCGTCTTGGTATCCAAACGAAATCGGCAAGCTCGATTTCGGAATGTTCGAGTGCTTTGTGGATGCCTTCGCGCTCTTCAGGATGAAATCGCGACGTCTTATGAATTACTAAGCGTGCGGGATAATTGCCGTGCTCTTTCTTGTAGCTTTGCAACGCTGTACGCGTAAGATGGAAAGCATCGACGGCTGACAGATACGGTTGCCTGTCGTTTTTGTCTTTCAGACCTGGACCGCCCCTGAGAATTAGCCCTTCGCCACGCTCGTCGAAAAGTTGCGCGGTGCTTGTTTGCATGGACGAGCCGTCGATTCGCTCGAAGAAGCTTACTCCCATGAAGGTCGCAGCGAACTCTCGTTCATCGCGGATCATGCGCCAAGGCGTGCCTCCAGCTTTGTAGTATAAAGCGCAGAAAAAGTTCCAGGCGCGCGTCGCTTCGTCCTGCACCTTCCTGGTTGAGAATTCCGCGAGTTTTCTTTTCACCACCGAGTTGTTGTCGTAGGTAGTTGGCCAAATGATCTGTATTGGTAGTCGCAATACGAGTGCCGCGGCCTTCAAGGCACCTCGAAAATTGTCGATCTCCCGATCTACCGCGTACGCGTCCTCGCCCTCGCCCTCGGTCTCGTCGCCAGGATCGTCCACTTCTTCGCCTGCAGGCGGCAGGGTCCTCATGTTGCTTACACGCTCGATGATCTCCACTGGCAGAGCACAAATCACGACCTGCGGCGGTTGATCCCGCTCTGCGAGATCCTTCACCTCATTGGTAAACGCCTCGACGGCAGTTGCGATCGCCGTTTCGTCGCTCTTCTCCGTGGTAATGCGCGAAATAAGCGCTGGAGAAAGTGTTCGCACATGATGGGCGTCAATTTCAAAGCTGCAGCGGAATGGCCCCGAGATCGTACTGCCTGGGAAGGCGGGAAAAAGGTTTGGTTGTCGGCTATTCTTAGCAGGGATGCCATGTTCGCAGCGACGCAGCCACTCGCCCAGTTTTCCGACGGTCTGAGCGGAGCCGACGAGGCCCAGACGGATTTCCTTGGTTCGGGCGGTAGAGAAATCAACTGGGCCATACTCTATTAGGCCGAAGCGCACGTCGACATGCCCCCGCCTGCGAACTCGAGCAAGGGTTCAGCGAGATGCGTGAGGTTAAATGAGCTCAAGTTGAGCTTTCTCCATTCGCTGCTTTTCCTCTTCGTCCTCGTTGTCGCGCCAGATATTGTCTGGAACGCCGTACGGAAGGGGCATAGCCGGCAATGATTCAAAGACGAGAAATTCCTTGCGTAGTAGGTCCGGTTCTCGGACCAGGAATGCCGTCCACATGCCGATGTGGCCCCGTACGCTCTGATTGGTTTCGAGCCGCTTGATGCCACTCATTCGATCGGAGGCGTATCGGAATTCGTGGTAGCCGTCCGATGTGAAGTGATAGGTCGGCTCCATTGCCAAGTACCATTCGCCGGCGATTTGGACGAAGTGAGCGTGTAAAGCATCGTGCCGGAAATAGGACGGCTTCGTTTCGCCGTCGCGTTTGTAGGCCTTCACAACTTTTCGTGAGGTTTGATTCTCGAAGGACCGGTAGGAATAAGTCCGTGTTTGCCTATTGCGCGGGAGTTTCCAGAACAGGTATCGTCGGGTCCTCCAGTAGGCAAGCGACTCATGGACCATGTCACCAAGGGTCCTGTTAAGAAGTTGGACGAAAAGTCGCCGCGTGGTTTCGCCGGCCGAGTCGATCCATTCGCCCGTGAGGAGAATGCTTTCGCTTCCCTCCTCGACCACATCTCGGAACGGCGGCATCGAGATGTCACGGAAGCTGTAGATGCGATTGCTTTGAAGTACCCAATCGATTGGTGGGTCGCCGTACCGCTCGACCAGCGTTCCGCGAATTTCCGAATAGGCCAAACTAGTCTCGGCAGTATGAATACGTTTTGGAAACGCTACCTTCAGGAGATTGCTGTTCAGCATCTCATCGCTTCGGGTTGACGGTACGATTCGGCCCGGTGTGGCGTAAGCCGCCACGGCGGAGGCGAGTCGAGGAAGAGCCTCTGCGTTCAGGGCATCCTTAATCTTGTGGAAGACTACCTTTCGGCTGCGGCGGTTATCCGCGTCGGCAAACCAGCTTTGCACAGACTTCCAGAAGATCGCCCGATCACTCAGCCTAGCCGTGAAGAGGACCACGGGGGCGTTCGCCTCTAGCCAGTAGTCGAGATCCTTTTGTTTGCAAATGTAGCTGAAACTTTCGTCGGTCTCTTCCGAAAAGCTCCCACCCTCTTGCGTCTTCAACTGGGCGAGGATGTACTGGGCGCGGACCTCGCCGCTGAGCGTATCCCGCAATTCCAGAAAACCATCTATGCCAGCATCGAGGGGGCCGTTAGCCTGAAAACTCAAGCCGATCGAAAGCAAGCGCTCGCCAAGAAGGTGGACGCCTCTTTGGCCTATGACCTGTTGCTCAGAAAGCTTCTTCACGGCTCGCAAACTATCCCCGATGCAACTTTATAGTGCATCGTCGCGAAATCCGAGAGATTCCAGGTTCCGAACCATCTTTCCACAGGTAATGTAGACCGTTCCATTGGGTCGGTCAGAACCGGTTAACAACTCGGAAGCTTGCTAACCGTTTTTCCAGGTCGAGCCGGCAGTCTTTCCGCTACCGTCCGCGACCACGAAACCGCAAGCTCGACAAGTTCGGGCGTACGGGAAAATAACACAATCGCCCCAAAGACCCTTAAACGCCCGCACCCCGAGCGAAGCCATTGATTTTCAAATCTGTCGCACTTCTTGTGCGCCCACCATTAACTTCAATGACTTAGGCGAAATGGACTTCTTCGTTCCGACACCGCTACTGAGCTGTCATTCCGACAAATCTACTGCTTTCGTTCGGGCTGACCTTCAGCGGCGAGATTGCGCGGATGGTCATCTTCAATACTGACGTGCCTTGGATGGCGAAGGTTGAGGCTTGGTGAGTTGCGCGTGGATAGCTGGAACTGTAAGCGGCTAGCCCGTGAGAGGGGTATGGCCAGCGAGGTTTGCGACTGGCTAGATCATGCCTTCACTACCGACTCAGGCTCGGGTGCAGTACTCGATCGGGTCGAACAGGGTCTCTCGAAATGCCAGGATACCTTAATTCGGTCTGGTGTTGCTCAAGCCGAGAGATCAAGCACAGAATTGCGGCCATGCGATCCCGGTAAAGTGTCGCGACGTTGTCTAGGCCGGTACCTATAAGCGCCAACGGCGTACCCTTAACGAAGGCTACGTCCGCTTTACTCCAAAAGCGGCCAAGTTCGTGCGGCAGGGCAATATGTCGCGATGGGCCAGAAGCGGAAATAGCGGCTACTGCCGAAACCAAGGAATTGTCAGGTAAGCGCACGCGATCATTGCCAAGACAGGGGTCGCCCACAACAAACCCGGCCAGAACCAGCGCCCACACCGTTCAGGTAGCAACGCGGCGAGAAAGCCAAACATTAGCGCCCCGACCGCTGCCGTCGCGGTCCAGCCGTACCAATACATTTCCGGAGCGAGAAATTCGAGCGTCGGGTCGGCAACATCGCGCGAACGGTGCAGCCCCATCAGAACGACACCCAAAGTCGGATAGAACGTGAACAGCGCGAACCCCTTAGCTCGCGCGACGGCGTAGAGGACCGCGAATGCGATTGCGTATGCGAATGCGAACCTGCGGAACGCTATCTGAAACGTCATGAGCCGAAGCCCATGATATTGTTCATGACGTGACCAACCAGAAAGCCCCACCAGACAATGAACGCGAGGACAGCCGTCAGGGCTGCGCGTGCCTGCGACGGTTCATCGACAAGGGGTCGTCGCCAGCAGACCCAATAGGCCGGTAGTATCCCCGCTCCGATGGCGGCGAAATCCTCCTTGAGGTCGAAGAAGCCGATGGCTTGCCAGTGATGATCACGTTCGAGGTTCGGCTCGATGTCGACCCTGAAGTAGAGGTAGAGTATCGCGCCCAGCAACACGGAAATCACGTAGAGAACGACAATGGCGTTGGCGAACGAGGCGGATTGCACCGCGCGGAAGCGACCAAAGAAAGAACCCGGCTCGGCGCCCGCCGGTGCCCATACCGCAAGCGTCTGATGGGTAATCGCGCCGAGCAATGCGACAGCGACCAGACCATGAATTATCACAAGCACCGTCGCCATGAGAGCCGATCCATCGGAACCGTTCGGCAGGTCTACGTGAATAATTCCACGGTGGCGAACGGCTCAGCCGACCAAGGCCGGAAGCGACTGAGGGTGAATTTGGTCTTCTGGCCGGATACGACATCAACGAGGACGTAATTATATTCCTCCTTTGGCGGTTGGCCCTTCCAATACAGGTCCAGCGGATAATCTGCCGGCACCTTGATGCTCGTACGACCCGGCAGGATCGGGTCCTGTTCTGCGCCACCGCCGCCCAGCATCAGATATTTCACACCATCGACATCGTACATCTCGGTAGTGTGAACGTGCCCGTTGAACACGACTAGCTCCATGTCCTTGGCATACGACGCAATAACCTTGTGGGGATTATCGCGTTCCGGGATCGGGCCCAATCCAGCGCGGCAGAACACCGGATAATGGAAGGTGATGAAGGTCTTTGGAATGCCTCTGGCCTTAGCCTCGTCCAGCCACTGTCGCAACTGCTGCATCTGCTCTGCGTATTTCGGCCGATCAGCGTCCCAGAGCGAGGGAGAGCGATAGTCGTACTTCCCACTCCACAGGAAGATGAAACGAACGTCCTTGAAGTCGAACTTGTAAATTAACCGTTCCGGCGTCACGCCCAGCTTTGTCAGGTACGGCACCGCTGACAGGGTGCCCTCGATCTTGGGATCGCCCCATACTTCGTGATTGCCGATCCCGATGAACCACCGCCCTTCGAGCCCGACCGCGCGCATCTCGTCATCAGGCGGCGGTAGTTGCTTCAGCATGGTGCTGTTCACACGCTTCCAATACGGGCTATCTTCGACCGTAAGGCCCTGATTTCCCCACCAGACAACGTCGCCGCTGTTGACCACGAACTTGGCGCGCCCGGCCTGGACGTCCTTCACGATCTCGCGCGCCACCCAGTCGCCACCTTGGAGCCGGAACATCACCCGATGAACTCCGGGAAGCAGTTTAATGTCCTCGACGGAAGCCTCGGTGACCCAGCCGTTGTCCACCGTCAACGTCATCACTTCGGTCTTGGTCATAAACGGCATGATGATCTGGATGAGCTCTTTGGTGACTGGATCGAAGATCATCTTCACATCCCGCTTCACCACCGCTTCCGCGATCCTTTCCGGCATGACCAGGCCGAACATCTCGACGAACAGCTTCGTTAGGTCCGGCTTGTCCGCATTTTGAGGCAGATACATCATTGGTCGCGTGTCACCGCAGGCCGCGAATGAAAAGCCACCGTCGGCCGCTATTGTCTGCGCTTGCGCTGCAGTCGGCAGCACTGCATTCAAGGCCGACGCCGCCGCAATGCCGACCAACGCACGGCGATCAACGCCAACACCAGCAGTGTTCTTGGTCATCGGTTTCTCCAGGTCCGTTCATCGTGCCCAACAGGATCGGCGGCGAAATCATAATCCGCTACGTGAGGGCGGCTACCGACCTTTAGTCACACTGAACCGGCGTGCCCGGTAGGCCGTGTCATGTCGGCTTGGGGTCATTTTCGACCGATGCAGCGAACCCTCGCCCGGCCCACTTTCACTTCGCACCGAAAGCTGACGTCAGGTCCCAATATGAAGCCGGTCGTGATGGACCAGTAAGTGACAACACAGGCCCTATTCGATTTTACCGAGGCCTGCGTTTCGCAGGCCCCGGCCACGTCTTTAGATAAACAAGCAGCGTGCGATTAGTCGCCGAGTGCTTTGGTGTTCGGAGGCTTCTTCACGTCGAGCAGCGGCACCGGATTGTCGGGATGCTGCAGATCAGGCCGCAAATCGTTCGAAGCACCACCAACAAACCGCTTGATGCTCGGAAACTCGATGATCGATTTGTCGAACTCGATCAGGGCTGGGTAGATTAGCGCCAGCACCCAACCATTGTCTTTGGCCGGCATACTTCCCGGCCGAGGGCTGTGGTAGACGCGCCGCGACCGCGCCGTTGAAGGTCATGTCGTATTTTTCAAACGGGTCCATAGTCAGATTGTAAGCGGCACCAATAGCACCGAGATTCTGTTCGGAGCCGAGCCAGGTATCCTTGGCCGTCCAAAGATATTTCCAGGCGATGTTGAGCTCGGGGTTGTCGGGATCGTTGGCCACGTCGACCCGCGCTCCCATGAAGTTTTCGCCATCGACGTAAATCCAGGATCGCCGCGCCGAGTGCTCGGCTTTGCCCAGGATGTAGGCGCTGTTGTCGATGCTGTCGAAATAGATTGGCTTGCCGTCATTGCCGACCCATTCGTGCGGCGGCGGTGTCAGGCCTACCATCGCAGCGAGCGTCGCCCAGCAGTCGATATGCGACATCATCTCGTCGAAATGCGCACCGGCTTGGATGTGCTGCGGCCACCACATGAGACCTGGCACGCGCCAGCCGCCCTCGAACGGTGTGCCCTTCTCGCCGCGGAACGGCGTGGTGCCCGCATCCGGATAGGCATCCAGCCAAGCACCGTTATCGGCTGTCACAATCACGATCGTATTGGGCACAGCCTGCCGGATGGTGTCCATGACCTTGCCGATGTCGGCGTCAAGTTCCATCAGCGAAGCCGAATAATCCCCGAGATGCGACTTGCCGGCGAAGTCGGGCGCCGCATTGGTCGGATTGTGCATCTCGAGGAAATTCACGTCCATGAAGAACGGCTTGTCGCCGTTCGCGTGCTGCTTGATGTAGTTGACGGCGTTATCGACCTGGCGCTCGTCGAAGGTGGCCATCGCGTCGTAGTTGATGGTACCGACGTTCTTTGCGGGCTGGCCGGCCACGCCCTCCCATT
>Ga0209006_10005714_pt1 | contig 11303 bp, 8 predicted proteins | sample JacPin_JW_Ref_O2_FD_188567 | JGI IMG/M metagenome (GOLD analysis project Ga0209006, IMG submission 188567) | Forest soil microbial communities from Algoma, Ontario, Canada - Jack Pine, Ontario site 1_JW_Ref_O2 (SPAdes) (version 2) | ecosystem: Environmental > Terrestrial > Soil > Boreal... | reverse complement strand
GGAAACGCCCTGCTCCAACTTCTGCGCTTGGTGCACTTCGTCGAGGCCGTGAGCGATGACTTTCTCGTCGGGCTGATTCCACAGTTGGTGCCAGATGCTCATGGCCACGCCCCAGTGGGCCATTGCGCAGTGCGGATCGTCTTTGGCGATTTCCTCGAATTCCTTTTCGGCCTCTTCGTACCAGAACGAATGCAGGAGAGCGACGCCGCGCGCAAACGGCTTCTGCACCGCGGCGGTGCATGAGACCGGGAAGTGAACCAGCCCCAGTTGCGTTTCGTTCAGGTCTTCGTGGTGATTGTGCTCATGCTCATCGTCGGCGATTGCGGTAGATGTTGCGAGAGCAAGAAGAACAACGAGAAGCGGCAACCAGAAAAGACGTTTCACCGGGAAGCTCCACGAATATGGTGAGGCGATTCTAGTCATGGCGCGTGGGAGGGTCAAATGCGGAGAAGCTGGATTCGCGGCCGATCCGGATCAAAAAATAAGAACACAATTTAGCTAAATTATTCTCAACATTGGAGTTAGCTGACTTTGATCCGGTATTCCCTCCGCAAATTCTTGAGCCGCAAGGGGCTTGCGGGTAAATTCTTGGGAAATAAGGACTTACGACCGGTCATAAATTCTCCTCGTGACTCCTCTCGGTTAGCCATCATCGGACGGCGAGGCTGTGGAAGGCAAGGTCACATGTCACACCTGTGGCATGGTCCCGCGTTGGAAATCGCGACGCATCAAAAGGGGCAAGCAGGGTTATAAAAGGGATTTTCTCAGATGCTGCGAGGAGACCGTGGCCTTCTCCCCTCGTCGCATTGAGAATGCCGACCACGTGTATTTTCCGAAGGAAACGAGTCTCCTTGTTGTTGATGAGGCTGGCATTCTTGGCAAGTGCCGCGGCAATCAGCCATCGTTCTAGGAAACTCGTGGAGGCGCTGCTTCTGCCTTTTTTCCTATACTTCCCTTTCGGGGTCAGCATGGGGAGGAAGAATACGACGGGCATGCCCTTACTTTCGGAGCAAACCTTGTTGTATTTTTCTCTGTTCGAAGGGTTCAAGGCCTCCCGGAGTATCGACTGCTTGCACGACTGGCCAACGTAATAAGGGGTGTAGCCCCTGCCCGCGCGTATTGCAAAGACATAACAGCCGCGTGCGGCAGATAGGCCAGTGTGATGGCCTTCTAGTCGCGGTTTTAGGTCGTCTAAAGACTCCTCGGTAATGATTTTCTTTTTGCCGTGGCGGCTAAGCTCGAAAGGACCGGCGACGTCAAAGTACATACTTTGCCCTCCTTACTGTCTTCGACCCGGCTACCGGAAATCTAGGCATTATTGCACGTGGCCAGCTCTTCTGTTGACAGAATCGCCTTTTTAGCCCAAAGTGTGTGCTACTTTTTTGCACAACTCTGGCCGACTTTGAAAAAAGCCCTGTGCGCAATCATTGCCGTCGTGATGGCTCCCATTCTTCTGGTGAGCCTGGTGGCGTTCGCCTCCGGAGAGTGGCGGTCGATCGGTGAAACCACAGCAGGCGATCAGATCTCAGTCAGTTCGGTGCGCATGCTGAAAAACAACCAGCGCATGGCCTGGGTGCGCGTGGAATTTAAAGAACCTGCCAAACTGCCACAGGGCGGACCGTTCGTCGAATTGCGCGCCCGGGTTCGCTTCGGCTGCGCGAGCGGCATCGCTACTCCGACCGCAGTGTGGTTTTATTCCCGCGACCACAGCGGAAAGTTCGTGGTCAGCAAAAAGACCCGGCGCGACGATTCGTTCGGCACAGATCCGGAAGGCGGTTTTGGCGGAATGGCCAGCAAGTTTGTCTGCGAACAGAGATAGCGCCGCGTGTGTTCCTCTTTCCAAAACGTGCCGACACCGCAGAAATTAGCTGCGCTCTTCCTGGCAGCAGCGACGATCGCGTCTTGCGGTTGTGGAGGCGGCAGCGGCAGCACGAGCATTGTGACCACCGCGAACACATCGCTCCCCATTAATTTCGCTTCCGTGCCCGCAGTGGTAGCGGAGAAAATCGGCGATGGATCTTGGGCTGCGGCGACACCTGAAGGGAGTACGTTGACGCTAAGCCTGCCGCCGGAAGTGAACAGCTATGGGATCGCCTATATTTGCCCATTAGCCTTGGGCAGTTACGAATCGATTACTGAGGCCACAGTAGCGGACAACCTGACTTCAGTTCCCGGCTGCCCGAACGGCGTTCCTACTACGGCAAGCTTATCGGGCAGCGTCGACGCATCCGCGATTTCCGGAGTGGGACAGATTGTGGTCGATGCTGCGGGCGGGATTCAAATTCTTGCGGGAAATGCCGGAACGTTTGCGGTAACCGCCCAAACAGGAACCGACGACATAGCGTTTCTGGCGGAGGATCTTTCCGGGAACCTACTGGGAGTAAAGATCTTGCGATCCCAGACAGTTCCGGGAGTGTTGAACAATGGCAACGCGGTCTCTTTTTCGGCCAGCGACGCCACGACATTTGAGCCGCTGACGGCGACGAATATCCCGCCAGGGTTCAACATCGAACTGCCCGGAATGGCGAGCTATTCCACGGCCAACGGAACAAACTTCGCATTGAACAATGTTGCCGGCACACAGTACGCGGTGGTGCCGTCGTCCGAGGCACAGGCGACTGACGACTATCGGTTTAGTGTCTCTTACGCCGAGCCGCATTCGTTGGTTTTGAGCGAACTCACCGCCACCAGCGCCGGCGCGATATCATTGGCGTTACCTGTTGCTCTTTCCTATTCGGCGCCAGCCCCAGGGCCTTTTCCCGCCTTCTCGTTCAACTATTCCGGCACTGGAGTGAATGACTATTACTTAAATCTGTTCTGGGAGAATCCCCAAGGCGACGGTTTGAGTTCTATCGTGGTTCGTGCGACCGTGGCCTATCAAGCGGGAGCGACCAGTTTAGCTGTGCCCGATCTAAGCTCCATTCCAGGATTCCTCGCTCCGGCCGGCAGCGGCGCCCTCATGAACTGGAGTGCGAGCGTAGTCGGAGGAACGACCGGACAGCCTGGAGGAAGTGATGCTATCTGGAACGCTGAAATTTTTGGGTCCTATATTGAGCCATAATTTCGCGCCGCATGGAACCAACGCCGCGCCGGCGGTGTCTACCCAGCAAGAACTCTAACTTTCCAGATAGGAGAATCCCCGTGAAACTCTCCCTGTTCGTCCTCTGCCTGGCATTAGTGGCAATCGCATTTGGATCGCTGCATTCGGCTGCGTCGGTTCCGGACTCGTCGCAGGATCAGATCGTCAAACTGGAGCAGGACTGGCTGGCGGCGGAAGCCAGCGGCAACATGGCGCCCCTGCGGCAACTGATTGCCGATGATTTTATTGGCACCGGACCGGGCGGCAATGTGCTGAGCAAAGGCGACATCGTGCCCGAACCCGGCGAGGGGAACCGGCTGCCGAAATCTACTCTGCGTGACTCCACGGTGCGCATGTTCGGCGACACCGCGGTGCTCATGGGTTATGTGGCGACTGACGGCGCGACGCCGCCCAGCGGATTTCATGTGACCTCGGTCTACCAGAAACAGGCCGCGGGCTGGCGCATGATTGCCACGCATATGGCGCGTTGATTCGTGCGGTGGCGGCGCTGGAAGACGGAAGCAGAAGATGGAAGCTAAAGAGCTTCTATTTTGCCGAGAAACCAAAAACTCGGCGTTCTTCACCACAGAGTCAACAGAGAAACATGAAAACAAGCAACTATTGAGGTTGAAGCTCTCTGTGTCTCTGCGACTCTGTGGTGAAGAACGCTTTTCTTTGCGTACTCTGCGATGGAATGCTTTTGGCCTGGGGAAGTTTCATCAACGTGGCACCTCCGTAACTCCGCAATCACTTCCGCGAAACGCAGTTTGCGCTTATTCTGAGTAACGAATCGCAGGTTGACCGGATCCGCATTTTTCCCTTTTCGTATGGACTCGTTTCGCGTCTACACTTTTGTCACCGCCGCCGGCATTCTTGCTTTTGGCGCTTACGCTATGTTTCGGCGCAAGCCCAAGACGGCCGAGGATCTGGAACGCGAACGCCGCGTCTGGCTCGATGGCGTGGGCCGCATCACGGATGGAACCGTCATTGACGTACAAGAACTTGACCCCGCGAGCGGGCATCGCGCGGCGACCCTGCTGCTTTATAAATACGATGTGGCCGGAGTTTCTTATGAATGCTCGCAGGATGTCACGCATCTTCGCCACTGGATCAATTTGCATTCCTGCCGGCTGGGCCTGCCGACTTCGGTGAAATACGATCCGCACAATCCGGGGAATTCGCTGGTGGTGTCGGAAAGCTGGATGGGGTTGAGGCAGTGAGTTGTGAGCGCTGAGTTGTGAGCAATGAGCAGTCTTCAGCGGTCGGTCTTCATTCCTGAGTCTTCACTGCGCCGGGACTGGTCGCCAGGCTCGGTCTTCATTCCTGAGTCTTCACTGCGCCGGGGCTGGTCGCCAGGCTAGGCGCATTTCTGTGTTGTGCTTGTCGAAAGTGATTTGCAGAGTCTTGTCCTCGCCCGGCGCGAAATCGGTGGTTATGGTTTTGAACAAGTCGATCGATTGATCGGAGGTCTGGGCGCGCACGTGAAGTTCGTGGCTCCCGGCCGGAACTTTTAAACTTTCCTGATCGAGTCCGTGAAATCCTTTGAAGACCACCAGCTTTTTCTGGCTGCCGCCGTGCAAGGGGCGGGTCAGGACCAGTTGATTATCCACCCAAACGGAAAGCGTCGCTTCTTCGAACTGATGTTCCACCGAGAGATCCAAAGTCGACATCGCAACGGGCACAGGTTTTGCGGCGGAGATAGTTGTTGATTGAGGCGCGGAGTTGGCGACGGAGTGAGTTTTCGCGTTAACAAGTTTTGGCGCTGGCTTGAGCGTGGCCTTGACCGCGGGCTTGAACGTGGCCTTGCTGCGAGAGGGCGGCGCGGGGGGAACCGCCGCGGGAACGGAATCGTCGACCTGCATTTCCGCGATGATCGATTCGCGAGGCTTAGCGGAGGCGGCCGGCGATGCGGAGGCGGAACTAAGCTGTTGCGTAGTTGCGCTTTTGTTTGATTGTGCGGCAGTGGCACGGTTTAGCTGCGGTTCCGCTTTGTTGGCCAGACTGGCATTTTGCGAAGTGAGCGCTTTTCTAGTCGGAATCGCGATGATGAGAAAGAGAACCAACAGCGCACCTCCCATAATCAGGTGCTTGACCGAAGCTTTCTGCACTGCTGTGCGGAGAAGTTGCTCGGCATGCAGCACCCCCACAACCGCGTTCGGCTTTACGGCGGCGGGAGTAGCCGTTGCCGTCCCGGATCGCGTTTGGATCCAACCGCTGCTCTCGCCCGGCGTAGACGCCAGGCGGCGCACATCTTCGGCGAACTCGGAACCTCTTTGATAGCGCTTCGCCGGATCTTTGGCCATAGCTTTGGCAATCACCGCATCCAGGGCCGGGGGCAGATCCATATCCAACGCGCTGGCCGGCATGGGATCGCGATTGACCACCTTGAAGCAGACGGTGGTCGCGCTGTTGCCGTGGAAGGGCGAATGGCCGGTGACCATCGCGTAGAGAATCACACCCAAGGAAAAAATGTCGGAGCGGCCGTCGCATCCTTCGCCGCTTAACTGCTCGGGCGCCATATAAGCGGGCGTACCCAGAACACGGCCGGGCAGCGTGAAGTGAGCCAGGTTGAGCTGGGCGATGCCGAGGTCGGCGATTTTCGCGCGGCCTTCTTCGTTCAGGAGGATGTTGGCGGGTTTGATATCGCGGTGGACTACTCCCTGGGCGTGCGCGTAGTCGAGGGCTTCCGCGATTTCTTGAGCGAGTTGCAGCGCGCGCGGCAGCGGAAGTTTCTTCTCGCGGGCGAGAACGCGATTCAGAGATTCGCCGTTGACGAACTCGAGCACCAGGTAGGGATCGTGATTTTCCGAATCTTCACCGACATCGTAAATCGCGACGATGCCGGGATGTTGCAAGCGGCCGGCGGCCTGAGCTTCGCCCAAGAATCTTTTGCGGAACTCTTCTTCCTCTTCCGGTTCCTGGCCGCGCAATAGGACGGTCTTGACGGCGACCATGCGGCCGATCTGGGGATCGCGGGCTTTATAGACGACGCCCATGGCGCCGCGGCCGAGTTCGCCGACAATCTCGTAGCGTCCGAACTTCTTGTTCGCTTGAGGTTCCATGGCAAGTGCGCCGCCCGGTCGAGCTTTGGCGGAACAAGAGAAAACCTACTGTGATGGTAAGCGTTGAGCGGGCAATTTCTTCGATCCCTCTTACCTTCCCGCGTTACGTTAGTAATGCAGGAAGCCCTTAGAACGCGCGCTTTTCGAGAGAGTATCGCTGACTCCATTCGTCGCCGGAACGCACGTTTGAAAGTACGAGTGCGCGGGCTAACGGTAAAGTCCTGCTGGCGGTCGCCGATAGCTACATTGGGGAGAAGCGCACCTTTGCGAGCTCGCGGCATATTTTCCTGGGCCGATATGTCGAGTGTGGAGGCATGAAGCGGGCCCTACCCGAAAGCTGACTTAGCTTCCAGCACAGCACAACATAAGCTCACGGAGTTTCGCTTTTGAATGCTCCCCGGCGAGTCCGCCGTCCCACTGCGACGAAGCTCTTGAGGCTGAGCCTGGCCTTACTAGCCGTTAAGCTGAATGCGTTTGGCCGAGTGGCGGGCCGGATGCCCGACTCCAGCGACTTTATGCCGCACGGTTTCTGCTATCTTTGGAACCCTTTCATCCTGTGGCTGCATGTGGTTTCGGACAGCCTCATCACACTTTCCTATTACTGCATTCCCATCGTTCTTATTTACTTCGTCCGCAAGAATCGAGACATTCCCTTTAACCGGATCTTCTGGATGTTTGGAACGTTCATCCTGGCCTGCGGCACCACGCACCTGTTGGAAGTCTGGAACATCTGGCATGCCAATTATCTGCTGGCGGGGATCGTCAAGGCAGCGACGGCGGCAGTTTCTGTGGTCACGGCGGCGATGCTGATTCCACTGGTTCCCAAGGCGCTGCGCGAGGTCAAGCTCAGCGCCCTTGCACGCACGCAAGTCTGCGCCCTGAATGCCGAACTGGAAGATCGCGTGGCGCGGCGGACGAAAGCTCTTGAGTACGAGATCGCCGAACGCGACAAGACCGAGAAGGCGAGAGCGCAGCTTCTGAAGGATCTGGCCGATCAAAAGTTCGCTCTCGATCAGCACGCCATCGTAGCCACCACCGATGTGCAGGGCACCATTACTTATGTGAACGACAAGTTCTGCGCCATCAGCAAGTATTCCAGAGAGGAATTGATCGGGCAGAATCACCGGATTCTCAACTCCGGCCACCATTCCAAAGAATTTTTCCAGGAAATGTATTACGCCATCGCCAACGGCCAGGTATGGCACGGTGAAATCAGGAACAGGGCCAAAGACGGCTCGCTCTATTGGGTGGCCACCACCATCGTTCCCACCCTAGACGCGGAGGGCAAACCGCGGCAGTACGTGGCCATCCGCGCCGACATCACGGAACGCAGGCGAGCGGAGGAGATACGAGAGCGCATGGCCGCCATTGTCGACTCCTCCGACGACGCCATCATCGGCAAAGACCTGTCCGGCACCATCACCGCATGGAATCATGGCGCCGAGAAAGTCTTCGGCTACTCGGCGGCGGAGGCGGTGGGCAAACCAATGGTGATGCTGTTCCTCGCGGGTCACGTGGATGAGGAAGCCGACATTATGGAGCGAATCCGGCAGGGCGAGAGCGTGGGGCATCTCGAGACCATCCGCGTCCGCAAGGATGGCGCGAGGATCGACGTTTCCGTCACCATCTCGCCCATTCGTGACGGCAGCGGCGCGATAATCGGCGCTTGCAAAATTGCCCGCGACATTACCGAACGCAAGCGTGCTGAGGGGCAACTCCGCGAGAGCGAGGAGCGCTTTCAGGCCATGGCCAATGGCATTCCGCAACTGGCCTGGATGGCCGAGGCCGACGGGCGCATCTTCTGGTACAACCAGCGCTGGTATGAATACACGGGCACCACCTTCGAAGAAATGGAAGGAGGAGCCTGGCAAACTGTCCACGATCCCGAAATGCTGCCCAAGGTGATGGAGCGCTGGCAGGGTTCGATCGCCAGCGGCGAGCCCATGGACATGGAGTTCCCCCTGCGCGGCGCCGACGGCCAGTTCCGATTGTTCCTGACCCGCATCATGCCCCTCAAAGACGAGGAGGGCCGTGTGGTGCGCTGGTTCGGAACCAATACCGATATCAGCGAGCGCAAAGAAGCGGAAGACCTCCTCACGGCACAGGCCAGGAGCCTTTCCAGCCAAGCCGAGGAACTGGCTGGTTCCCGTCAAGCCCTGGAGAAGCAGACGCAGATGCTCAAACTGGTTTTGGAAAGCATGGGCGAAGGCCTGGTCGCGGCCAGCGTCGACGGGAAATTTATCTTATGGAACAATTCGGCAAGCCGGCTGCTGGGCCGGGGCATGGCCGACCTGGCGCCCGAGCACTGGGCCTCGCACTACGCGTGTTATCTGCCCGACGGAGTCACGCCCTGCCCCGAGGATAGCCTTCCGCTGGTGCGAGCCCTGCGCGGGGAATCGTTGCAGGCGGAGTTGATGATCGAGCATTCCGCGGGCGAGGCCAAGATCTTCCTCGAATTCACCGGACGGCCCATGAAGGACGACCGCGGCGAACTGCGTGGGGGCGTCGTCGCCTTCCGTGACGTCACCGAGCGCAAGCGGGCTGACGCCGCGCTGGTCTGGCAGGCGGAGGAACTCGCCCGGCAAGCCGAGAATCTATTGATTTCGCGGCAGGCGCTCGAAGCCCAGAAGCTGATGCTGCGCTCGGTGCTGGACAGCATGTCTGAAGGATTGGTGGCCACCGACGAGCGGGGGAAATTTATTATCTGGAACCCAGCCGCGGAAAAAATCGTGGGTCTCGGTCCTTCCGAACTGGACCCCACCGATTGGAGCGCTCACTATGGCACCTATCTGCCGGACAGGGTCACACCTTTCCCCGTCGAACAGAATCCCTTGTTTCGCGCCATTCGCGGAGAAGCATGTACGGCCGAGATGTTTGTCCATAATCCGGCGCTCCCCGACGGCATTTGGATCGAAGTCAGCGCCAATCCTTTGAAAGACAAAGATGGAGCGCTGCGCGGCGGGGTGGTGGCGTTCCGGGACATTACGCAGAGGAAAATGGATGAAGCGGAAATCCACAAGCTGAACGACGAACTGGAAGAGCGGGTGGTCACGCGCACCGCGGAACTGGAGGTCGCTAACAAAGAGCTGGAGGCTTTTACCTACTCGGTGTCGCACGATCTGCGCGCGCCTCTGCGCCACATGAGCGGATTCACGAAAATTCTAATGGAGGACTTTGGCCCGTCTCTGCCCGGTGAGGCGCAGAGGCACTTGCAGCGCATCGAATCGGGCGCGCAGCGCATGGGCCAACTGGTGGACGAATTACTGAACCTCACCCGCGTGGGACGGCAGGCGCTCGGGGTCTGGGCTACCAGTCTGGGGCTGATTGTTACAGACGTCTTAACGATACTTGAACCGGAAATTGCGGGCCGACAGATCGAATGGAAGATTGGCGAACTTCCATTTGTGGAATGCGATCCTATTTTGATCCAGCAGGTTTTTCAGAACCTCATCGGAAATGCGCTGAAGTATTCACGTCCCCGCTCGCCCGCGGTCATCGAGATTGGACAAATCCAACAAAACGGCAGCCAGGTGATTTTCATCCGCGATAACGGAGTGGGGTTCAGCATGAAATATGCCGATAAGTTATTTGGCGTGTTTCAGCGGCTGCATCGGTCCGAAGATTTTGAGGGCACGGGCGTTGGTCTGGCCACGGTACAGCGCATTATTCAGAAACACGGAGGCCAAGTCTGGGCCGAAGCGGAACTGGATCGCGGCGCGACGTTCTATTTCACTCTTGGGGCTGGGCAACATTCGTCGGAGAAGGCAGTTGCGGCTGCTGGAGGTCAATTGTGAGCGCATTCGTCGACATTTTGCTGGTGGAAGACAACCAGGACGACCTGGAGCTGGCAATGCATGCACTACGCCAGGAAAAGCTGGCCAACAGCATCTTCGTAGTCCGCGATGGCGAAGAGGCGCTGGACTTCCTGTTTTGCCGGGGTCCTTTTTCCGAGAGAACGTTCGATCACCCACCCAAGCTGGTGTTGCTCGACTTGAAGCTGCCCAAGATCGATGGGTTGCAGGTCCTTCAGCAATTGAAGAGCGATCCCCGGACCCAATCGGTCCCGGTGGTGATGCTGACTTCGTCGAAGGAGGAACGAGACCTGGTCGAGAGCTACAAGTCGGGAGTGAACAGTTTTATCCAGAAGCCGGTGGACTTCGACCAGTTCCGCAAAACGGTGAAATCCCTGGGCATGTACTGGCTGATGGTGAATCAACCCCCGGCAGCCGGCGTCAACCAAACAGCGAAAGCGAGCGGAGCAACCCGTTGAATACCAGCACAGAAAAAATCGAGCCTCCTGCAACCAAGCTGCGGGTCCTCCAGGTGGAAGACAACCCTTTGGACGTGGAACTGGTGCAGCGCGAATTGCGGCGCGCCGGTTTTGACTTTACCGCCGCAGTGGTGCAGACGCGGGACGAGTTCATCTGCCAAGTGCAGGCCCAGTGTCCGCACATCGTTTTGGCCGACTACAACCTGCCCCAGTGGCGGGGAATGGAAGCACTGGCGATCCTGACACACGAGAACGTGGATGTGCCGTTGATTCTGGTAACCGGCGCGCTGGGCGAGGTAACGGCGGTGGAATGCCTGAAGAAGGGCGTAACCGACTACGTGCTCAAGGGTGCGCTGGCGCGCCTGCCGGTGGCCATGCACCGCGCCCTGCGGGAAAAAAAATTGTGCGATCAGCGCAAAGAAGCCGAAGAATCGCTGGCCCGCAAGGTGGAAGAGCTGGCGCGCTCCAACCAGGAACTGGAGCAATTCGCCTATATAGCGTCGCATGACCTGCAAGAGCCGCTGCGCATGGTCGCCTCCTATACGCAGCTTTTGGGCGAGCGCTATCGCGGCAAACTCGACGAAACCGCGGACAAATATATCGGCTACGCGGTCGAGGGCGCACAGCGCATGCAGACGCTTATCCAGGATCTGCTGGCCTTTTCGCGTGCGGGACGGAAAGAGCCGGCCAAAGCCGACGCGGACTCTAACGCGGTAGTGAAAGACGCATTACTGAACCTGACGGCATCGATTCAGGAAAGCGGCGCAATCGTGGTGTGCGACGATCTTCCGGTGGTTGCCGCCGACCGGCTTCAGTTGGGCCAGTTGCTTCAGAACCTGATCGGAAACGCCATCAAGTTCCGCAAAGAACACGCTCCAACCATTTCCGTCAA
>Ga0209006_10005713_pt1 | contig 11305 bp, 7 predicted proteins | sample JacPin_JW_Ref_O2_FD_188567 | JGI IMG/M metagenome (GOLD analysis project Ga0209006, IMG submission 188567) | Forest soil microbial communities from Algoma, Ontario, Canada - Jack Pine, Ontario site 1_JW_Ref_O2 (SPAdes) (version 2) | ecosystem: Environmental > Terrestrial > Soil > Boreal... | reverse complement strand
TTGCCGTTTGCGGCGGAGAGTTTCGACATCATCTACAGCGTCGGAGTTCTGCACCACACACCAGATTGTGAAGCGGCAGTGAAAGCTCTGGGCAAGTATCTGAAGCCGGGAGGAGTGCTGGCGGTGTGGCTGTATAGCGGCTACAACAAGTGGTACCGGTTCAGCGATTTCTGGCGGGGATTCACCCACAAGATGAAGCCGGAGACACTGCACGGAGTGCTGAAGGTGGCCGTGCCGGTTTTCTATCATCTAGAGAGCGGGTTGAGGAAAGTGCCACTGGTGGGGAGAGCGGCAGCGGGCGCGGTGCATCATGTGTTTCCGGTGAACCGGCAGAAGGATCCGGAGGCGCGGATGCTGGACACGTTCGACTGGTACTCGCCGAAATATCAGTCGAAGCACACCTACGAGCAGGTGACCCGATGGTATGAGGCGATGGGGATGGAAGACATGCGGGTCGGTGAGTGTTCGATCGCCTTGCGCGGACGCAAACCTCAACGTTCTTAGCCGGTGCTGCAAGTGCCGCGGTTGGTCCCGTCCCTGGGAGTGAAAGGTTAAACGCAAGCGATGTGCGGAATTGCCGGAGTCGTCAGCGCGAGTCGCGAGAGTGACATCTCGGAAGCTCTGGTTCGCCATATGTGCGATCAGATCGTCTACCGCGGTCCGGACGATGAAGGCATCCTGGTTCAAGACGGCGCTGGGCTGGGCATGCGGCGTCTCAGCATTATCGATCTTTCCGGCGGACATCAGCCCGTTTTCAACGAAGACCGTAGTGCCTGGATTGTCTACAACGGTGAAGTCTACAACTTCCCCGAGCTTCGTCCAGAACTAGAGAAGCGCGGCCACCGTTTCTATACCAAAACCGACACCGAAGTCATTATTCATCTCTATGAAGAGATGGGCGCCGACTGCGTGAAAGAACTGCGCGGCATGTTCGGCCTCGCCATCTACGATAAGACCAAACGCAAGCTCATCCTGGCTCGCGACCGCTTGGGCAAGAAGCCGCTTCACTACGCGTTAATAAAAGACAAGCTCTACTTCGCTTCCGAGATCAAGTCGATCCTGGCTGTCGCTCCGGAGTTAGCGCAAGTCAATGCGCAAGGACTTCTGGAATACCTCTATTACGGCTACGTTCCCGATCCCATCACGGCATTTACCGGAATCCAAAAACTGCCGCCTGGACACCTGCTCGAGTTCGAGAACGGAAAGATCAGCGTCCGCCAATATTGGGATTTACCCCAATACAACACGCATGTACCGAAGAGCGAAGAAGAGTGCCTGGAGGAATTGGAGCATCGCCTGTTGGAGGCGACACGCATCCGCTTGATCTCCGATGTTCCGCTAGGAGCGTTTCTCAGCGGAGGCATCGATTCCTCAACCGTCGTGGCATTAATGGCGCGCGCCAGTTCCGCGCCGGTGAAGACCTTCTCTATCGGGTTCACTAAAGCCGATTTCAACGAAGCCGAATACGCGCGCATGGTTGCCCGGAAGTTTGGCACGGATCATCACGAGATGATCCTTGAGCCGAACGTCGTCGAGACCGTGGAACACCTCACAAGTTCTCTGGAAGAGCCTTTCGGCGACTCTTCCATGCTGCCAACCTACTATGTTTCAAAGATGGCGCGTGAGCATGTCACAGTAGCCTTGTCTGGCGATGGCGGCGACGAGATTTTCGCCGGATACGATCGATATCGGATTCACTCCAATCGGCGCTTTTTCGAGTATGTGCCCAAAGGCGCGCGAAAATTCTTTCGCGATCAGCTCTTTCCTCGGCTTCCGAACAAAATGCAGGGCCGCAGCTTTATCTATAACGTCACTCTGCCCTGGCAAGAACGCTATGTCGATGGCCTCTCGTTTCTGCCTGCATTCGAACGGGATATTCCGATCCTCTCCGACGACTTCCGTCAGATATTGCAACGGGGGGACGACCCGCAGAATGCCTTGTTGCGTTATTTCAAGAAAGCACCCGCGCTTGATCCGGTCAGCGAACTGCTTTACGTCGACACCAAGACCTACATGGTTGGCGACATCCTGACCAAGGTCGATCGCATGAGCATGCTGAACTCCCTCGAAGTGCGCGTGCCCATGCTCGATCACAAGTTTGTCGAATGGGTCACGGGTCTGCCTCCCGAATGGAAGCTGCGCGGGACGACACAGAAATACATTCTGCGAAAACTGGCGGAACGTCTCGGAGTACCGAGCGAGGCGCTCAATCGCCCGAAGCAGGGATTCTCTTTGCCGCTGGTGCATTGGATGCGGAACGAACTCAAGGATGTGCTGATGATTCTGCTCGAGCCGCGCACCTTGCAGCGCGGATACTTCGAAGCCAGTGGCATTCGCAAGTTGATGAACGACCATCTCTCCGGAGGCCGCGTTCTCACGGGCCGCATCTGGCGGATGCTGATGTTCGAGCTGTGGCACAGGAACTTCCTGGAAAAATTCGTGAAGCCAGCTGGACTATTCTCACTACCGATTGTCGCGGATTCGCGGACGCGAGTCTCCGCTTCCGCTTCCATCGTGCCCGCTCCGATGGCCGCTGCTCCAGCGGGAGAATGACTTGGTAAACTCGTCCGCTCTGGAGCCTTCGCCCGAGACAACTTCGTCCAATCACGGTCGGTCGGGCCTTTTCTTGATGACGGATAGTTTTGAGACGGGCGGATCTGAACGCCAGTTTGTACTTCTCGCCCAGAATCTGCGGTCGGGTAAATTCCAGCTACATACCGGTTGCCTGCTGCGAAAAGGCCCGTTTGCGGATGGTTTTCAGGATGCCGCGGAATTTCCCATGGGCGGGAGTTTGTACGGATGGAAATCGCTGCAAACCCGTTGGCGGCTAAGTCGGCATTTGCGGCACAACCGTGTGCAGGTTGCGCATGCGTTCGACTTCTACACCAATCTGACTTTGATTCCTGCCGCTCGGTTGGCAGGCGTGCCTGTGGTGATCGGGAGCCATCGCCAGCTTGGCGACCTGATGACTCCGGCGCAATTTCGAGTGCAGATCGAAGCGTTTCGCTGGTGCGATGCTGTCGTATGCAATTCGCTGGCTGGAGCCAATCGGCTGGCGGAAGCTGGACTGTCGCGCGACAAACTGGTGGTGATCGGAAACGCGCTTCCCGCGGTAGCTTTCGCCAAAGCTGAGCCTGCGATGCCGCGCCGCGCTGGAACACTACGGGTCGGGATGGTCGCTCGTATGAACGCGGGCTACAAGAATCACTCCGGATTTCTGCGGATAGCAGCGCGCATTCATCAGCACTTGCCGGATGTCGAATTCCTGCTGGTTGGCGATGGTCCTCTTCGGCCAGAAATCGAGCGTGAAACGCAGACTCTCGGCCTTGGAGAGAGGGTGCTTTTCCTTGGCGACCGGCGCGATATTCCGGCCTTGCTGGCATCGATGGACGTGGCTGTGCTCACTTCGGATTCCGAAGGCCTTTCTAACGTAATTCTCGAGGCGATGGCTGCTGGTGTTCCTGTGGTGGCTTACGACGTCGGTGGCAACACAGAACTGGTTAACGCCGAACGTGGAGCGCTGATTGCCCCAGCCGACGAAGCTGGGTTTGCCGCTGCGGTGGAACAGATTCTTGCTGATGCTTCGTTGCGGCAACGATTCGGCGATAACGCTCACCGATTCGTTGAGCAGAATTTCGGGCTTGAACGCGTGCGCGATCGCTTCATCGAACTCTATGAAACGCTTTTGCTCCGGAAGCAGCATAAGACAGCGGCACTTCAAGCTGAGCCCAATGGGAATTCTGCGGCATGAGCGCTGCCGGAAAAGATACCGCGGAAAAGCGGCTGAGAGTTGCCATCGTCGCTCCCAGTTTGCGCTACGTTGGCGGTCAAGCGGTGCAAGGTGAGCTGCTGATGCGGCTCTGGCGCGATGATACTGATGTCGAAATGACGTTTGTCGCCGTCGATCCTCCGTTGCCTCGATTGCTGGCTTGGGCAGAAGGCATTCCGGGGCTTCGTACGATTCTCCGCGAGCCCATTTACTTTCTCCATCTTTGGCGTGGCCTTCGAGATGTGGACATCGCTCATATATTCTCCGCCTCTTACTGGTCGTTTCTCCTGGCTCCTGCTCCCGCGTGGCTGTTTGCTCGACTGCGCGGCAAACGCACGCTGATTAACTATCGGAGTGGCGAAGCTCGTGAGCACATGCAGCGTTTTCGATCAGCTCCGTTCGTGCTCTCGCGGGTGGATGAGATTGTCACTCCTTCGGGCTATCTGGTCGATGTCTTCCGCGAGTTCGGGTTGAAGGCAGTGGTGGTTCCCAACGTTGTCGACTTGACGCAGTTTCACTACCGCGAACGGAAGCCACTTCGTCCGCGTCTGGTTTGTACGCGCGGATTCTCAACCTATTACAGCGTGGATGTAGTTGTACGTACTTTCGCTCTCGTCGCGAAATCCTATCCTGATGCGACTTTGGATCTGGTGGGTGGTGGTCCGCTTGAGGGGGATGTCCGCAAACTGGTCGCCGATTTGCAGCTTTCGGGTGTGAAGTTCTCGGGCGTTGCTTCTCGCGACAATATTGGCAAGTGCTACGACGACGCTGACATTTTCATCAATGCTTCATGGCTCGATAACATGCCAGTTTCGATCATCGAAGCCTTTGCGGCTGGAACTCCGATCGCGACCACTTCACCGGAATCGATTCCTTATCTGGTCGACAACGAACGCACTGGTTTGCTTTCACCGGTGGGAGATGAAAAAGCTCTGGCAGAAAATGTGCTGCGCTTGTTGCGCGATCCAGAGCTTGCTGCGCGAATCGCACAGAATGCTTATCAAGAATCCAGCAAGTTCACGTGGCAAGCGGTGCGTGGACAGTGGCTAAATGTCTATCGCGGATTGATGAATAAATGATATTCAACGCATCTTTACGCGAGAAATCTACTCATGCATCCTGCCCTACCGAATCCATTCGAAGGGCATCGTACTCGTTTGAATCTCCGTTGTTTGATCCGGAGCGATTCGGCTGAGCGATGGCAGCATCGCGCCATCCAACTGGATGAACGACCGGCTTGCGGACGCTCTTTATTATGGGAAGCGGAGGGCCTTCGCCTAGATCTCCTGCTACCGAGACTTCGCTGCTGGGGAAATCTGCGATCGGCCAATGGAACTGATCGAAGGCGTGCTTTGCTAGCGAGATCTTGTCGGGATCGTAGGCCAGCAAGTGTGCTCCTACCCAATCCATCGCCGAGGCATTGTTCGAGCCTAGAAGCAATCCTAGATCGAGAGGTTGCGGAGCGAGCGGTCCATCGGCTTGTCCAGCTACGACTGCGTCGGCAATGTGGATCACTCTGCGCTGAATTTCTTCGGTGATGGTCGCATCGCTTTTGCCGTAGAGAAGAATGCGATTGAGATCGAGGCACGTTCTCCAGATGGTGTCGTTGCCTGACCAGGAACCATCGGTTCCGGTGCGATCTCCTTGGGCGCGCGAGGTGCGGGCGAAGACGGCGAATAGCAGTCTCCACATCATTCCGGCTGCGTAGGATGTGGTGAGGTTTTGCTGGTCGCTTAGATATTCGATCGTGCTTTTTATTTTGCCGTTTCCGGGATAGCAATCTCCGCCATTGTTTGATCCGCCTACGCGATGATGGGGAAGATATTCTTTGTTGCCGTTGATGCCGATCAGATTTTTCAGCGCGCAGGTGATTCCAGCTTTGCGATGCGTTTTTAATTTCGGCAGATTGATGATGACATCGGCTTCGACGACTTCTTTCGCCACCAGGTATTGGTGAACTCCTGGATGATGCGTCTTGGCCATCAAGCGCGGATCGTACCAGGCGACGCGAAATTGATTTCCTTCTTTGCTGATGGGCTCGAGCAAGCTTTCACGGCCCAGATCGAATAATGTGAAGCGGTCTTTTGGTTGCAGATCCTCGGCTGCGACGCGAACACCATGAACCAGCGTCGCGACTGTGCGACGAAAGTCGCGGACTCCTTTGAAGCGGGGATCATGGGCGGCGAGCGCTTGGGCCCAGGTTTTCAATCCGGTGGTTTCGATTAGCGCTTCGAAGTTACATCCTTGAATCGGCGCGTCACCTACCAAGACTTCAGCGGCTTCCGTTTGCAGTGCGGCTTCTGCGGCGGCTCGGATCAGGGAAAAATGGGTTACCAGGCAGTCCATTCCTCCGGAGCCTTCGTTTTGGTGGAGGACCAGATTCGGCTTGATCAGGACTCTCGCGCCGCGCGGAATCACTTTGCCGAAAGGGCCTCGAGCTTTGTCGTTGGCATCGGACCATTCCATCGTCTCGGCCAATCGGCTCAAGGCTTGCGAAATTGGATTATCGGCTTGGTCGTTTGCGGATGGATACGCGCACGAAGGAAGACGCGCGATTGCGACTTTGGACGTGAACGCATGCTTGGACAGAGGATTGGAAGCCATGTTCAGGAGGTCCGTACGGTTTCGCCGCGTGCGCTGACTTCTTCTGTCTTAACATCCGATCTGGTGAAACGATATTTCCCCGCTTTAGATAGAGGGATTGCATCTACTTCGCGGACTTCGATTCGAATGGTGTGTCCAGGAGAGATGGCTCGGATTTGGCGGATAGATTCTTCGATTTTCTTTTGACGCGCGTCGCGATTGCCCGGTCCGGGAACGATGGAAAGGATTATTTCGTCGGTTGCGGTCTGATGGAATTGGAAAGTGATGATTCCGTCGCTTCCATACATGAGATGGGTAAAGAATTCTCCGTGGACTACGCGACCGTCAGGAAATACGAAGTTGTCGCTGGTGCGAGCGATATCCAGGCGCATGAGCGGGAAGTGATTGCCGCAAATGCAAGTCTCATGGGAGAGGTATCCTGCATCTTCGTTGCGATAGCGAATGAAAGGCATCGACCAGTTGAGCAGGGAAGTGAGCAGGAATGGACGCGGAGAATCGTCGGGAGCTTTGTCTTCCTCCACTACGACGAAATCCGCATTGATGTGCATTTTGCCTTGGGGACATTCGGCGGCGATGTTTTGAATTTCGCTTGATCCGTAGCAGTCAAATACTTTGCATTCAAAGACGCGAGCGATGACGTCACGCTGCGGCTGATAAAGTTTTTCGGCGGTAGTGAAAACGCCTTTGATGCCGCTGATTTTCTTGCCATCACGATCGAGAAAATCGGCGAATCTCGCGATGGTGGATGCGTATCCGAGAATCACTTTCGGTTTTACCCGCCGGAAACTCTTTGCCCAGCCGGCCATTTCAGCTTCTCCCGAATAAAACGGATCGAATTGATAGGTGCGGCGCGCGAACTGACGGAGTTCGAATTGCATGCGTGACATGGCGTAGAGCTTGTCGTTGCCGCCCCAGAAAAAAGCAACCATTTCTCCGGGACGCCAGCCGGATTGTTCCAGATTGCGATAGGTTCCGGCATCGCTTGCGACCATGTAATCGGTGCTGCGAAAAAATTTCAGCGGAACGCCGGTGGATCCTCCGCTGAAATGCGGTTGCAGATCTTCGACTCTCACATCTTCGCGGATGAGGTCACGCTGATTTTCCCGGATGATGTCTTTGGTCAGAATCGGGAGCTTGGCGAAGTCGTTCCAGATTCGAAGGTCGCTGCTAGCGAAGCCGATTTTGCGAAAAAGATTTCGATAGTAGGGAACTTTGGTTTCGGCATGAGCGAGAAGAGCGCGCACATCGCTGAACTGCTTCAGGCGAACTTCTTCGGGCGAGGCGAATGGAGCGGGCGCGATTTTTTCCAGGACTTCGAGCGTGTTGCTTTTGCGCAGCCGGTTGGTTAGGGACAGAAGTGCCCGGCCTACTAGCGGCCCCCCCCTTGTGGATGACCTGGTCATTGAGTTTTCGCCATCCGAGTTTGACCTGACCGATGACCTGTGACGGGTGGAGTGGTCCCGACGGGGAACTCGAGGAGATTTTCGCTGTCGGCTGATGGGGTACCCCCCCCCTCCTCCCCCTCTCTTGATTGAACTTTTAGAATCATCGGTTTAGCGATTTAATCTTGGTAAAGTATTCGAAAATAAAGACTTAGGTAATATTATCGTAAAGTATTAAGGATATTGGACTTAGATCGTATTTCGGGGCTCACTTTTCCTAAAGTATTCAGTCTAAAGGTGTTAGATGCAACTTGCTAATAACAAGGGAGTTAGGTGCTGCGTTGTGGCCAGCTGATTGTCCTCGTTCTAAGCTCTTATTTTGCCCAACGAGGTATTTACAGCTAGATCTATTCTAGTCCTATGAGTCAAGGGTTTTGAAGGATAGTGGACCAGTCGCAGTGATGAAGCCGGTACGATCATGTGCCAGGATTCGCGAACTCATTCACAACCGAGATGAGGGTTATTAAGTGCTGAGTGGGGCGTTCGTAGCCGGAGGGTCGGAGATGCCCATGCGGTTGATTTCGCCCATCCTGGCTAGCGGGGTGTAGGTCTTGAGCCAAAGTTTAACGTCGAAATAAATTGGATAGAAAAAGCTCATGACGCTTACCGGCAAGGTTCGGCGGCGATCGTCCTGATTGCTCGCTAGTTGGTATCCGGTTTCAGTCAGCAACTTACCGAGCACGCTCTCCAGTTGCGCGATTTCGGTTTTTGACAAAACGGTTTTCCAGCGCTCGATGGGATTGGACTCCACTTCTTGTCCGTCGCCCCGGAAGGAGGAGTTGGGATCGCGCAACGTCCCCAGAGCATTTTGCTGGATGCGGTCGTGGTCGAGATCGTGATCGATGAAGGTGGCAATTCGCGCCAGCGTTTCTTGGGGCTTTTGGACTACATCTTCGAAGTGCACTTCCATGTAATCTCCGCCGAGGCGGTGGCCGTATTTTCGGCCCTTGCTCACGATCCAGCGCCAGAACAAAGCGGGTGCGAGTAGTTTGCGTTTCTTATCCCAGGGGAGCGGTTTGATCCAATTGATTTTGTTGAGAGAGACAGTTACGTCGCGGCCGTCGCGGATGATGTGGATGATCAGCGCGTTGGGGAAAAGTTTCTTGATCTGCGGCAGATAGAGCAAGTGCAGGGGCGTGGATTCAGCCCAGCGCTCTACTCCTTGTTTGCGGGCGATGGTTTCCATGAGGATGCGGAGGAAATCGGCGCCGTTGCGGCAGTCGTTCAGAATTTGTGGTTCGATCTCTTCCCGGGTCAGACCGGAGCGGTAGAAAAGTTTACTGCGCAGCCAGTGGTCGAGCAGGACGCGGCGGTTTTCGATATTGGCCAGATTTCCGAAGCGCAGGCCGATGAGGTTGAAGGCGTTGCTTTCGGCGTGATAAACGGCGAATCCTCCGGCTGAGAGCAGGGTGTGGTAGAGCATCTTGGTGCCGGAGCGTCCGCAACCGAGCACGAAGACGGGAGCTTTCGAGCGCGGGCCGCGAGTGGGGCCGGAGCTGGCTACTCGCGCTGCGTCTTCGTCGTTGCCGTTAGCGTCCGCTCGCTGGCCGTTTTCCCGGCTAGCGGGTAACGCTGTCGTTATATTCGTCGACGGATTCATGATGCTCACTGCTTGCCGGATTGGACGCGGGGGTGGGTCCATCCTCATTTTGAAGTTGCAGCACAGAGAGATTGGCCCTGCGCCCTGCGGGAGTGTTGAGTTTGAGCCACATCTTCGTGTTTAGAAAAGTTCGGTACAGTTCCCGATTCGCCCAGTCGTTGATTCCGGGAGTGCGTTCGGCCTCGGGAAGTGACAGAGTGTAGCCAGTTTCTTCCAGACATTTTCCCACGGCGGCTTCGATAGCGGCGACATCGGTGCGCGCCAGGCGAGACTTCCAGCGGCCTAACGGATTCAGCTTCTCGCTTCCGGCGGCTTCTTCACGGAAGGAGGAGTTGGTCTCCGACAGACGGCCCAAGCCTGCGTTTTGGATGCGATCGTAATCGAGATCGTGGTCAAGAAATTTGCCGAGCTTATTCAAAGTTTCACGGGGATGGGTGGTCAGGTCCTCGTAATGAATTTCTAAATAGTCGGCGGGAATCTGGCTACCGTAATGGCGGCCGCTGCGGACCATCCACTCCCAGTAGAGGGCGGTAGCGACGAGACTTTTGGTTTCGGTGCGATCCCAGGGAAGTGGAGTGAATCCGCCCATTTTTTTGAGCGAGAGAGCGATGTCGCGTCCGTCGCGAATAATGTGAAGGAAAAGCGCGTTGGGGATGGCGGCTTTGAGGCGCTCGATGTGGAGCACGTTATCGGGATCGTATAAGGCCCAGCGGTGGACTCCCTGGCTTTCGGCCACGGTATCGAGCACGGCGCGGATTAGGTCTCCGCCATTGCGGGAGTCGTCAAGGATGCGCTTGGAAAAATGGGCGGCGTCGAGGTTGGTTCGGCGGAAACCCTTGCTGCGGAGCCAAGTTCGGAAGAGCTTTTCGCGATTGCTGCGGCGCGCCATGGAACCGAACTTGGGAATCAGCGTCTCGTAGACAGGCAGGGAACCGCGGTAAATGGGGAATCCTCCGGCGGAGAGCAGCATGTCGTAGAGGAGATTGGTTCCAGAGCGATGACAGCCGATCACGAAGACGGGGCAGCGGGCGCGGTCGCTGGGCGTCTTATGTCCATCGTCGGGACGGGGGCTTGCGGGGCGTGGATTCTGGGTAGCCAACCTCAAAAGTTTATCACCCGGACGGAAGGCGGCGTGACTGGGCTATTAAGAGGAGCGGGTTACGCTGGTCACCGATCCAGTTTGACTTGCACGCGGTTCGACGCTATGCTTCCGTCGCCTCAGCTCCCCGGGCTGTTTCTGCGCAAGTCCGGCCTCCAGATCGAACTCCCGGGCGTACGCGAACGCGGGATGTTCCGATTAAGCATCCCGCCATAGAAAGGTCGATTATGAATCTCCTAACCGTGGCTTCGGTAACACGTTACAGTTTCGCGCTGGCTCTGGTTTTCGCGTGGTTGACGATTGCTGTTCTCCCAGCGCACGGCCAGACGGAGACTACTCTCTACACCTTCACTGGCGGAAGCGACGGCGGCAAGCCGGCGTCCACCCTGATTTTCGACAAAGCTGGCAACCTCTACGGCACGACGCAAACCGGAGGCGCAGGGTTCGGCACTGTTTTTGAATTGTCTCCCGACGCCCATGGAGGATGGGCCGAGACTGTGCTCTACAGTTTTACCGGCGGGACGGACGGCTCGGAGCCCGCGTATGCTCCTCTGATTTTTGACGCGGCGGGCAATCTTTACGGAACAACTTATGTGGGCGGTGCGACGCGACAAGGGGTTGTCTTCGAATTGACTCCGGCGGAAAGCGGTTGGAAAGAGTCGGTGCTGCACAGCTTTCTGGGCGCGGGTGGCGGGAACCACCCCAACGCAGGTGTAATCCGCGACCCGGCAGGCAACCTCTACGGGACTGCCAGGTACGGCGGTACATCGAACGCGGGCGTGGTGTTCAAG
>Ga0209006_10005712_pt1 | contig 11306 bp, 8 predicted proteins | sample JacPin_JW_Ref_O2_FD_188567 | JGI IMG/M metagenome (GOLD analysis project Ga0209006, IMG submission 188567) | Forest soil microbial communities from Algoma, Ontario, Canada - Jack Pine, Ontario site 1_JW_Ref_O2 (SPAdes) (version 2) | ecosystem: Environmental > Terrestrial > Soil > Boreal... | reverse complement strand
GCATCGATCACCCGCGCGCCGGATTTACCGACGACAGCAATCTTCGCCTCGCAGGTCACCACGATGCCCGGCATCTCGGCGGCAGGATCGGCGTGGGCGATGCTGCCGCCGACGGTGCCACGATTGCGGATCTGATAATGTGCGACGTGTTCGACGGCAGCGATCAGCAGCGGATGCACCTTGCGCAGCCGCGCGTCGTCGAGAATGTCGCGCCAGCGCACCAGCGCGCCGAGCCGCACGCCCGCGTCATCGATCCTGATCTCGTCGAGCCCGGGCAGCTTGCGCAGGTCGACCAGCAGCGAGGGCGAGGCGACGCGGAATGCCATCATCGGCACCAGCGACTGTCCGCCGGCCAGGACCTTCGCGTCCCCGTCGTGCGCGGCGAGCAACGTCACCGCCTCGGCAAGCGTCGTCGGACACACGTAGTCGAAGGCGGGTAGTTTCATGTCGCGGTTTCGCGCCGATGCGGTGGGATCGCCGAGTTTGGTACCATCGTATTGACCGTTTAGTCAATTATGGGCAACTTGCGCCACCATCGTCGTCGTGGCCGGGCATAGCCGTTCGAAGAACGGCTATGCGCGGGCATGACGATTTGCGAACTCCGGAGCATGCGCATGGCCCTGCCGCTCAGCCTTTCCGTCTGCGACTACGACCGCACGCGCGCGATCTTCGACGGCCGCGCGCCGATCGAAGGTTGCGACGTGACCGCCGTCAACCTCGAGCCCGAAGAGTCGTTCCACCGCGCCTTCAAGTTCGCCGAGTTCGACGTGAGCGAAATCTCGATGAGCAGCTACACGATGACCACCGCGCGGGGCGATTCGCATTACGTCGCGATCCCGGCCTTCGTGTCGCGCCTGTTTCGCCACAGCAGCATCTATATCCGCACCGACCGCGGCATCGCGCGGCCGCAGGACCTGCGCGGCAAGACCATCGGCCTGCCCGAATACCAGATGACCGCCAACGTGTGGGTGCGCGGCATCCTGCAGGACGAATACGGCGTGAAGCCGTCCGACATCAAATGGCGGCGCGGCGGATTGGAGGAAGCGGGGCGCGAGGAGCGCGCCCACATCAAGCTGCCGCCGGAGATCGAGCTTATCCAGGTGCCGCACGACCGAACCCTGTCGCAGATGCTGGCGGCGGGCGATATCGACGGCCTCGTGTCGGCGCGGGCGCCGAGCTGCTTTCTCGCCGGGGCGCCCGATGTCGGCCGGCTGTTTCCTGATTATCCCGCCGTCGAGGCCGCCTACTTCAAGAACACCGGCATCTTCCCGATCATGCACGCGATCGGCATCCGCCGCGCGCTGGTCGACAAGCATCCGTGGCTTGCGGTCAGCGTCTACAAGGCATTCCTCAAGGCAAAGCAGATCGCGATGGCCGAGCTCGGCCAGATCGGCCATCTCGCGGTGTCGCTGCCATGGTGCGTCGCCGCGTACGAGCATGCCCGCGCGACCCTGGGCGCAGACTATTGGAGCTACGGCGCGCTTGAGAATCGCCACGTGTTGGAGACGCTCGCACGTTATTCGTTCGAGCAGGGCCTGTCGGTCCGCCAGCTGCCGTTCGCCGAGATGTTCGCGCCGTCGACCTATGATTTGACGAAGATATAGGCCTCGTGCCCCGGATGCAGTGCAGCGGCGCGCCCTTTGCGCGCTGGTGCACTGCTGATCCGGGGCCCATGCGGCGCGTCGAAGAATGGGTCCCGGTTCTGCGGTGCGCTTCGCGGTGCGCCGCGCCCGGGACACGAGTCAGCATTTTTGGTTGATCAATCCCCACACCTTCGCCGGCGTCAGCGGCAAGTCGCGCGGCGTAACCCCGAGCGGCCCGAGCGCGGCCGCGACCGCATTGGCGATCACGCCGCCGACCGGGATGATGCCGCCCTCGCCCGCGCCCTTGGCGCCGAGCGGATTGTGCGGCGCGGGCTTGTCCTCGGTCGCGACCGCATGGATGACCGGGAAGTCGCCGGCGGTCGGCATCAGGTAATCGGCGAGCGTGCCGGCGAGCAACTGACCTTCCTCGTCATAGACGAGATGCTCCATCAGCGCGCCGCCGAGCCCCTGCACGATCGCGCCGACGCACTGGCCGTGCAGCGTCTTTGGATTGATGATGCGGCCGACGTCCTCGACCGCCACATAGTCGAGCACCGCGACGGCGCCGGTTTTCGCATCGACCGCTACGTGCGCGGCGTGCGCGCCATAGCTGTAGGTGCGCTTGTTGCTGGCAAAGGTGCCGTCGGCCGCAAGACCATCGGCCGCAAGCTCGCGCCATGCGAGCGACCGGCCGTCCGGCGCCAGCGCCGTGGCGTGGTCGAGCCGCACGTCGCTCGCGGCGCAACCGAAGCGGCGCGCCGCAGCGACTTGAATCGCGGCTTTGAGCTTTTCCGCTGCGTCGAGCACGGCCGAGCCGCCCATCACCACCGAGCGCGAGCTGTAGGAGCCGAAGCCTTCGGCCAGAACATCGGTCGAGCCGTGATGCACGCCGGCGATCGCGTCCATCGGCAGGTCGAGCGCATCGGCGGCGATCTGGGTAAAGACGGTCTCGACCCCCTGCCCGACCGCGGATGAGCCGACATGCACCGCGACGCGGCCGTCGGCTTCGAGAACGAGCCGCGCGTTCTCGCGCGGCCCCGAGGCGCCGCCCTCGATGTAGCAGCCGACCGCGCTGCCGCGGTAGCGGCCGTCGACCAGCGTGCCGTCAAGGGCCGCCTTGGCGGCCCAATCGAACTCGCGCAGGCAGCGCGCGAGCGTCGCCGCATAGTCGCCGCTGTCGGTCTCGGTCTCGATGTGCAGGGGCTCGACGGTCGCGAGCCGGTAGGGCATCGCACTTTCCGCGATGAGGTTGCGCCGGCGCAATTCGACGCGGTCGATGGCGAGATCGTCCGCCACGAGGTCGATCAGCCGCTCGCGGAAGAAGTCCGCCTCGAAGCGGCCAGGCCCGCGATAGGTGCCGACCGGCGTCTTGTTGGTGAGCACCAGCGCGACGTCGATGCGGATACCCGGCACCGCATAGGGGCCGGACAGCACCTGCGCGACGTTGCGCGAGGGCGTGGCGCCGCCGGTGCGCACATAGGCGCCAATGTCGCAAAAGGCCTCGCCGGCGAGCGCCAGGAATTTGCCGGCGCGGTCGCACGCGATGGCGAGCTCGATCTCGACGTCGCGTGCGTGATTGCAGGCAAGCAGGTTCTCGCGGCGGTCCTCGATCCATTGCACCGGCCGATCGAGCAGCCGCGCCGCGAACGGGATGAGAAAATCCTCCGGGTAGAATTCGCCGCGGGCGCCGAAACCGCCGCCCACGTCGTTCTCGACCATGCGGATCGCCCCTTCGGGCAGGTTCATCATGGCGGCGAGCATGCGGCGGTTGGGGAACGCGATCTTGGCGGCGCCGAACACCGTGAGCCTGTCGTGCGCCGCGTCCCACTGCCCGGCTAACCCGCGCGGCTCGAGCGGCACCGCGGTGAAGCGCTGCACCGTGAAGCGCTCGCGGCGCACATAGGGGGCGTTGCGGAATGCCGCATCGGCATCGCCCTTGAGTGCCGTCAGCGTGCCCGCAATGTTGCTCGCGCCGTCGAACAGGCGCACCGCATCGGCGCGCGCCGTCGCGCGGTCGGCAACCGGCGGCAGCGGCTCGATGTCGACGCCGATCGCCTCCAGCGCGTCCTCGGCGAGCGCGGCGCTGTCGGCCACCACGAGCGCGAGCGGCTCGCCGACGTAGCGTACCTTCTCGCGCGCGATCACTGGTTGCTCATACGCCTTGAACCCAGGCAGCACATCGAGCCGCTGCGGGATGCGCGGCACGACGCCGATCTCGGCGGCCGTGATCACGGCGCGCACGCCCGGCCGCGCCCGCGCCGCCGTTGCGTCGATCGCGCGGATGCGGCCATGTGCGAGCGGGCTGCGCAGGATCGCGGCGTGCAGCATGCCGTCAAGACGGACATCACCCACGTACTGCCCGCCCCCGCGCAAAAAGCGCATGTCCTCGACGCGCGGCACGGGACTGCCGATCAGCCGGTTGGTCGCGCGCGGCTGCTCCATATCAGCGCCGCACCACAGCAACGCGGCGCGCGGCGGCGCCCGCCTCGCTCTGGCAGTAGGTCAGGATCATGTCGGTGATATGCGCGAGCCAGGCCTTGCGGCGCGCCGCGGCGGTGAAGTCGATGCCGAAGGCGGCTTTGAGCGTGTACTGGTTCGACAGGTAGTGATAGGCGAGCGAGGAGAGCGAGAGATAGAGCGTCACCGGATCGATGTCGCGGCGAAAAATGCCCTGGGCGGCGCCGCGGTGCAGCACCTCGCGGATGGTGTCGACCAAGGGATCGTAGAGCGCGCGGATGCGCTTCGAGCGGCGCAGATGGCGGCCCTTGTGCAGGTTCTCGTCGTTGAGCAGCGCGATCGCCTCGCCGTGCTCGGCGAGCGCCGAAAAGGTGTGCGCGACGAGTTGGCGCATCGCCTCGGCGGGATCGCTGCCGCGGATGGCGAAATCGCGCTGGCGCGCGCGCAGCGTCTCGTAGGTGCGCTCGAGCACCGCGATGAACAGCCCCTCCTTGCTGCCAAAGTAGTGGTAGAGCATGTTCTTGGCGAGCCCGCAGCGGCGCGCGATCGCGTCGACCCGCGCGCCGGAATACCCGCGCTCGGCGAATTCGGCCGTGGCGCGCGCGAGGATTTTCTCGCGCGTCTTGTGCGGATCGGTGCCTGACTTGCGCATGACCACCCGCCCTACTCGATGCGCACGGCGGCGGCGGCGACGACCTTCGCCCACTTGGCGCGCTCGGCTTTCGCATAGGCGGCGAACTCATCGGGCGACATCGTGGCGGGCTCGCCGCCCACATTGGCGAGCGTCTTGACCACCTGTGGATCGCCAAAGATGCGTTTCACTTCCGCTCCGATCTTGTCGACGATCGGCCGCGGTGTGCCGGCCGGCGCGTAGAGCCCCTGCCAGCCGGTCGCCTCGTACCCCGGCACGCTCTCGCCGATGGTCGGAAGATCCGGCGCCGCCGCGACGCGCTGCGGCGTCGACACCGCGAGCGCCCGCACCTGCCCGCCCTTGGCGAGCGGCCAGATCGACGTCATCGAGTCGATCGCCACCTGGATGCTGCCGCTCATCATATTGGTCATCTCGTCGGTGGTGGAACGGAACGGCACATGCGTCATGTGCGTGCCGGTCGCGAGCTGGAACATGACGGCGGCGAGATGCGACGAGGTGCCGTTGCCGGACGAGCCGAACGCGACCTTGCCGTCGTTCGCCTTGAGGTACGCGATCAGCTCCGGCACGGCCCTCGCCGGCACGTCGTTGTTGACGGTGAGCAGGTTGGGCAGCCGCACCAGCAGCGAGATCGGCACGAAGTCCTTCGCGACGTCGAACGGCAGATGCGCATAGAGCGCCGGGTTGATCGCATGCGTGCTCACGGTGCCGATCAGCAGCGTGTAGCCGTCGCCAGCGGCCTTGGCGACCACCCCTGCCCCGATGCTGCCGCCGGCGCCGCCGCGGTTCTCCACGACGAAGGGGGTGCCAAACGCCTGCTGCAGGTGCTGCGCCAGCAGGCGGCCGATCAGGTCGGCCGACCCGCCCGCCGCAAAGGGGACGACGATGGTGACGGGGCGTGCGGGCCAGGCGGCTTCAGCAAACGCCCGCACGGCCGGGATGAATCCGGCTGCGAACGCCGTTGCCCGCACGAGGAATTCACGCCGCTCGAACATAACCGATCCGCCACAGTGTTGACCGGACGGTCAATACACCAAGCATGATCGATTGTCGCGGATGGCCGGATGCGACCGCCTCACTTCTTCAACGCCACCCCGAGCCGCTTCGCCATCTCGGCGATCTGCGCGCGCTGGGCGTCGATCGATTGCTGGAATTCGTCCGGACCGCCGATGTTGATCGCCTGGCCGCTGGTGGTGAGGCGCTCGGCGATCACCGGGTTGGCGTCGGCGACCGCCTTGAGGTCGGCGAAGATGCGCTCGCGCAGCTCCTTCGGCATGTCGGACGGGCCGAACCAGCCGGTGAGGCCGTCGACCGTGAGGCCGGGAAATCCGGCCTGCGCGGCGGTCGGCAGATTGGGATAGGTCGGATCGGGCTTCGTGCTGGTGACGGCGATCACCCTGACCTTGCCTTGCTGCATCAGCGGCCGCACGATCGCCAAGGCGCCCTCGTAGACCTGCACGCGGTTCTCGCCGAGATCGTTCACGGCCTCGACCGGATTGCGATACGGCACCTTCTTGAGGTCGAGCCCCTCGCCCTTGAGGAAACCCTCGAACAGGAAATCGAGGGCGCCGGTGACGCCCGCCCAGTTGAGCTTGCCGGGCTCCTTGCGGGCGAGATCGAACAGCTCCTTGAGCGAGGAGATGTTCGACGACGCGGGCACCGAGATCGCGACCACCGTGTTGGAGATGCGCGCGATCGGGTTGAGGTCGGCAGGCCGGTAGGGAAGGTTGTCGTAGAGGAACGGATGCGCCGTGAACGAGGAGGTGGGCGCGACCAGCAGCACGTGATCGTCATGCGCCTTGGCGAAGAAGCCGAGCGCAATGACGCCATCGCCGCCGGGGCGATTCTCCACCACCACGGGCTGGCCCCAGCGCTGGCTGAGCTTGTCGGCAAAAAGGCGCGCGCCGAGGTCGACGCCGGAGCCCGGGCCGAGCGGGAGGATGAGGCGGACGACGTGTTGCGGCCATTTCGGCGCTTGGGCGGCGACCGGCAGCGGCGCCAGCGAGAGCGCCACGAGCGTCCCGGCCAAAGCGAACAACGCGCGCTGAATCCTGCGCATGGGTTCCTCCCCGCTTGCCAAGTCTCTGGGAATTCTTCGCCGCCAAGCTGCAGGAATTTTGTCGGCGCCACAATCGAAAAAAGGTCGCGGCAGACGCCCGATGGCCGAACGGACCACCATGTCGGCGCAGCGTTACCGCCCTCACGGCGCCTTGAGGCCGATCCCCTCAACCATCCGGCGCCACGCCACGAGCTCGCGCCGCAGCATGTCCGCCGCCTCGGCCAGCGACTGCGGTCGCGTGGTGAGCTCGGCATCGACGAGGCGGCGCCGCACGTCGGGCGCCTGCGCGACGTCGTTGAACGCGGCATTGAGCATCGCGGCGACGGCCGGCGGCGTGCGCGCCGGCACCATGACCACCACCCAGCCATGGGTGACGAGATCGAAGCCCTGCTCGCGCAAGGTCGGAACCGCGGGGATCCGCTCGCTGCGGGCTTCGCTCGAGATCGCGAGCCCGCGCAGCCGTCCCTGTTGCACGAGCGGCGTTGCATCCGAGGTGGCGACCGAGATCGCGTCGATGAAATTCCCCAGCAACGCGGTGCCGGCCTGGGCGGAGCCCTGGAACGGCGTATGGATCGCGTCGACCTTGGCGATCGCCTTGAACAGATAGGCGGCCGTGAGATGGGCGGACGAGCCGATCCCGGCGGTACCGAAGGTGAAGCCCTTGGTGCGATGCTGCGCGACGAAATCCGTCAGCGTCCGCGCCGGATTGTCGGGATTGACCGCGATCGTGGTCGAGCTGATCGAGGGAAAGAGAACGGGTGTCAGATCCGCGATCGCATAGCCCGGATGATCGCTCAGGCTTTGATTGATGGCGACGCCCGTCGCGGTGAATAAAACCGTGTAGCCGTCAGGCGCCGCCTTGGCGACGAAGGCCGCCGCGATATTGCCGCCGGCGCCGGTGCGGTTCTCGACCGTCACCGGCACGCCCCAGCGCTGCGCCAGACGCTCGGCAAGCAGGCGCGCGATCAGGTCGACGGGCCCGCCCGACGAGAACGCGACGACGAGCGTGACGCGCCGCGCCGGAAAGTCTTGCGCAATGGCCGATTGCGTCGCCGCCAGGACCGCCGCGGCGATCGCGAGCGCGCGCAACAACCTCCCTCCCCGCATGGCAGACGCCTCCTGGCTGGGCTACGCTCCGGCTAGGACCGGTAGCAGGCGTTGCAGGCCGAGCAACGCCACACGACCCGGTCCAAAACTCGGCCTTGGGAGGAATATCACATGCGCAATTCGATCCGCGGATTTCTGCTCGTCGCCGCTGCGGCTGCGTTGCTCACGCTTGCGCCGGGGGAGCGCGCGTTCGCGCAATCGGCCGGCCTCTACGTCAACTCGGTCGATCTCGACATCGCGCCAGGGCAGATCGACACCTTCCTCGCCGCGCTGCGCGAGAACGGCGCCGAGGCCGTCAAGGAGCCGGGCTGCCGCGAATTCAATATTCACGTGCAGGCGAACGACCCCAACCACGTGTTCATCTACGAGGTCTATGACAACGCCGCCGCGCTCGAGTCCCACCGCCAGACCGCGCACTTCAAGAAATACGCCGCCGCGACCGGCAGCATGGTGACGAAGCGCAACGTTCGCGCCATGACGTCGGTCGCGTTCAACGCCAAGGCGCATTGAGGCGGCGTCGATTGCGCGCCTGATCCTGCTGCCGTCATTGCCCGCGGAAAGCGGGCAATCCAATAACCGCGAACGCGCGAATGGGACGTCGATAGTGCCTTATCGATGCGCTGCGGAGTACTGGATCGTCCGCTTGCGCGGACGATGACGGCTGTGGATAGGCTATCGCCCCGCAAAATTCGGCACGCGGCGCTCGGCCATCGCCTTGACGCCTTCCTTGAAGTCGTCGGTCTGGCGCAGGCGGCTCTGCTCGGCGAGCTCGTGCTCGGTCGCCTTCATGACGCGGTCGGCGAGGTCGCCGCGCATGGTCGCGCGGGTCGAAAGCACCCCGAGCGGCGCGTTCTCGGCGATCTCGGCCGCGAGCGCGAGCGCGGCGGATCGCACCTCCTCCTGCGGCACCAGCACGTCGGCGAGCCCCATCGCGTGCGCGTCGGTCCCGGTGACACGGCGGCTCGTGTAGAACATCAGTGCGGCATTTTGTGCGCCGATCGCGCCGGGCAGCGTGACGCTGAGCCCGAAGCCCGGATGGAAGCCGAGCCGGGTGAAGTTGGCGACGAAGCGCGCCTCCGGGCATGTGACGCGGAAATCCGCCACCATGGCGAGGCCGAGCCCGCCGCCGACCGCCGGGCCATGCACGGCGGCGATGATCGGCTTCTTGATGCGGAAGAGCCGCACCGCCTGCATGTAGAGATGGCCGACGCCCTGGCTCTGCTCGCCCGGGCGGCGGCCTTGCGCGTCGAGGCTGCCGCCGTCGCCGAAATTCGCGCCGGCGCAGAAGACCTTGCCCTGCGCGGCGAGCACGCTCGCGCGGCAGGTTTCATCCGCGTCGAGCGCCTCGAGCGCGGCAGCGATCTCGTGGATGAGCGCGATGTCGAAGAAGTTGTTGGGCGGTCGCCTGATCTCGACCAGAGCGACATGGCCCGTGCGCTCGACCGCGATATCCTTGAACGGACCCATATGTCACTCCCCGATGGCTGCCTGCTGGCCTTGAGCGCCCGTGCCCCGGCGCACGATCAAGGCGTCGACGACCGACACGCCGCGCGGATGCACCAGGACCGGATTGAGATCGATCTCGGCGATCGTGTCCGCGTGATCGTGCGCGAAGCGCGCGAGATTTACCATGAGATCCGCGAGCGCATCGAGGTCGGCGGCCGGCGCGCCGCGGAACGCGCCGAACAGCCGCGCACCCTTGAGGCGGGCGATCAGCGCGCGCGCCTGGTCGCGATCGAGCGGCACCGGCGCGAGCGCCGTATCGTCGAGCGCCTCGACCAGAAGGCCGCCGAGACCGACCATCAGCATCGGACCCCATTGTGCGTCATTGCTGATGCCGAGGATCACCTCGCGGCCGGGCGGCGCCATCGGCGCCACCAGCACGCCGAGGATGCGCGCATCCGGCGCGTGGCGTCGTGCGGCGGCGAGCACGCGGGCATAGCCGGCGCGCGCGGCGGCCGGCATTGCGATGTCGAGCAGCACGGCGCCGGCTTCCGTCTTGTGCGGGATGTCGGGCGACTGCACCTTGAGGGCGACCGGGACGCTGAGCATGCGCGTCGCAGCCTCCGCCTCCCCGGCCGAATGCACGAGCTTGCCCGCATTGCCGTCGCCGATGCCGTAGCCCGCGAACGCGCGCCGCGCCTCCCATTCGCACAGGATCGTATCGCCCCCCTGCAGCGCGGCCTGCGCGGCGGCAAGCACGGCCGGCGTCGTCGGGCGGGTGTCCGCCGCCGCGAGATGCCGTTCGCGCGCCGCGCGATAGTCCGCCATCACGGCAAACGCGCGGGCGCAGTTCTGCAGGCTGGTGAACAGCGGGAAGCCGGCCTCGCTCAGGATCTCGGCGTTGCGCTCGGTCGGCAGCGTGTAGCTCCACATCAGCACCGGCTTGGTGGCCTCGCCGGAAAATCGCTGCAGGCGCTCGCGGTCGCCCTCGATGAAGCGCGTGGACTTCGCCGTGATCACCATGACGATGCCGTCGATCGCGGGCGAGCGGTCGAGCAGCCGGGCGAATTCGGCATAGCCGACGTGGTGGACGCCCTGGGCGGTGACGTCGACCGGGTTCTGCGAGGTGCCGTAGGACGGCAGATGCACGTCGATTGCGGTGCGCGTTGCGGCATCGAGCGGCGGCACCGTAAGCCCCGCTGCCGCGCAGGCGTCGGCGACCCACACGCCGCCGCCGCCCGACGACGTGCAGATGCCGACGCGCTTGCCGGCCGGCAGCAGCCGCGCGCAGGTCGTGAACGCCATCGCGAGGTCGACCATGTCGTCGAGATCGCGCCCCTCGATCACGCCGTAACGATCGAACACCGCGCGGTAGGCGGCAGCGGAGCCCGCGAGCGCACCGGTGTGCGAGGCGGCGGCGCGGCTGCCCGCCTCCGACTGCCCGATCTTGCCGACGATCAGCGGCTTGCCGGCGCGCAGCGCCTTGTCGGCGACGCGGCGAAATTTGTCGGGCGACTTGATGTCCTCGATCAGCAGGAGGAAGACGTCCGTCTTGCCCTCGTCGAGCATGGCGTCGACGAAATCGCAGACGTCGATGCAGGCCTCGTTGCCGGTCGTCACGATGTAGCGGAAGGCGAGATTCTTCGGCCGGCCGCGGTCGAAGAACGCAAAGCCCATGCCGCCGCTCTGCGCCACCACGGCGACCTCGGCGCGCCGCTCGCCGGGCGGCAGCAGCGGCCGCACGCTCGCCTCGACCGCCGGGCTGAAGGTCGCGCACAGGTTGGCGGCGAGGTTGGCGAAGCCCTCCGCATTGGGACCGACCACCGCCATATCGTGCCGCCGCGCGATCGCGACGATCTCGTCCTGCAGGGCGGCGCCGCTCGCGCCCGGCTCCTCGGCGAAGCCGGAGCTGAGGATATAGGCCGCCTTGATGCCGGCCTTGGCGCAGCGCTCGAGCTCCTCGGGGACATACCGCGCTGGAATGATCAGCAGCGCGAGATCGGCGGGC
>Ga0209006_10005711_pt1 | contig 11307 bp, 10 predicted proteins | sample JacPin_JW_Ref_O2_FD_188567 | JGI IMG/M metagenome (GOLD analysis project Ga0209006, IMG submission 188567) | Forest soil microbial communities from Algoma, Ontario, Canada - Jack Pine, Ontario site 1_JW_Ref_O2 (SPAdes) (version 2) | ecosystem: Environmental > Terrestrial > Soil > Boreal... | reverse complement strand
GCTGCATCTTCCCGGGTATGCCGGGTGAGATTTCTAGCGCGTTCAGGAAAGGAATATAGGAGTGGGACGAGAAACTCAAATGGAGAGAACCATCCGAAGCGGGCGCAATGTCTTTGAACATCTTAATGTTGGCGGCACTTGCACCGGCTTCAGCCACAATATCAAGGAAGTTGACGAGAGGTTTCCCGTTGATCAACACGTCGAAAATTCGCGAGGATTCCCCACCAAACCCGGCACGGCTCGTCTCCCCAAAAGTAGTTTCCGCGAAGTGCAAACGGAGCTCGTACACGCCCGGTCCAAGGGGAATGTGGTAACTGAAGTCCCCTTCGCGGCCGCTCCGGTAGAGCCGCTGGTCGCGCGTTCCGAAGATCAAATGATTCGGAAAGGAAAAGGAAGTCCCCCCATGCCAGAATTGGTCTCTCTGCCACAGTCGTCCACTGTTGTCGATATAATCCCCTGCCATAAGGCCTGCGAGAATCCGCATGGAATCCACGGAAATGCCGGTGGTGGCAGCGGGCGGCAATCGAGCCTCAGGGTTGGTGAGAACAGGCGACCCGATCTTGGTCAAAGCGACGCTGTTCGCGTAGCCGGCAGGCGCCACCGGAGTGGCCGCGGAGTCGGGCGCAGTGAATCGAAATTTGGGAGTGTACCGGCCGTTTGGTATCTCGATTTGGACGAGATGGGATCGGCCTTCCGACAAATAGTACTCAGCCAGGCGTTCCCGCAGCCGGTGCGCTTGGACCCGCACGATGGAGTCCCTGCTTTGATCAAACTCAGCGCCCCGGCCAAATGCCTCAACGGCGATGTTATATTCCTTTATGTCGTCGGCCGAACCCTCCAGAAACTTGGAGGTTATATAAATGAACAACTGCTCCAGCCCGGGAGCTCGATCGAAAATCCCAGACCTGAGAACCGCCTCAACTTCCATCCGCTCTTCCGTTAGGCTCCCGAGAGCCCGCAGAATTTCCCCCCTCATAGTGCCCTGAGTATACGCCCCGTTGTTGCGGGTGCGCAACCAGTTGCATCAACCCGTCGCGGGAGTACCAAGGCTCAGAACCAGAGCGGGTTTTGGGCTACACCGCCACGGCTCGTAACGTCGAAATTTCTCGGCCGCTAACCGCTTTAACGTTGCGTCGCTGACTGAGGTCCGCCAAACTTGCATATCAATGTCCATCTTAAGCACATGCCAATGGCTGCAGGACACTTACATCGGCACTTCTATCCGTGAATCCATCTGGGTATTCCCAATCATAGAAACCATCCACGTCCTGGCCCTTTCCATCTCCGTCGGCTTGCTACTGGTTTCCGATCTGCGCCTGATGGGATACATCATGAAGCGCCGCCCTGTTTCGGAAGTCTACGAACAAATTAAGCCGTGGATGTTCACCGGCTTCGCCATCATGACTGTTACCGGAGTTTTCCTGTTCTGGTGCCAGGCGGTGAAGGCGTACAACAGCATTTTCTTCAAAACCAAGGTCGTTCTTCTGGTGCTGGCCGCCATCAATGCGATCGCTTTCGAACGCGGCATTTATCGCAAAGTGGATAAATGGGACAACGCGCTTGTTCCTCCCATGGAAGCTCGCGTCGCAGGCTGGGCATCCCTGATCATGTGGGCGGCAATTATCACTTGTGGCCGCACCATGGCATACACTTTCTAACCCGATGCTATCTATAATCCCTTTCTTTCAATGGTGCGACAATACGCGGATCTCGCTCGCGATTCGTGACTCGCGAATCGCGTTTCCGATCATCGAAAATTTCCATCTGTTCGCCCTGACAGTTTTGCTCGGTTCGCTGGTGGTCCTGACGCTGCGCCAGTTCGGCCTGGTGTACAAGACCCAGCCCATTTCAGAAGTCGCTCATGCGCTGCGGCCCTGGAACCGCTGGAGTCTTGCCGTGATGCTGGTATCCGGCATCTTGCTCTTTTTGTCCGAAGCCATGAAATGCTACGGCAACACCTCGTTTCGGGTCAAAATGTTGTTCTTGTTCGCCGCGCTGCTGTTTCAGTTCACAATTTACAATCGCACCGTGGCGACGGAAGACAACTCTGCGCCGATCGGCGGAAAGATCGCCGCAGCCGTAGCACTGTGCCTGTGGTTTGGCGTCGGCCTCGCGGGCCGCGGCATCGGTTTTCTCGGCTAGGGTGCTAACTTCGGATTCTCGCCATGCTGACGCTCCAACTGGCGGAAAGCCGGCTGGGTTTCTCTGTCGAGATTGCTACTCCGTCTTTCGAGGCGTCCCCGCAGGCAGCGCAAACGCGATCACGATATCGCTCGGGGGAATCGGCGATTCCCGCAAGTGACCAGGACCGCCCGCAACAATTACTACATACTGCTTGCCGTTGCGGCCGCGATAGGTGATGGGGGTGGCGTTACCGACCGAATCGAGTTTCGTCAGCCACAATTCCTTGCCGGTGCGCGACTCGAACGCTCGGAATTTGGCGTCGGCGGTGGCCGCGATGAACAGAACTCCGCCGCCTGTCGCGATGCTGCCGCCCAGGTTAATCGCTCCGAGATTCTTAAGCCCTTTGGCCTCCATCTCGTCATACGATCCCAGCGGAATCCGCCAGACCACGTCACCGGTGTGAGTGTCGATGGCAGAAAATTCTCCCCATGGCGGCTGATTGCAAGGGTAACCCTGCTTGTCCACAAAACGGGCGTACGCTCCCTGATTGCGGAAGGGCATCGGCGAACCAGCGGGGCTGGCTGCCATCTGTCCGGTCTGGCCTAAATTGGAGGCGTTCGCGAAAATGTAGCCCAGCTTTGGATCGTACGACACGCCAGCCCAGTCGGCGCCTCCCATGCTGCTGGGGAACGTAAGGCGTGGCTCCTTGATGCTGAATGGCGTGAAGGGCCCCAGAGTCTTGAATTTATCGAACTGCTCCAGGCAATAGGCGTGCGCTTCCGGCGAGATGTTTGAGACTTCGTCTCTGGTCATGCTGATCCTCGTCAAAGGCGGAGGCTTGAGCGGGAACGGCTGCGTGGGCCACGATTCCTCACCGGGCACATCGCTCGCCGGAACAGGACGTTCTTCCACACCCCAGACGGGCTTCCCGGTGAGACGGTCCAATACGTAGAGCAGGCCGTTTTTGGAAAATTCGACTACGGCCGGAACCCGCTTGCCGTTCTCGGTCGCTTCAATCAAGGACGGCGGCGCCGCCATATCGTAGTCAAACAGATCGTGGTGTACGGTTTGGAAGTACCAGCGCAATTTCCCAGTGGCCGCGTCGAGGGCCACCACGCTGTTGGCGTACAGATTCATGCCCTTTCGATCAGCGCCATAGAAACTATCCGCCGGATTCCCCAGCGGCATGAAGACCAGGCCGCGCTCGGCATCGATCGTCATCGCACCCCAAGCGCTGGGACCCGCACGATCCTTCCAGCCATCCGGCCCCCAGGTTTCATTTCCAGGCTCACCGGGTTGCGGCACCGCATGGAACCGCCAGACCAGTTTGCCAGTCTGCGCGTCGAAGGCACGGGGATCGCCGCTGGGTCCCTTGCTCGGCCCCTCCTGCGTGGAAGGCCCGAGAATAATCAGCCGCTTGTAGATGGCCGGAGGAGACGTGATGGCGTAGTGCGCTTTCGGATAATCGTCCGCCACTCCAGTTCTCAGGTTGACTTCGCCGTTGTCGCCAAAATCGAGCGCCGGTTTCCCGGTCTTGGCGTCCAACTCGATCAGGCGGGCTTCTGTGGCAAGAACGATTCGGGGCTTCGTATTGGAATCACCGGGCCAATAGGAGACGCCGCGATGTTCCGATACGCGAGTGCTTTTCGGGTCGTAGACCCACAGCTCCTTGCCGGTCTCGGGTTCTAGCGCGACGACGCGATTCTTGCGGGTGGCGAAATAGAGAACGCCGCCCACCACGATCGGAGTGTTCTCCCAAATTCCACCGGGCTCGCCGGTGTGATAACTCCAGGCGCGAACCAAGGTGTTGGCGTTCTTCGTGTTGATCTGGCTGAGCGGAGAGTATTTGGTCCCGCCTGGATCTCGCCCGTAGCTAGGCCAGTCCGCGGCATCTTGGGCAAACAGAAAGGAGGAACTCAGGGCGAACAAAGCGAGCAAGCCGCGGCTTTGCGTCGACACTATCACTTCCCCGATGGGGTTGTTTGCCGCTTCATCCAGACGGTGCCCAGGTTGATGAACGGGTCGTCGCCCTCCGAGATCTGGGTCCGATCGCGATAGTTGCCCGGCGAGGCCATGAATGTGCTCCCCTTCAAGCTAACCTTTTTGCCTTTGAAAGTGAAAGGCGGCGCCTGCCACTGGTGCGTGTAAAACCCACCGGAGTCGCCCCCTACTCGTCCGTACTTGAGCACGTCGAACCCACGACTGTCGTGCTCCTGGACCAGCATGTAGTGAGCGGACGGGTCGTAGATGATGGTCGACTTGATCGTGAATGCGCCGTCGGGGCCTTTGGCCTGGGTGGTGCGTTCATATAGGCATCCATCCAGGTGTTGAACCGTCTCGGTGCCCGAGATCTGACCCCCCGGTCCTAGGGCGGACTCGGGTAAGTCATATGCGAATGTCCAGCGGCCGACCAGATAGTCCGGGTCGAAAGGCGCCTCCGCGTCGTCGTTCAGCGTGGTGCGCTTCAAGGCGCGGCGAGCAGCGATCAGATCGAGATCTTCTTTGAAAATGCACTTCCCGGGAACTGGAGTCTCGCCAGTCGCCCGTACGAGAAGCGGTTGGTTCGATTCTTCCGCTGCACCCTGACCGAAGAGCGCCACCGGCGCGGCCGTCAAAAGTGCCACAACAAGAAACCGCTGGCCTATTTTGCGCATGTCTCGGAGAGCATCTGAAACGAAGTGAGGTTGACGCGGCTGTCGCTGCCGCTTTTGACTAAAAGACCTTTGACCACCATCTTGTGCCCTTTGTGGTGGTCGGGAGCGAAGGGGCTAGTGCCGAGCAGTTGATATTGCCGAGTGCCAAGTGGTTTATCCGCCGCCGCCTTCACTTCTTCGGGCGTGGTGAACGTCGTCGACGAAACAGCGGGCTCGGTAGCGCTCGCGAGGATCCAATCGGTCCCCGTCTGCGACAGGCATCCCACCAGCTCGACAATCGGCGCCTGATCCGGCTTCGGCTCCGACGGGCGGCCTTGCGCGTACGCGCCGCCCACTGCACAGATAACGAGCCCTAACACACCTCTAAACCGCTTCATGAGGACGCATCCTTACGTTTCTGCATCCTATCGCACCGACGATATTTCCACCGGCGTGGTTGGCATGATGGGCTCCTTCAGCTTCACCACGGCGCGCATGATCGGGCTAAACATCTCGTCCCAGCTCTGCTCGCCCCAGTACACGTCTTGATCCGGCCTCGGGTTGTACTTGTTGTTGGCCGAATTGTCCCACTTCGCATCGACGCGAACTATGGTTCCCGCCGGCAGCGTGATAGGCTTTGCGAACTCGTAGACGATTTGCCAATTGAAGTCGTAGTGCGGCAAGTTCATCAGCTCTTCTTCCCGCCCATCCGGATAGACAGCCGTATACTTCATCGATCGCCCGCGCAGGTGCATGTGCGGCTGGATGCTGTACAACACCATCTCTTGCCGGATCGGCAGCAGGGCGGTCATCTGGTAATTGTCATCGCCCGCGGGAATGTTCGGCACGGTCTTCATGCCCGGCGGCAGAATATCGGTGGTAACCTGGGCCGTAAATCGTCCCGTGAGTTCCTTCCCGTTGACGATAAACGTTTCGCTGCCTAAGCCGACACCGGCGCCGACGCTCGAGTATGCGACCGGACCCTTTTGAAGCCATAGGCCGACGCGGGTTTTATCGGTGGTCGCGTGCCCGTTCGCCTGGTAGTGCAGATTGAAGAGCAGATGCGTGCCGTGGATACGTTCGGCCACGCCTGGCCCGTAGGTCAAGGCTGTATCAATCCCTGGTTCCCAACCGGCCTGGAACCCACCCGCGCCACCAGGAATGGCGTCGCCCGAGGGCTGGGGTGAGCGTGCACTCGCGGTGCTCCCGACGGTTCCCGGCGCGGGTGATGCGCCCAACTTCATGCGCCCTTCAGCATCCACTGTTGCGTTTGGCGGCAGCGTGGTGGCCAGTACGAGAACGTGATGGACAGCCGCGCGATTGCCCGGCACAACCTGCGAAGCCGCCACCCAAACATCGCCTTGGAACGGAAGCTTCACAAAAACATATTGCCAGGGACTCTCGCCCTCGGCCGGCACTTTCATCTCCGGCGCTTCGATGATCACATCGGGTGGACGACCACCGGGACCATTCCAGCCTTGCGCAAACTGGGGCGGAGCGGGCATGTCGCTATCGTCGCCACGCGGAGCGCCTGCATCCACCCACGCCACAATCTTGTCCACCTCGGCCTGGCTCAGCCGGCGATCGTTACGCCATTTGCCCGGCGCACCCTCGGCGTGCCAAGGAGGCATGGTGCGCGTGACTACCTGGACCTTGATCGCGCGGGCCCACGGCCGCACATCGGTGTACGACATAAGTGACATCGGCGCCACCTCGCCAGGCCTATGGCACATGGCACACCTGGCGTACAAGATCGGAGCAATGTCTTTCGAGAACGTAGGCTTCGGGGTTTCGGCAAAAATCGCAGTCGGGACCAAAGCTACAGTGATCATGCACCCGATCAGGACGTTGGATTGCATTGTGCTATTCCTCCTCATGTGGCAGCGAAGGCCATGCGGCGGATTTTCTCGGGCAGCCAAAGCTCACACAACCGCACCCGGGACCTTGTACTCCCGCCGACCAAGTGTGGCCATTTTCCAGAGCCGCGTCAATGATCCGAAGTGATCATCGTTAGCGTTCACTTACACATGAGTAATTGCTCGCTTCGTCCGTGATGCCCACGCCTTTGTAGCGAGCGACGGTTGGGTAGGGGCAAATGGGCCGTGTGACGGCGACACCTCCCGTTTGTCTTCCAGCCGGCTGGTCCTTCGTGGCGATAATTTCTGCCGGCGCACTGCCTTTCTCTACCCAGCGTTCCAGTACGGCCTGGATCCCGTTTTGGCCGCCGGCGTCCGAGTTTGGAACCGAGCCAAGCACCGTTGCACCAGCACCGCCTCCGCAGTGTTGCATTCCCGGGACCATGTACACCCGGACGAACTGACGGGCTCTTCGATCGCTCATTTTTGCTGTGACGTTTTGGTAGTAATCGATGGTGCTGAGCGGAGCGATATCGGGATCGCTCCAGCCGTGATAGAGGATCAGTTTGCCGCCCGCATTTTTGAACGGCTTGAGATTTGCATTCGTGGCATTGCGTACTGGGCCGAGCTTATCGTCCAGGAATGCGACATCGCTATCTAAGCTGAAACGGCGGAAATCCCAGGCGGGATCCTGATAAACGATCTTGGCCAGGCCGCCAACACCAAATAGATAGTCTAAGCTTCTTCCGGGCTGTGCACCCATGATCCACAGGCCCCAGCCTCCTGGTCCAGCTTCGCCGCCTGGGAAGATTCCGGGAAATATCTGGCGACCGGCGGAGTTCGTCGGACCCGCATAGATCTTTTTCAGCCCCTCCACTTGGGGTCCAGTGAGACAGGTATCTGAATCACCGCCTTTGCAAAGCAGCACAGCTGGATCGAAGTGACATTTCCGTGGATCGTCAATCACGCCGTCTTCTACACCATCCAGTTCATCGCACTTGTCGAGCACGGCAGCCGTGATCGCGGGGAGTTTGCTGGCAGGAACATAGCTATTCTGGTTTGCCATAATCGCTTGCTGGTTCCATATCTGCGCGGCCGCGAGATGGGTGGCGTACCAGGCAGGATCGCCCGCAACGATGCCCGCATAGTCGGCCGGGTAGCGCTGGGCCTCCATCAAAGCTTGACGGCCACCGTTCGAGCAACTGCTGAAATACGACGTTGGTTGCTTGCTGTAAAAGGAGGCAATGATCTTCTTCGCGTCAACAGCAGTGGCATGAACAGCGCGATAGCCGTAATCCGTGACTTTCTCCGGATGCCCAACAGCCCAGTCTGCATCGGTGATGGACCCTTTGTGTCCGGTGTCGGTCGATGAGGTGGCATATCCGGCGGCGAGTGCCTGCGCCATACTTGGCGCATTCCCGTTTGCGGAGAAGTAATTGATGGACCCGGCGAAACCGCCATTACCGACACCAAGATATCTGCCATTCCAGCCGGCAATCGGCAACCAGACTTCAAAGTCGATGTTCGAATCGCTCGAAGGACGGATTGCGCCTTGCACGCGGCAGAACGCTGGCAGCTTCTTGAACTCGGCTTGCTGCGCGGCAGTTGGGGTGTTGTCGGGGCCCGAGAATTCACCGGCCGGAACGATCCGGGCGATCGTGATGGAAGTATCTGGAAGCTTCAAGCCAGCGATGCTTTCGCATGTGCCAGCTAATAAAATGCCCGGGAGCGAAGTCGCTGCGAAGAGCAAGGCCGGGAGTTCGGACCTGCACTTCATTTCTGTTCTGACTTGGCCGCCGCTGCCTCGGATTCCGCTACCCGTGCTCCACGCAGGATTCCGCCCAAGGCGTAGTTGTTCTCGTGACAGGCGTACTCGAACATCCGCTCGTTGCTGGCCGCCCATGTATACTCGCCGGTCCACGGCCGCGCCCAGGTATGTGGGTCCTCAACGGAGAAATGATACACAATCGTGTTGGCGTCGAGCCGCGTGAACCGCTCAGTGACCTTGAGGTTCTCGCTCGACCCACGGAACCGCGTCTTGTCCGTGAAGTTGGTCGTCTCTACCACGAGGGTATCGCCTTCCCAATGGCCGACTGAGTCGCCGAGCCACTTGCGGATGCTCGACGGCGGGTGTTTGCCGCCGATACGGACGATGCGCGCGTCATGGATCATCTCGGTTACGATCATTACTTCGGTCGGCGTTTGAACGATCTGCTTTAGGTTGTTGTACAAGTAATTCGGCAGTATCGGAGTGCCCGAGGTCCATCCAAAGCCAAGCAGACAGCGCTCCGAGTTGGCGCTCGCCTCCGGGTCGTCGAAAGCGTCCGGCCTCGCGCCGCGGCGTTCGAGCACATCGGATCGCCCGGCCAAGCCTCCGTATTTGTCGTCGCGCGCATTCCCCTCTTCCGTCATCGGCGGAATCTTGCCGTCGGGAGGATCAATCACGATCGAGCTGCGTTTCTCGCCTCCGATGGTGACCACGCGGTTGCCAAAGCTCTTCCAAAAGTCGTCGTAGCTTTTGCCAGCGAGGGTGTTACCGGCCTTGGGCGCCTTCCGATTCGGATCGCTCGGCTTGTCAGCCTCCTCATCGCGGGTCGCCTGGGCGCGCAAGAGCTCCGTCGCTTCCGCATCGGTCAGGGCTTGCCGGCCACCATACTTCGCCGGCCGCTCAACCTGGGTGAGGGTGTTGGCGTCGTAGATGCCGGTAAGATCCGGCTGGCCGTCAGGCGTGCGCGGAATCCCGCCACCTTGCTGGCTGGCGGCAGGGAGCCCCGTCATCAGGATCAGCCCCGCTAACGCGAAAAGTTGGACACGCATCGAGATATCTCCTCTGCGGTGCTTCAAGTGAGCGCCGCCACGATTACTTTTGGGGCTCGCTCGGGGGCTCGGCTTCGCCTGGGGCGCCGGTGCCCCGTGACGACCCCAAATTGAGCTTCCGGCCATCGGGTAACGTAATGTCGCTGCCGTTGGCGCGGTTGGTGTGGTCCTTGGCCTGGTAGCCGTCGACGACCACCTCGATGCCGATGGGCAGCGTGGCCTTCGTGACGCCTTTACGCAGCAGCGTGTTCGGCGAGCCCCCTTCGACCATCCACTCTTCCGTACTACCATCCGGCTTCGTAACCGCGATATGAATCCAGGCGTGCGGGTTCACCAGTTCGACCTTCACGATCTTGCCTTTGAGGAGCACCGGCCGGTTTGCGTCGAACTCAGCGGGGAAGGCGTGGTGTGCCGCCGCGGGTCGCGCTAGCGCCACTGTCAGTGCCGTGCACGCGCCCAAAATCATTAGTTTGCTTCCTATCAACATCGCTTTCTTACCTCCAGGTTATGTTCAGGGCTAGCGCGGCAGCGGCTTCTTGCGCCACTGACCGAACATCAGTTCCTCTACAAATTCGACGCACCGGAACTCCATCAACTGCGCGTCTGGCTCGATGCGACGGTAGAGCGGCATGCTTATTTTCCACGGCCGAGTGAAGGTGTCCTTGTCCTCGATAGTCGCTTCGTATTGCAAGTGATCCGGCGAGGTCCGCGTAAACCGTTCGGTGACCTTCACGTTGTCGCTGGTGAAATTTCCTGAACGGTCGAGCCATGCCATCCCGTTGAGGCCCGTGGTCTCGATCACGAACACGTCGCCTTCCCAGTGCCCGACCGATTGCCCCATCCAGGAGTCGGCCGGCGCCGTCCCGGGGTCCTTCAGAAGGATATTGCGGACCGCCCCGGCGTACTCATATGCGATCGCGAACGCGCTGCGGTTCTGAAGGATGCGGAAAGGGTAGGGCATGTAAGTGGCGCGCGGCACTCCCGGCAGGTAGCACTTGATCTCCGGGTCGCGCTCCAGCCACTTCTCGCGGTTCTCGTTGCGAATCTTCAACGCCTCGGGCTTATACGGAATCGCGCCGCCTTCAACAACGCCCATACCGCCGGGCACCGCGCCCACCGCCCCGAGGTACAGCACCTCTTTAGCGGGCACTGGGCCGTGCGGTCCAGGCCGGAGCGCCATCGCGTGTCGCGCGGAGTGAGGCTCAAGATCGTAGTTAGCCGTGTTCAGCGCCTGCCAGATTCCGTTCAAATCCGGGTGTCCGTCGGCCGCGAGGGGCGTTCGATTCCCCTGTTTCTGAACCTGCGCCTGACTGCGCTCCGGGACAACCAGAACCTGCAACGCCAGGACTCCGAAGACTACACTCAGCGCGGTCGCCCCGCCATTTTTCGACATGTGTACGGATTACTCTCCCAAGTACGCTTACTGGTTCGCCCGCTCGGTCGGTTTGTTGGGCACCTTGAAGACGGCCGTGGAAATCATCATTTCCTCCGCCTACTGTTCTCCCCAACGCACCGCCTTCGTCGGGTCGGGGTTGAAGACGTTGTTTGCTGAATTGTCGTACCACGCCGTAACGAAGATTTTCGTTCCTTTAGGCATGGGTTTTGGCTTATCGAAGAAATAGGTGAGCTGCCAGTTGAAGTTATAGTCGCACTTGAGCAGAGTCTCTTCTTCTCCGCTCGGATACACGGCGCGGAATTCATAAGCCTTCCCGCGCAGGTGCGCGTGGGGATAGATGCTGACGAGGTCGCCGTCGAAATTCACCGTAGCCGAAGCATCGATTTTGTAGTGGTCAGCACCGGGAGGGATGACGAAGGTGGGATTCATCGCGGTTACGTTGACATACTTCATGTCCGGCGGCCTGTCGCTGAAAATGAAG
>Ga0209006_10005710_pt1 | contig 11308 bp, 7 predicted proteins | sample JacPin_JW_Ref_O2_FD_188567 | JGI IMG/M metagenome (GOLD analysis project Ga0209006, IMG submission 188567) | Forest soil microbial communities from Algoma, Ontario, Canada - Jack Pine, Ontario site 1_JW_Ref_O2 (SPAdes) (version 2) | ecosystem: Environmental > Terrestrial > Soil > Boreal... | reverse complement strand
ACAATCCTGCGGCCAACCAGCCAGCCCAGGAAGCGGCCAGTCCCATAAGCAGTGTCGGCCGCAAGCCGCTTCGGCTTCAGGCCGAAGCGCCGCTAGACCCCACGCTCGAACTAGACCGTTGGGGAAATCCTCATGTCAACGTCGTGCTCACGACGGACGGTGGTAACATCCAAGAAAGAAGCTTCACAGGCTGGCAAGGACCTGCGAGACAAGCGAACCCCAAAAAAGGATCGCGGGCCAATCGCCTCTGCCTTGGCTCAGGCGAAACACAAGCCAAAGTCCAAGAAAAAGTAGTTATGTCGAAGCCTGTTGCGGCGATCGTTCTCAGGGTGAAGGATTTCACTTGCTCAGGCACGCCCGCGGCTATGCGCTAGCCAACAAGGGACACGACACCCGCGCGCCGCAGACCTACCTCAGCCGAACCGAAAGCGACATTTCAGCCAATGACGACCGTAGAATCAAAGCTGCCGGCGAGGCCAGCGATAGTCACCGAACTACTTGAACGAAAGCCTTGACCGCTGAAGACTGGCAGAGAATCTCGAGATGCTTTCCATTTCCAGCTGCGCCCACGTCCCGGCCGGGGAAATACCGGCCGGATTGGGGGCTGCGCTGCCTGACCCCCTTCGCCTCTGCCCTAGGTGCATTCAGAAGGCGTTGCCGCCGGCGGCTTCTCACAATTCAGCCTAAGAGGCCTATCTCTGAGGCTTTGATCTGCAACGCAAGGTACTTCGAGTATATCCGGCACTGGGCAAAGCTTCCCGCGATAAACCAGAGACCCGGTTGAGCCGTGCGGGTAAACATATTGCGCAACTCGTCGCCATCCCCAAATCCCCAGATCGGGCCGACGCGCGTCGCAACATCAATGCCAAACAATTTGTCGACCAAATGCTCCTGACCTTTGTAGCCTGTCGCCAAAACGATCAGATCGGCAGGAATCGTTTCGCCACTCCGCATCCGCGCTCCGTCAGCGACGAATGCTGCGATGTTCGAGAATTGTGCAACGACGATCTCGCCTTTGACGATCAGATCGGAGCAGCCGACATTGAAATAATAACCGCCGCCGCGGGTGAGATATTTGAACTGCCAGCCAGTGCCATCTTCGCCGAAATCGAGCTTGAAGCCTTTGCGCTCGAGCCCATCGAGCAGATCCTTGTCCAGCTTTTTTGCCTGCTGCGTGAGCAGGATGTGACTTCGCTTTGCGACCGAAAGCGGCATGGAAGTCGTGATAAGGTCGCAGTCCTCCAGCGAAGGACCTTCATCATAGAGCGCGTAGGGCAATTGGGCGCTTGGCTCAACATTGACGATCTGCGTCGAGCTGCGCTGAACGAGCGTGACCTTGGCGCCGTTCGAATACAGGTCTTGCGCAATATCGTGCCCGCTATTGCCCGAGCCGATGACAAGCACGTTCTTTCCTTTCCAGGCCTCGCCGTCGTTGTACTGGCTCGAATGCAGGATCGTTCCGGAGAAATTGCGCAATGTCGGAATATCCGGAAGGTTCGGAATACCGCTGACGCCGGTGGCCAGAACCACGTGCCGGGGATGCATCACGCGCTTGGAGCCGGCGGCGTCCCTGAGCACAACCGACCATCGCTGCGTTTTTTCGTCATAGCTGCCGCCCTCGAATTCGGTCGCCGTCCAGTAGTTGAGCTCCATGCTTTCGACATAGGCTTCAAACCAGCCGGCAATTTTGTCCTTGGGAATGTAGGCGGGCCAGTTCGGCGGGAAGCGCATATAGGGAAGGTGATTGACATGCACCTGATTATGCAGAACGAGGGCGTGATAGCGCTTGCGCCAGTTGTCGCCGATCCGCGGTTCGCGATCGACGAGCAGTGTGTCGATGCCCAATTGGGTGAGGCATGCGGCGGCTGAAAGACCGGCCTGTCCTCCGCCAACAACCAGCACGGCGGGATCGCGGTCAGCGTATTCGGCGACGGTCCGTCTGATATCGAACCAATTGGGCCCACGGAAATCGCGCGAATACGCCTTACCCTGCGGGCGTGATCGTCCAAGCTGCTCCTCGTGTCCCTTGATCTCGTCCAGGGCTGTGAGCAACGTCCAGGCTTTTGGTGTGGTGTCGTTATCGTCCACAGGCCTAAGTCGCACCACGCCACTGCCGCGACCGTCCGCCGTTTCAAGTGTGAAGATCGCCTCGATCGACTCCACGTCAGCACGAGTGGCTTGTCGTGGTGCGGCGCGATGGGGTGGTATCTTGAAGCCGACAGGCCGAGCGCGCTGGCTATGTGTCCTCAACTCTCGCACGATTGCGTCCCTGCCGTTGACGGTCGTAATTCGCCACGTCAGCGCCAGGACGTCACGCCAATGACTGTCAGGATGAAACAACGTCTTGAGCAGGGCGTCGTCGCGATCGCTCAGCGCTCGCTCCAATTGAGCAAGCCAACGCTCGGTGACTGCTAAGTTGGTTTCAGTTCGGGCAAGCATGGATTAGGCTTTTGCTGCTGTCAGGCTACATCACATTCGCCCGCCGAAAAAGTCGCGTTAAAAAGCGAGATATCAGGCTGTGAAGAGGCAGTAGCGCACCGGTTCGGGGGAAGCTCCCATGGCACATTGGCGGCGCCGAGCCTGCCAAAATTTCGGTGTAGCAACCGGATAATTCAAAGGCCGTGAATGAACGGATTTGACTTCCGCTATTGGCACGACTGGGACTTCACGCGATGTCCGCACGTCGGTGGCTATTGTCTCGACCAATGCGGACATTGCGTATTTTTGTGACCGCGAAACGCCGGCTACAGCTCGGACTCGATAGCGCGGAGCAGCCGGAACCGCATCTCGTCGTCATTGCTCGTGAGCGAGATCACGAAACGCACCCGGCCATGGCTGGAGGAGTCGGCATAGCCCGCGAGCGTGCGGATCCCGTCCATGGTGCCAGTCTTGTTCATGCCGCCGTCGTGGCCGTGGAGCAGGCCGGCGTGGGGCGCAAAGAGCCCCAGCACTTTGGCGAGGCCGCGGGCGGTGAAGCGGTTGTCGCGGCTGATGCCCGAGCCCTCCTCGAGATGGATGGCTGTGGCGAGGCCATGCGCGGCGAGCATCTCGTTCGCAACCTCGAGCGACTTCCCGAGGCTAACTGGCCCGCCCAGGCGGTGCCCGCCAATCTCAAGGAAGACCTGGTTAGCGATGTAGTTGTTCGAGGCGCGGAGCATCTCGGCGAGGATCTTCGACAGGGTACGCGACTGTCGGTGAACGTAGACCGGCTTTAGTCCCTCGGGCACCGTTCCGGTCGAGATGTTGCCCTTCACGCTGCCGCCAGCCCGCTCGATGAACGCCGCAATCAGCTCGCCTGCATATTGCAGACTTACCGCGGGGTCCTGGCTCAGACTGATGCGCCCGCTTCCGTTGGGGCCTCGCGCCCGGAACTGGGCGATCGCGATCGGGGTGATCGGGGTCTGCTTTTCGGCAGAGCTCACCTTGTTGCCGCTGCGCAGAGCGTAGACAGTGTTGAAATTCACCGCCAGCGCGGAGTTCAGCGCATTATAAGCCTCGCCGGTATCCTCGATGCCGGGAATGCGAAGGTTCGAAGGGTAGTAACTCGCGTCGAGCACCATGCCGGTGATCGGCTTCTTGCCAACAGCCGCGACTATTCGGTCGCGAGCGGCGCCAGCTCCTCTGAGATCAGCAAAGGATCGCCGCCTCCGCGCACGTAGAGCACCCGCTTGTCGTCGAGGTAGAAGCGGGTCTCGAAGCGGTGGTCGCCACCCAGCACCTCTAGCGCCAGCCAAGCCGTCACGATCTTGGTAACTGAGGCCGGAACGAAGGGCTCATCAGCGTTCTGGGCCACCACGTCGTTGCCCTTCCCGTCCACCACAAACACCAACCCCGACGGGTCAAGGACTGCGACTTTCTCTTTGACGTCAGCCAGGGCCGGGGCGGGTAACAGAAGCAAAGCGATTGCGAGCAGACGAGACCACATGGCGACTCCAGCGTGGCGTAGCGTCCGAACTTGCGGAATTGTGCGAGTTCGCAGCCTACTTGGCCCTTGGTTTGCTGACGATCTCGTAAAAGATATTGACGGCCTCGCCCAACTTGTCGGTGCCTTCAGGTGGCTGGGAGTTGGTCTGCACCGTAATCATCAGATCCTGGTCAGCAATCCACAAATAGAGCGTCCGATAGCCGAGACTTTCGCCTTGGTAAAACCATTGGGCGCCGAGAGAGCCGAATATCTTGCAGCCTATCCCGAGGCCAAAGCCAGCCGGGTCATCGGCGGACAGCGTTGCGATCGGTTTCCCTGTTTTGGTGGAGACTAGCTCAGTCCATTCTTGTTGTTGCTTCGGTGGAACAACCTTCCCGCCGAAGACAGCTCGCATCCAGCGATCCACATTGGGGGCGTTGGCGACCGCTCCGCCAGCGGATTGCATCCAGGAGACGCTAACATCCCGCATGTCCCGCCCGATGATCGGCGCATTCCACGTTTCTTTGCACTTAGGTTGATAAGCAGCGCAGGCTTGGTTCTCGAAGTAGCCGTGCGACAGACGCCTAATAACTGATTCTGGATAACTGCTCGCTTCGTAGAACGTCGAGGTGAGACCGTGCGGCTCGATAACCAACTCATGGACAAGGCTGCTGAAAGACTTGCCCGCGGCCTTCTCGGCAATCATGGCGGCGAGAATGTAGTTAGTATTCGAATAGTAAAAGCCCTTGTTCACCGGCAGCTTATTGGCGTTACTTGGATATGCGGCATCCGCTAACTCCTTGAGAGTGAAAGCCCGCGTCGGCTCATTTGCCCACGCTCGGGCCATCCATTCAGTCTCGGAATAATTGGGAATGCCACTCGTCATGTTTAGGAGGCGCTTTATCGTAACGTCCTTCCACGCCGGGTATTCAGGCAGCCAACTGCTGAGCGTGTCACTAATTGAGAGCTTTCCTGCGGCTTCGAGCTGGAGAATCACTGCTACGGTGAACGATTTTGATGTGCTCCCCATCTGGTATAGGGTGTATCGATCGACGGGGCCTGCATCAGGATCGCGGCCTACTTTCCCGGCGAAAGCTTCGATCGCTGGCCCGGCCGCTCCGAAGCTTACGTACGCCGCGATGCCCGTGACCTTTTCGATCGGTGCTCGCGCTGCAAGCCACGTGTCCAGCGCTTCCTGAACTCTCTCCACCTGAGTTAACTCGGTCGCCGACGCGGCCACCGGAAAGAAAATCGCCCCCACCAAAGCGGTAACGAACCCATATTTCATTTGTGTCCCTCAAAACCCTCTAACCAAGCCAATAGCTAAGTTCGACGTTCTAATCGAGTGGCGACCGATCTGGCGCCGCAGGGCGGGTCGATAAACCTATAGGACGGTTCGCATTGTGCGCGCCGAACCATTGCCGCAAATACCGCCAGCTGGCACGGTTTGCTGCGCCGCAGCGATACGTCAGCAATTGGGACCAACGCCGCCGGCCCGAGACGTTGCGCACCGCGATGGCAACGGCCTTCTTCTGACCAACCAACACTACAAGCCGCTTGCCGCGCGTGACGCCGGTGTAGAGCAAATTACGCTGTAGCATGGCGTAGTGCTGTGTCATGACCGGAGTCACCACGGCAAGGGCGGCGTTGTTCGTGGACGCTCAGTAACGGCGAAGGCGCGATTGCTGTCTCTCGTCTAGCGGCTGGTGAAATTCGGAACGCGCCGTTCCGCCATCGCCTTGACGCCTTCCTTGAAATCGTCGGTCTTGCGTAGCCGTGTTTGCTCGGCAAGTTCATGCTCGGTCGCTGCGCGTACGCGATCGGCAAGATTGCCGCGCAGCGTGGCGCGCGTTGCGATGAGGCCAAGCGGCGAGTTCTCGGCGATTTCGGTGGCGAGCGACAGCGCTGCGCTGCGCACCTGTTCCTGCGGCGTCAACAGATCGGCAAGACCCATGGCGAAAGCTTCGTCGCCGGCGATACGGCGGCTGGTATAAAACATCAGCGCCGCCTTGGTTTGGCCGATGACCGCCGGCAGCGTGACGGTCAGTCCGAATCCCGGATGAAAGCCAAGCCTGGTGAAGTTGGCTGAAAACCGTGCTTCGGCGCACGTCACCCGAAAATCGGCCACCATCGCCAAGCCCAACCCGCCGCCGACGGCGGCGCCGTGAACGGCAGCGACGATCGGCTTCTTGGTATGGAACAGCCGGTTGCCTTCGATATAAAGATGCGCAGCGCCTGGGGTCGGTCCGCCTAGCAGTGCGCTGCCGTCGCGGTCATCGTCGCCGAAATTGGCGCCGGCGCAGAAGGCCTTGCCCTGCGCAGCCAACACCAGAGCGCGGCAACCGGGGTCCGCATCAAGCGCCTCAAAGGCGGTGGCGAGTTCTCTGATCAGCGCGACGTCGAAATAATTGTGCGGCGGCCGTCTGATCTCGACCAAAGCCACGTGGCCGGTCTTTTCCACGCCGATATCCTTGAAGGGCCCCATGACGACGTCCTCGCGATTTCCTTGCGATTTCCTTGGTTGGTCGCTACTCGGCCGCACCGGGGTCTGTCCGTCGGTTATCACGCCTGAGGATCAGCGCGTCCACCACGGACACACCCTGGGCATGGACGATGACTGGATTGAGATCGATCGCATCGATGTCATCGGCATGATCGGCGGCAAATTGGGCCAGCCGGACCATCAGGTCGGCGAGCGCTTTCGTGTCCGCCGGCGGCAGGCCGCGAAAAGGTCCGAAAATCTGCACGCCTTTGAGGCGGTCGAGCAGCGCGCGTGCGGCAACGATATTGAGAGGCACCGGGGCCAACGCGACATCGCCCAGCGCCTCGACCAGAACGCCGCCGAGGCCCACCATCAGCAACAGTCCCCAGGTCGGGTCGCGGTTGATGCCGAGAATGACCTCGCGTCCCGGCGGCGCCATCGGTTGCACCAAGACGCCGTCGATCTGCGCCGTCAGTGCATACCGCTTGGCGGCGGCGAGCACATTCTCGTAGGCCACGCGCACCCGATCAGCTCCGGTGAGATTCAAAGCAACGCCGCCGGCCTCGGTTTTGTGCGGAATATCGGTTGACTGGACCTTGAGCGCCACCGGCTGTCCGATTGCATGCGCAGCGGCAACGGCTTCATCGATCGAATGCGCGAGTAGGCCGGCATTTTCGGGACCGATGCCATATGCTGCGAGCAGCGACCGCGCCCTGTATTCGCACAACACTGAAGGCGACTGTGCAAAGGCCGCCGCGACTTTCGCGCGGCTCGACGTCTGCGGAGCGGTTGTGTCGATCGGACGCGACGAGCGCTTGCGCATGGCACGGTAGTCCGCCAGCGCGCGCAGCGTGCGGGCGCAACCATGCGCGCCGGTGAACAGCGGATAGCCGGTCTCGTTGAGGATCTCGATCGTGCGCTCGGATGGCAGCGTATAGGTCCACATCAACACCGGCTTATTCGATTCCCGCGCGAGGTCCTTGAGTTTCGGCAGATCGGCTTCAAGGAAGGCCGAGCGACGCGCTGTGATCACGACAATGACGCTGTCGATCGAGGGGGAGCCGGCGACCAGCCGCGCGAATTGCGCGTAACCGAGCTTCTGCACGCCCTGCGCGGTGGAATCGACCGGATTCTGCGACGTGGCATAGGACGGCAGATGAACGTCGAGCGCGGCACGGGTCGCATCATCCAGCACCGGCACATCGAGCCCCGCCGCGGCGCAAGCGTCAGCCATCCATACGCCGGCACCGCCGGATGCCGTGCAAATTCCGACGCGGTTTCCCGCCGGCAAGCGATCGCCGCAGGCAAGGAAGCCGGCGGCGAGGTCGAGCATCTCGTCGAAATCGCGTCCTTCGATCAGGCCGTGGTGCGCGAAAATGGCGCGGTAAGCAGCGGCGGCGCCGGCCAGCGCCGCGGTGTGCGAAGCCACCGCGCGCGACCCAGGCTCGCTCTGGCCGATCTTGCCGACGATAATCGGTTTCCCCGCCTTGAGCGCCCTTTCGGCAACGCGTTTGAATTTCTCCGGCGTCTTCACCGCTTCGATAAGCAGCAAGAACACATCGGTCTCGCCGTCATCGAGCATGTAGTCGATGAAGTCGGAGGTCTCGAGCACGGCTTCGTTGCCGGTGGTCACGATATAACGAAACTTAAAATTGCGCGGGCGGGCGCGATCGAGAAACGCAAATCCCAGGCCGCCGCTTTGCGAGATGACCGATATTTGGCCGCGGCCAAGCGGCCGCGCTGGCGTGAGCGGTCCGGCGCTTTTGTCCGAGGCCGGGCTGAAGTTCGCGCACAGCGAAGCCGCGATGTTGGAAAAGCCTTCCGTGTTCGGCCCGCTCACCGCCATGTCGTAGCGCCGCGCCGTGGTGGCAATCTCGTGTTGCATGCGTCTGCCGGTCTCGCCTTCCTCGGCAAAGCCGGAGCTGAGAATAGCAGCCGCGCGAATACCAGCGCGGCCGCAGCGGTCGAGTTCCGCCGGCACGTATTGCGCGGGGACGATCAGCAGCGCGAGATCGGCCGGCTGCGGCAGCACCTCGACCGACGGATAGGCTTTCAAGCCTTGCACTTCGGCGGCGCTTCGGCTCACCGGATAGATTTGGCCGGCGAACGGATGGCTGAGCATAATCTCGAGAATCCGCCCGCGCAGGCCGTGCGTATCTGAGGAGGCGCCGACCACCGCCACCGATTTGGGCCACAGCAATTTTCCGATATCCGCCACGGCCTGTTCGCCTGTCAGCGCAAGCCAAGACCGCGGGCAATGATGCCGCGTAGGATTTCAGTGGTGCCGCCCTGAATCGTGAGCTTGGGCGCGATCACGGTCGCGTAAGCAAGCTGATCTTCGAGCGCAGTATGATCGAGCAGTTCGGGCTTGAGAAATGCCGCCAGCTCGCGTACGCGTGCGGGCAATTTCTGCTCCCAGACCGTCCCAAGATCCTTGACGATCGAGCCCTCGACCACAGGCTCCTTGCCGGCTTGCAGCATGCCGGCGACCGACAACGACATGCGCCGAAGGGTGTGAAGTTGCGCGACCAAGCGGCCGAGCCCTTCGGCGCCGCGCAGATCGGGATCCGGGCCTAGTGCGCGGATGAGCTCCGGCAACACATAGAAGGTATCGAGGAAGCGCTCAGGTCCGCTGCGTTCATAGGCGAGCTCGCTGGTCGCCTGTTTCCAGGCGCCGTCAATCTCGCCCATGACGTGATCGTCGGGCACGAATGCGTCGGCGAACACCACTTCGTTGAAACCCGGCTTGCCGGTCATCTGATAGACCGGATTCACCGTGAGGCCCGGCGTTTTCATGTTCACCAGAAACTGCGTCAGCCCGTGGCGCCGATTCTCCTTCGTCGATGGCGAGGTGCGGAAAAGCGCGAGCATGTAGTCGGCGATCTGCGCGCTGGTCGTCCAGATCTTGCTGCCATTGATGCGCCAGCCGCCATCGGTCTTGGTCGCCTTGGTCTTTGCCGCGAACAAGTCGGAGCCGGAACCCGGCTCACTCATGCCGATGGCGAAACACAATTCTCCGCGGCAGATGCGCGGCAGAATATCTTTCTTGATGTGCTCGGGCGCGTATTTCAGCAGGATCGGTCCGCTCTGCCGGTCGGCGACGAAATGAAAGTTCGCCGGCGCGTTGGCCACGCGGAACTCTTCGGTCACCACATAGCGTTCCAGTTGGCTGCGTTCATGTCCGCCATACCGCTTTGGCCACGTCATCCCGATCCAACCCTTGGCGCCGACGCGGCGGCTGAAATCGCGGCTGTACGAATCGCCATGTCCCGGATGGTGCGGATCGAAGGTGCCGGCGGAAATCTCCTCCGCCAGAAACGCGCGCACGTCGGCGCGCAGAGCCTCGCATTGCCGCGGTAGGCGGACCGGATCGAAACTGAGGCTCGTGGTCATCGCGACGCCACCAATGGCCAGAATTCGTCGGCGCCGCGGGCGGCCACGCGTCTACCAAGCTCCGCCGCCCAGTAGCTTTCGTTGCCGAAATCGTCGCGCCAGGAGAGCATACGCAGCGTGAAGCGGTGCAGCACGTGCTCCTGCGTGAAGCCGATGGCGCCGAAGACCTGGTGCGCGATCGCCGATCCTTCGGCGGCGGCCTCGGCGCTGCGGATCTTGGCAGCTGCCGCTTCCAGAAACACCGCTTCGTCGAAGCTTCCGGCTTGCGCGATAGCGTCGGCCGCGGAGCCCGACACAGCGAGCGCTGCCGCGACTTCGCCGGCGAGCCGCGCGAGGTTTTGCTGCACAGCTTGAAATTTTCCGATCGGCCGCTCGAACGCGACGCGCTCGCCGGCGTAGGCGACACACAGCGACAGGATCGTTTCCAGTGCGCCGGCCGTCTGGACGCTGCGAATGGCCGAGCCCATCAGCAGCAGAGACGTCGCATCAAATCCGTCCAGCACCGGCGCGATACGCTTGGGCTTGACCCGATCGAGCGTGACGGTGTTGCTGCCATCTCCTGCAAGATTGCGACTCTCGGCCAGCCGACAATCTTTGACGTCGACCAGCGCAGTCAGCTGGCGTTTGCCGTCGTCAGCAAGCAGGGCAATGTGCGCGCAGTCCCGCGCAAACGAAACTCCCGACACGCGGCCGCTCAACGTGCCGCCGGCGCCGATAGTGATGCGCTCGTTCGGCCGCGCCGGGGCGACAGTCATCGGCGCTGCCGGCGCCTCGAGCCCAGCGCGCGCCAACAGCCAACCGGCGGCCAGGGTTTCGGCAAGCGGCACCGCGAGAGCGAAGCGCCCGGCCACACCAAGAATGGCAAAGCCTTCGGCCAGACTTGCGCCGGAGCCGCCTAATTTCTCCGGCACCCATGCAAGCGGCAGCCCGGCGTCACCGAGCGTTTGCCAGAGCGGCTCCTTCCAGGCGCCGTTCTCCATTCTGTTGATAGTCTGCGGATCTGCGAGGTCGGCGAAAATCCGCGCCGCCGTTTCGGCAACAATATGATCGTTTTCGCCCGGCATTCGCCCATGGTGGCGGCTACGCGTATCGTTGGCAAGCTACCCTTCCGTCGCGCTTCGCCACTAGACGAATGCAGCGTAATACACGACGCTGCAGCCGTCTGATGCGAGAGAAACATGCAAGGAGGGCGGCATTGGCAAAGCGCGACGCCACGGCTGCGGTGATCGGCGCCGGCGATTTCATCGGTTCGGCGATTGCCAAGACGAGTAGGGATGCAGGCTCGACCCAGTCCGCGAAGGCCACCGGTTTCTTGGATCGATGATGGTGGTAGCATGCCTGTCCCAGACGGCAGGATGCGCGGCATACGGTCAATCCGTGAACGTGATTTTCTACGTGGGAGAGTCCGCAGCTGGCCCGAATCGACCGTTTGCAGTCGTCAATCGGAGGGCCTCCCGTCACCCTTCAATCGACGCACGAGGCGGGTCCCGATGTTGTCGATCAATGCCGGTCTCAAACGCCGCGCGCTG
>Ga0209006_10005709_pt1 | contig 11308 bp, 10 predicted proteins | sample JacPin_JW_Ref_O2_FD_188567 | JGI IMG/M metagenome (GOLD analysis project Ga0209006, IMG submission 188567) | Forest soil microbial communities from Algoma, Ontario, Canada - Jack Pine, Ontario site 1_JW_Ref_O2 (SPAdes) (version 2) | ecosystem: Environmental > Terrestrial > Soil > Boreal... | reverse complement strand
TTTGCCGGATTGCTGGTGCCGGAGAATTTTGGCGGCAGCGGACTTGGTTGCGTCGAAGCCGGGGTGGTGATGGAGGAAATCGGCCGCACCCTGATGCCGTCGCCGTATCTGGCGACCGCCGTGCTTGCGGCATCGGCGTTGTCGCGTGGCGGCAGCGCCGCGCAAAAATCCGCGTACCTGCCGAAGATTGCGGACGGCTCGCTGCTGGCGGCCCTCGCGATCGATGAGGGCGCCAAGCATCGCCCGCTGCAAACCAGCATGCAGGCGGTGCGCTCCGGCAACGGCTTCAAGCTGAACGGCGCCAAGGCCTTCGTGGTCGACGGGCACACCGCCGATCTGTTGATCGTGGCGGCGCGCACCGCGGGCGCCCCGGGCGAGCGCGACGGACTGACATTGTTTCTCGTCGATCCCAAAGCCAGGGGCATCGCGATCGAGCGGACCACGATGGTCGATGCGCACAACGCGGCGCGAATCGTGTTTGGCAATGTCGAGGTCAATGCCGACGGCGTGCTCGGCGAGGTCGATCAGGGCTATCGATTGCTGGAAGGCGTGCTCAATATCGGCCGTGGCGCGGTGGCCTCGGAAATGGTCGGTCTCAGCGAGGAAGTATTCGGCCGCACCGTCGGCTACCTCAAGGAGCGCAAGCAGTTCGGCAAATCGATCGGCGAATTCCAGGCGCTGCAGCACCGCGCCGCGCAGCTTTATATCGATATCGAGATCACCCGCGCCGCGGTGCTGAAGGCGCTGCAGACCCTCGATAGCCATTTTGAAGAGGCCGGCGCGGCGGTCGCGGTGGCGAAGGCGCGCGCCGGTTCGACCGCGACGCTGGCGGTTCAGGAAGGCGTGCAGATGCATGGCGGCATGGGCATGACCGACCAGTTCGACATCGGCTTCTTCATGAAACGCGCGCGAGTGTGCCAGGAATTGTTCGGCGACAGCAATTTTCACGCCGACCAGCTGGCAAGAATGAAGAGTTATTGAACTTCGTCATTCCGGGGCGGGAGCGAAGCGAGCGAGCCTAGAATGACGACGTGTGAGTTGTCTACCTGATCGGCGGCGCGTACTGGATGCCGCCGGCGCTCCAGAGCTGGTTGAGGCCGCGCGGAATTCCGAGCTTCGATCCGCTGCCGACATTGCGCTCATAGACTTCGCCGTAATTGCCGACATGCCGGATGATGCGCGCGGCCCAATCCTTGGTCAGGCCGAGGTCTTCGCCATAGGCGCCTTCGGTTCCGACCAGCCGCATCACGTCGGGCTTTTTCGATTTCAGCGCTTCGTCGATGTTCTTTGAGGTGACGCCGAGCTCTTCGGCGTTGATCATCGCATACAACGTCCACTTCACGATCAGCATCCAGTCGTCGTCGCGCTCCCGCACCACCGGCGCCAGCGGCTCCTTTGAAATGATATCCGGCAAGATGATGTGATCGCCCGGCTTTGCGAGGTTCAGCCGCATCGCATAAAGCTGGGATGTGTCCGCCGTCAGCACGTCGCATTGACCGGAATCATAGGCCTTGATGACCTCGTCCAGCTTTGCGGATTTTATCTCCTGGTATTTCATGTTGTTGGTGTGGAAATAATCGGCAAGGTTGAGCTGGGTGGTGGTTTCCGACTGTACGCAGACCTTGCTGCCGTCCAGCGCTAGCGCCGAATCGATGTTTTTCGAAGCCGGAACCATGAATCCTTCGCCGTCATAATAAGCCACCGCCGGAAAATAGAGGTCGTTGGATGTCTCTCGCGACATGCTCCATGTCGAGTTGCGGGAGAGAATATCGACCTTGCGGCTCTGCAGCTCCTTGAAGCGCTCGTTGGAGTCGAGCGGAATGAATTTGGCCTTCTTCGGATCGTCAAAGATCGCCGCCGCCACGGCGCGGCAGAAATCCACGTCGAATCCGGTCCAGTTGCCCTTGTCGTCGGGAATCGAGAAGCCGGGCAGGCCGGTATTGACGCCGCACAGCACTTCGCCCCGCCGCATCGTCCGCTTCAGGGTTCGCGTATCATATCGTTCATAGGTGACGGCGGCGGCCGCGATCGCGAACGCAATCACCAGCCCGATCAGGAGGCCGCCTCGGAATGTCCGCATGATTCTCTCTCGCAATAATCGGGAAAATGGATGGGCTGCAAAAGCGGCGCGGCGGCTACAGCGACGGCTTCTGCCGCACGATCACCTTGGTGCCGACCGGAACGCGACTATAAAGGTCGGAAACGTCGGTATTGACCAGCCGGAAGCATCCGGACGAGATGGCGGTACCGATCGTATCCGGCCGGTTGGTGCCGTGGATACGATAGACGGTGGTCCCGAGATACATCGCGCGGGCGCCGAGCGGGTTGCCGGGTCCGCCGGCCATGAAGCGCGGCAGATAGGGCTGGCGCTGGATCATCTCGGGCGGCGGCGTCCAGTCCGGCCATTCCGCCTTGCGCGTAATGCTCAGCAGTCCCTGCCACTGGAATCCGTCGCGGCCGACGCCGATGCCGTAGCGCAGCGCGCGGTCGTTACCCTGGACCAAATAGAGATGGCGCTCCGCGGTCGAGATGATGATGGTGCCCGGCGCCTCGGAGGTGCGGTAATAGACCGTCTGCTTGCGGAATTCCGCAGGCAATTGCACGGAGTCGTCGGGCAGAAGTCCGGGCTGATCGCCCACGTCAGGCTGCTGGGCAAAGCTGTGCGGGGCCGCAAGCATCAGGCCGGCCGCGACCGTCATCATCCAAATCAGATGGCGAAACTTGATCATGCAAATCTCTCCTCGAGGGTGCCGCCGAGCTTGTATCATCGTTTGCCAACTCACTAAAACCATCAAATCTCACACCTCGCCCGATGGCAAGCAATCCAGCCGTACGAAGTTACTATGTTGCTGGAATACTTTCAATTTTCGGCATTTGCCGATTGCGAAACCGCGTTCGAAAGCTTCATTTCGGCGCGATCCACAGCCGCAAGCCAAAGGCCACGATCGACACCGTGCCGATGCCGCCGAGCCAGAGGGCTGCGAACCACAACAGCCGCTGCGCCAGCGGTCGCGGGTTTGGGTCGCTAGAGCCTCCGTTCCGATGGAATCGCAACGGAGGCTCTACTTCCTTAGTCGACGCGCTTTCTTCACGCGAACCGGTGCCCACCCCGGATCGAGTCCGGGGCAGGCTTTCGCTTGAAAACGCTCTAGACATCAATGATAACCGCTTTCGGGTCTTACCTTGCCGCGGAATACCCAATAGGCCCATCCGGTATAACCGAGAATCAGGGGTATCAGCACGGCAACGCCGACCAGCATGAAGATCTGGCTGTTCTCCGGAGAGGCCGCCTGCCAGATCGTGATGCTCTGCGGCACAATATAGGGCCACATGCTGATGCCGAGGCCGGCATACGACAGCGCAAACAGCACCAGCGCGAGGAAGAACGGCCGGTGATCCTGCCTGTTGGCGAGGCTGCGCAGCAACAGCACGGTCACGCCGGCTACTGCGATCGGCACCGGTGCGGTCAGGATCATGTTCGGCCAGGTAAACCAGCGCTGGGTGTACTGAATGTGGAGGAACGGGGTGGCGATGCTGACCGCGCCGATCGCGACGAGCATCGCAAACAGCAAAAGCCAGCTCAGGCGATAGGCTCTGTCGCGCAGCGCGCCCTCGGTCTTCAGCACCAGCCAGGTCGCGCCGAGCAGGCCGTAACCGACCACCAGCGCAAGGCCGGTCAGAATGCTGAACGGCGTCAGCCAGTCCCACCAGCCGCCGGCATAGTGTCTTCCCTCGACATGGACGCCTTGAAGGATGGCGCCGAGGGCAATGCCCTGCGCCAGCGTCGCCAGCAGCGATCCGCCGGCGAAGGCGACATCCCAGCGATTTCGCTTGCTCAGCGTTCGCCAGCGAAATTCGAACGCAACGCCGCGAAAGATCAATCCGATCAGCATCGCGATCACAGGCGTGTACAGCGCCGGCATCAGCACCGCATAGGCCAGCGGAAATGCTGCCATCATGCCGCCGCCGCCGAGCACCAGCCAGGTCTCGTTGCCATCCCAGACCGGTGCGACGGTGTTCATGATCACGTCGCGATCGGTCTTCTCGGGAAACAACGGAAACAAGAGGCCGAGGCCGAGGTCGAATCCGTCCATCACCACATAGACAAAGACCGCGAAGGCGATGATGAACGCCCAGAGGGTCGCGAGGTCCAGGATAGCGTTCATCCGGCCGCTCCCTCGGTTATCACGCCGGCGGCCGGCGTGATGCCGGCGGCACGGGCGGGGATATCGCCGCGCGGTCCCTGTTCGCCGTGATGCGGCGGCGATGCCATCAATCGCAGAATGTAGATCACGCCGGCGGCGAACACCGCGAAATACACGATCACGAAAGCGATCAAGGACGAGGCGATGGCGGGTGCTGCGAGCGGTGAGGCGGCTTCAACCGTTCGCAGCAGCCCATACACCGTGAACGGCTGCCGTCCGGTTTCGGTGGTGATCCAGCCCGCGAGCACGGCGATGAAGCCCGCCGGGCCCATCGTGATCGCGAAGCGATGCAGTAGCCGGAATTCGTAGAGCGACCCGCGCCAGCGCGACCACAGGCTGAGCAGGCCAAGCCCCATGATCAGGAATCCCAATCCAACCATGATCCGGAACGACCAGAAGGTGATCGGCACCGGCGGCCAGTTTTCGCGCGGCACAGTATCGAGGCCGGCCAGCGGCGCATCGAGCGAGTGCTTGAGAATCAGCGAGGAAAGTTTTGGAACCTCGATGGCGTATTTGACCTTGCCTGCCGCCTGATCCGGCAGGCCAAACAGGATCAGCGGCGCGCCATCCGGATGGCTCTGATAATGGCCTTCCATCGCCATCACCTTGGCGGGTTGGTGTTCCAGCGTGTTGAGGCCGTGCTGATCGCCGGCCAGAATCTGGATCGGCGCCACCAGCGTGGCCATCCACATCGCCATTGAAAACATCACCCGAGCACCGGCCAGATGCTGATCGCGCAGCAGGTGGAACGCGCCGACGGCGCCGACCACCAGCGACGTGGTGAGATAGGCCGCCAGCACCATATGCACGAGACGGTAGGGAAACGACGGATTGAAAATGACCTTGAACCAGTCGGCGGCGACGAACTGGCCGTCGGCATTGATGGCATAGCCGGTCGGCGTCTGCATCCAGGAATTGGCGGAGAGAATCCAGAAGGCCGAGATCAGCGTGCCGGTTGCGACCATCAGGGTCGCCAGGAAATGCAGTTTGTGGCCGACCCGCTCGAGGCCGAACAGCATCACGCCGAGGAATCCCGCTTCGAGGAAGAACGCGGTCAACACCTCATAGGCCATCAACGGGCCGATCACGGGGCCGGTCTTGTCTGAAAACGCCGACCAGTTGGTGCCGAACTGGTAGGACATCACGATGCCCGACACCACGCCCATGCCGAAGGCGATGGCGAAAATTTTAAGCCAATAGTTGAAAAGGTTGATGAAGACCTCGCGTCCGGTCCACAGCCAGAGCCCTTCCAGCACCGCCAGATAACTGGCCAGCCCGATCGAGAAGGCGGGAAACACAATGTGAAACGACATCGTGAATGCGAATTGCGCCCGGGCCAACACCACGGCATCCCAGCCCTCGAACATCGCCGCCATCCGTCGTCGCCATTACGACGCGGACCCTACCACGCGACATCTGACGATGGTACAGCCAGTTTGCCGGGCCGCTCAGCTGCTGGCGTTCAGCAGGCGTGCAATGGTGCGATCGATCTGTTCATACTGGCCTTCGCCGGCGTGCTGGAACACGATCTTCCCGCTCTGATCGATGATGTATTGCGCCGGCCAATACTGGTTGCCGTAGGCGTTCCAGGTCTGCGACTCGTTGTCCTGTGCGACCGGATAGCTGATGCCATGCCGCTTTAGCGCGGCCTGGACATTCGATGCGGATTTCTCGAACGCAAATTCGGGCGTGTGGACGCCGACGACAACGAGGCCGCGGTCCTTGTACTTGGCATAGAGCTCGGTGACGTAGGGCAACGTGTTGACGCAGTTGACGCAGCCGTAGGTCCAGAAATCCACCAGCACGACCTTGCCGCGCAGCTTCGCCATGTTGAGCGGCGCGGAATTGAACCAGTTGCTGATGCCGGTGAAGTCGGGCGCCGCGTTTTGTGCCGCGGCGATCATGAACGGGACAGTCTGGTCACGGGTGATCTCGCCGCTGACGCCGGGCTGGGCCGCGCCAATCAGACAAACGGTAATCACCGAGGCGGACGTAGCGAATGATCGTATCGTCATGGTCATCTCCATCGTCAAATAACAGTTTGTTCAGAGGCCGATCTGGCCGCTTGGGTAGAATCCTGTCAGCCACGCCACGATCTGCGTGTCGTATTGAAAATAGGCCGCGATCGCGAATGCGATCACGATGACGCCAAACCCCTGCTGCAGCCTCGGCGTGATTTGCGCGATGCGGCGAACCCGGGTCGTGACGGCCTGTCCGCCATAGGCAATCGCCAGCATCGGAATCGCAGCGCCGGTGGCGTAGACAACAAGCAGCGTGCTCGCCCAAGTGGTGTTACTCGAAGTCGCGACCACCGTCAGGATCGAACCCAGCACCGGGCCGGCACATGGCGTCCAGACCAGGCCCAAGGTGGTGCCGAGCACGAAGCCACCGATGTTGCCTTGCAAGGAGGTGGTGGCGTCGGCGGCGCTGCCGTTCCTGAGGCCGCTTATCCCGGTGGACAGCCATTGGAACGGCGCGGGCCAGATCATCAACAATCCAAAACCGACCAGCAGGATCGCCGCGCCGCTCCGAAGGTCGCTGGGATCGAAGTCAAAAAAGTTGGTAATCGCGCTCAGCAACAGTGCAACCGCGGAGAACGACAGCACAAAGCCGAGCGCGATCATGGCCGGCCGCGCGTTGCTGTTTTGGCCCGCCGACGCGCCAAGCAGAATAGGCAGCATCGGGAGCGTGCAGGGTGTCGCGACGGTAACGACGCCGGCAAGCAGTGCAAGAACGAGATTGAACATGGCATCGAAATCCAGCTGACCATCATGGCGCGCGTGTTGCGGTCATGCTGGCTCGTAGGATGCTTCGGCATGCGGAGGCGAAGTGTTACCCCGGCCGCGTCACGTGTTCGTGAGGCCTTGGGACCGGACACCGTTCGTTCCTGGCGCCGAGGAGGCCCACACAAAGCGACCCGGAGGGATATCCCATCCGGGTCGCTGGACGTGCGGGAGGTCGGAAGTTGTGGTCAGGCAGCCATGCTGTCGAGGCCGGCCATCCTGAGCAGGTCGGCGAGTTGCTTGCGGGCATAGAACATCCGGGTCTTCACCGTGCTTTGGGGAATCCCGATGATCTCGCCGGCTTCTTCCACCGATTTCTCATGATAATAGACGAGGTTGATGATCTCGCGGTGCGCGGGTGACAATTTGGCGACGCAGGCCCGCAAAATCGCGCTGGTCCTGCTGCGGTCCAGCGAGGCTTCAGGGGTATCGGCCTCGTCGGCGATCTCGAGCACATCCTCCTGCTCGATGTCCTCGTGCCGGCGCTGGCGCAACGCGGTCAGTGCCTTGAAGCGGGCGATCGACAATAGCCAGGTCGAGACCTGTGAACGGCCTTCGAACTGGCTGGCGGTGCGCCAGACGTCGAGGAACACCTGGCTGACGAGGTCTTCGGCCATGGTGGTGTCCCGCACGATGCGGAGCACGAAACGGTAAACCCGGATATTGTGACGGCAGTAAAGGGTGTGCATCGCGGTCCGGCTGCCTTCGGCAATGCCTTCCAGCAACATTTCATCGGAAGTCGCCTGGGCAGCGATGATGCTTTGGCGAGCTGCGGCGTTGATGGCGACGACGTTCTGCATGACAGGCTCCCACTTGGTCGCCGCTTAGCGGCGTTTCGTTGGCTAAATTGATAGTGAGCCAGCGTTTCGGGATGTCTGCGCCAACAGCGGAAAATGGTTTCATGCGCAGGAGAATTGTTTCGTCGCAGGGCCAGCGACGAAACAATTGGATAGGAAAAGTCAGCAATTTGAATGGTGTGGGTTTTTAGGCGATTTGGACCAATTCAGCCGCGGAAGGGTCCCGGAAAGCGGAACCTTTGCCAGGTTTTGCCGTTGAGCCCACCGGGCCGGTTCTGCAGCCGCCGGACTTGACCCAAATCCGGAGTTTATCGACGTCCGGGACAAGCCCGAAGGCAGAATTCGCGTCCGGGATGATCGGTACGAAACGACTCGACGAATCCACCCTTGCGCTGCGTGACGAAGATGGTTTTCCCGTCCGCGCCGCCGAAGGCGAGGTTGGTCGGTTCCGGGGCGGTGAGCTGTATCTCCCGCTTTAACTTTCCCTGTGGCGACAGTTCGGCGACGGTGCCCTTCAAGATCCGCGCAACAAACAGGTTGCCGTCGATATCGCTGCGCAGGCCGTCGATGTCGAAATCGGCAAAGCGTTTGACCAGTCGCGGCGAGAGCAGCCGCGCGCCGTCGATCCGGTAAGCCCAGATTTCCCGCGTATCGGACTCGCCCACATAAAGCGTGTTGCCGTCCGGGCTGAGGTCGATGCCATTGGTTGTGCTCATCTTGCGGTCGGCGGTCATCTTCTCGCCGATGCCCTCACCGCTCGCCGATTTCGATATCCGCCAGATTTGCCCGTCATGCCGCTTCCAGTGCGGATCGCTCGCGTAAATCGTGCCGTCAGCCGCGACGGTCAAATCGTTCGGCTGATTGAAATCGTCGGAATGGAAATAGGTCTTGACGTCCTTGCCATCGGGACTGACCAGAAAGACATTGTGCTTCTTGTAGTCGGCGACGAACATGCGGCCCTCGCGATCGAAGCGGATCGCATTGCCGACGCTTCCTTCGGGCAGCACCGCGAACAGTTCCGATTGCGAGGCGCCGGCTGCTACTTTGCCGATGGTGCCCGGTCTGCCGAAATTGACGACGTACAGATTGCCCCGCTCGTCGACGGCCGGCCCTTCGATTCCAAAGGTGTATTCGCCGGTCGGCGTGATCTGCCTGCTTTGAAACAGCGCGTCCTGCGCGATCCCAGGCGACACCGTTGTCCAGGCAAGGGCAAGCCCACAAAGCAGCCAGATCGTTCTGTTCGATGTAATGACCGTTCGCATCCTTCCATTCGCCGTTCAAACACAGTTCAGCCGGACGATGGAACCGGCTGAAGCCCCGTTTTTCCTTGGGATATTTGTCGATGACGACGACAACCATGTGGCCCGGAATTGCGCCGCATTCGTGTCCGCCGCGTTCCCTGAACGCGCACGACCAGCCGAGGCTTGATGCGCATCCGTTGCCCCGACACCATCTTGCCCACGAACAAATTCTTCGCATCGAAAATTCTTGCAGTTCTTTTTGCGATATATTGTCTCGCCGTACTATCTTCAGTTTTACATAAACCGGACGTACCATCACATGATCTTGGGTACGTGATCTCAGGAGCAATTGTCATGTTGCATGGAGTGACCAGAACCTCGACCGCGTTAGTTCTGCTGACAGCCTTTGGCCTGACGCCCGCGACGGCGGCGCCGGTGAGCGTGACCGGATCGACCGCTGTGGCGGTGGCCGGCGTGATAGCTCCTTATTCGCCGCTGTTGAGCGCGCATGAAAAAAGAACGATCGCTGATCTGTTCAACGGCCACGCCAGAGCTGGAAACAAGTTGACCGTCATGGCCGCGTTGATCATCTGCCGGGTCAGCAATGTCGATATCACCGCGCGCAGTTGCGAATTGACGTTCGACAAGGGCGCGCGCCCTTTGAAGGGCCGCGAAGCCAATGAAGTCAATGCCACATTGGCCGCGGCGGGCGCCGTCGCGGAAGGGGCGGCCGGCTCGATGATCCAATCCGTCACAAATCTGACCTGCACGCTGGATCCGAACGTCATCAAGGATAATGCCGGCGGCGGCGCCGATTGCTCGTTCGCGACGGATCAGTAATTTTTTGTTTTGACGCGTTTTCCCTACGCGAACCGGGATCCACTTCGCTCGAAAACGCTCTGGCGAACAATCGCCGCATCCAGCCGGATCAGGCCTTGTCGCCGACCGGCGAGAACAGGTACCCGCCGCCGCGGATGGTGCGGATCACCGCGGGCTTGGTCGGATCGGGTTCGATTTTGCGCCGGATTCGCATGATTCGCAGATCGACGGCGCGGTCGAAGGCTTCGCTGTCGCGCGCATTGGCCAGCTCCAGCAGGCGCTCGCGCGACAGCACGCGCTTCGGATTTGCCGCGAAAACCTTCAGCAGGCCGAATTCGGAAGCGGTCAGCGGATGCTCATTGCCCTCGTCGTCGCGCAGCGCCTGCGCCGCCAGATCGAGCCATTTGGTTCCGAACCGTACCAATTGGTCCTTGGCGGCTTTCGCCCCGGCGGCCTCGGGGGTTGCCGCCGGCGTCCTGGCCGGAGAGCTGCGCCGCAGCACCGAGCGGATCCGCGCCATCAATTCGCGCAATTCGCAGGGCTTGGCGATGTAATCGTCGGCGCCGAGTTCCAGCCCGACCACACGGTCGATCGGGCTCGCCGTGGCCGTCAGCATGATGACCGGGACATTGGTGCGGCCCTTCAGATCGCGGATGATCGAAAGTCCGTCCTCCTCGGGCATATTCAGGTCGAGCACCACGAGATCGGGGACATTGGCATCGATCGCGCTGCGCAGGGTCTTGCCGCCATCGCACAGCGTCACGGTAAAGCCGTGCATCTTGAGGTACTCGCCGACCATCTCGCGGGCCGGCGCCTCGTCATCGACAATGATGATGTGCGGACTTTGGGTCATGTCACGGCATATCCGTCGCGGGCAACATTACGGTGAAGGTCGATCCCTGTCCCGGCCCGCCGCTTTCGGCCGTCACCTGGCCGCCATGCATGTCGATGATGCGCTTGACGATCGAAAGTCCGAGACCGGTCGAGCTTTCGCCGGCGGTGGGTTTGGCCGAGAGCCGCTGGAAGCGGCCAAACAATCGTCCAAGATCCTCGGGCGACAGACCGGCGCCTTCGTCGGCGATGCGGATGACGGTCTTTTTCTGCTCGCGATTGACCAGCACCGAAATCTTGCCGCCGATCGGACTGTACTTGATGGCGTTGCTGATCAAATTATCGATCGCCTCCCGCATCCGGTCGGAATCGCACATGGTCATGAAGTTCGGCGGCGCCGACACCGTGATGGCCTGCTGCTTGTTGGCAGCCAGCGGCTGATTGGCATCGGCGACTTCCGCGACCAATCCGGCGATATCGACCGGCTCGCGGCGAATCGAAATGTCGAAGGCGTCGGCCATGGCGTCGGAAATCAGATGATCGACCATCGAGGTCAGCCGCCTCGTGGCGTCGCGGATATGTTCGACCTGGGCGGTGACACTTTCCTTGGAAGAACCTGCGCCGATCAATTC
>Ga0209006_10005708_pt1 | contig 11308 bp, 8 predicted proteins | sample JacPin_JW_Ref_O2_FD_188567 | JGI IMG/M metagenome (GOLD analysis project Ga0209006, IMG submission 188567) | Forest soil microbial communities from Algoma, Ontario, Canada - Jack Pine, Ontario site 1_JW_Ref_O2 (SPAdes) (version 2) | ecosystem: Environmental > Terrestrial > Soil > Boreal... | reverse complement strand
CCAGCGCTTGCCTGCAGAACGTCGTCGAGTATAACCCAGCGGTATGGCATTCACCAGACTTGCCCGGAGCGCGGCAGAGCGTCGGCATCTTCTCTTCATGGGTTCAATCGTCGTGCTTCTAGTTTGCTTCGGTGTATTGAGGCTCTTGGAGGGCGATGATGAGAACGCTGGCCATTGGCCCCGCGACCCGAAGCAGTGATGCGCCGGGTTTTGAGTGAAATCGCCTCTTGTTTTGGGCCTATAAAGCCCCCGACGCTCTGCACATCCCGCACTGGACGGGAGGCTTGGTCGTGATTCCGCGGCAAAAGTAGAGGCGCAATTCGTCAGTTGTCGATAAATCGCGATTACACTCATCATGGCCTTGCGCCGGGCACTTGAGTGTAATTGATTCTATGACAATGTCGGCTCCGTAGACCCGAGTAGAGTTTGGTGGTGTGCAAACCAACCAAAAAGGCTTGGGAGAAAGGAGCCGATATGTTGATTATTGGATGCGATTATCACCCGGCCTTCCAGCAAATTCTTGGGCGCTGGTGCATCTGCATCAGCGGGATTACCAGACTGGCGTTCGCTGATCGAGTCGATAAGGACGCACGTGGGAATGTCAAATGCGACCCTGGACTCCTCGGCAGATTCTCTTCAACGAGCGGCCGATGAGGTCAGGCGTGAACATTTCAATGGAAACGAGAAGGGGTTTGCCGAGCTTGTTCGCGAGTGCCTGTATAACGGTGTGACGCTGGACGATAGTCTCTTGCCCAATCGCCTCTTGATTTCGTTAGGCGCTTTGATGATGGGCAGCCGGCGAGGAAGCGTAAAGAGGGTGGTGACGTTCAACTTCGACAGCGTATTGGAATCCTACATATCGATTTATGGCTTCGTTCCCCGCGTCGTTCTTCAACCGCCTGTCGACGAAGGACCCGAGGACGTTCGAATTTATCATCCGCACGGATTCTTGCCGCATCCTGCCCTCGGTGCGGACAGCAGCGATTTCGTGATCCTCGGATTGAAATCGATCAACCTACGTTTGGGAAAGCGGAATGACGATTGGATTGAGATGCTCCGCCACGTATTGACGACCGGCATCGGGCTTTTCATTGGCCTGTCTGAACATTCTTTCCGAGATAGGGCTCTTGCACCGCTGTTAGCCGACGTCGCTGAGACGTTGAAGCGCCGTCGGCCTACTGGGTTCTGGGTTTTGGTTTCAGAACCAGGCGATCGAGACCAACTCACAAAGGAGTTCTTGGATCTGGGAGTTGTTCCATTGCACCTGTCGACATACGAAGAGGTACCCAAGTTCCTGTTGAATGTTTGCCAGCGCTCGGCGGGTAGCATTCGAGTTTCTGGCTAGCTCTGGGCGAGTAGATAAAGCGGTACTGATCTAATTCACATTTGTACCAGTGCCGATAAAGCAGTCGAATTGACCTGGCTTGTGGCATGAGCTAGCATAGGAGGTTTGTGAAGAGGCAATCACCAAATCCGTATAGAGCAGTCCGCCAACTCGAGCGGCAGCTGTTCCGAAGTGTGCCTGAACGGCCGGAGCCACTGTGGCAGAGGGACGGCAACAATGCAGTTCCCGACCGACTTACTGGTCGCTCCATCGTAGCCGATCGCCTCGCGTCGGTGTCCATGGAGGGCGCTCAATTGATCGCCACGATCGTTTATCGGCCTGGCTCAAAGAAGGTCGTTGTAAAGGCTGAGCCCACACCTGCAGGCCCACGTCCCCCGAAACGTTAACCGCTCCCGGTGTTCTAGGAGTAATCTCCCGCGACGAGATTAGTACCGATAAGTCGGCAAGTGTTTACTAAAGCGAATGCGGGCCCAGATTTCGACTGTCGTCCACGTGCTCACCCCATCCACTACGTTCTCGTCTTTCCGGGGTGCCGTTCATCGGGATAGTGAATGATATAAGGACGTTGTCGTTCACTAACTTGAATATCAGAGAAGCGGAGTCACGGCAAACAAGCCGCCACTGGACGTTGACAACATTGCGGGAGAAATTGATTAAGATTAGGGCGAAGGTCGTTCGCCATTCCCGAAAGATCGTCTTCAAGATGGCGGAAGTGATGGTTCCGCGAGAGTTGTTCCGGGCCATTCTGGAAGGGATTGGGCGGGGTGAGCTTGCCCGCAACGACAACCGGATGAAGCAAAAAGTGAAAGGACTCGCATGAAAATAATGGAAGCCACGGAGGTGTCTTCAGACGGGATGGAAAAGCGCGTGGAAAGGCGCAACTGGCTACCAATCAAATGGGAAATGATCCAGTTGTCGGCCGCTAAGAATCTTGTCCTTATTTTGGGCCTGCTTTTTTTGTGTGCTCCCGCTCACTCGCAGGAACCGCCGGCCCCGCGCTTCAAGGCGGTCGCCTTCGATTATTTCGTCATTTTCGACGCCAATTCCGTCACGCCTGAGGTCGAGCTGGCCTTTCCGGGCAAAGGTGCCGAGTTCACCAAAATGTGGCGCTCAAAACAGTTTGAATATTGTTATTTGCGAACCATTACCGGCCGTGAAACTGATTTCTTTAAAGTAACCGAGGACGCCCTGGTTTACACCGCCGAGGCGATGAAACTGGAGTTGACCCCCGAAACGCGGAAGCGCATCTTGGATGCGTACCTCACCCTGAAGCCATGGCCGGATGCTGCCGGGGCGTTGCACAGGCTGAAAGCCGCCGGTGTACGCATCATCACCATTGCGAATTTCAGTGGAAAAATGCTTCGCGCCAACGCCGATGGCGCGAGCATGACCGGCCTCTTCGACGAATTAGTGAGCACCGAAGCCAACGGCACCTATAAGCCGGACCCGCGGGCTTATGAACTGGGAATGGAAAAGTTGAAGCTCACAAAAGAAGATATCCTGTTCGCCGCCTTTGGGGGATGGGACGCTTACGGGGCCAAGAGTTTTGGTTACACGACCTACTGGGTCAACCGGTTTAATCTGCCCGCAGAGGAACTCGGGATTGGTGCGGACCGCACCTCAAACAATCTGGAGGGGCTGTTGGATTTTGTCCTGGGCCATCATTGATCGTTCTGCCTTGGAACCGGGGTGGGCGTGCCGGTCCGGATCACCATAAGCGATTGATAACGTCCTTTATCATTCAGTATCCGAGATAAGTTGGAAACGCAGCCACACTTGCGAAGGGAAAGCGTATTCGGCACCTCTCAATCTATTTCTCGGTAGTTTGGTTTGCGTCTTCGCTACAAAACTCGCAGGTGTTGACGCTTGCTCGATTGCTCCCGACCACTGAATGATGAAGGTCAAGTCTTTCGATTCACAGGGTCCCAGCGAGGCTGCAGTTCCAGCCTCGCTGGGGCGATGAAACAACACTTGATCCGAAAATCAACTCTTCACCGACGGCTCAAAGGGTTTCCCCGACGTACACGCAAATGAATGAGCTCATTAGCCGAGCACGCATGCGTGACTTACGAAATCCGGACAAGCAATAAAGTTTAAAAGTATTCCCTTGACATCCCTGCTAAGATAGCACGCGATGCAGCGGAGGGGGCCGCTGGACGGGCTGCAACTTTATTTTCGAAGGGACAGCCATGCCTCTTGTCTCCGCGCCGTTCACACTCTCAATCTTTGCGCCGAAAACCCGGAATCAGAAAGCACAAAGTCGCAGCGGGCAACTTTTAATTAGTGCGCTCGTAAGGGGTTGCCTGTTACTAGTCACTTTTTGCGGAATTGGGGTTTGTGGGTGCTTTGCGCAAAGCCCGTGTGGCATGAAGCCGGGACAGCATCTCGTCGCAGTCCCTTTGCAGAATGCACCCAACGCTTTTGAGCCTGCTTGCCAGCCTGCACGAATCAGAGTGAATGATCGTCAACAGGTTATTGTTCGTCTGACCGGACTTAGCCCAGTAGACGCGTGTACAGCAAGTTCCAAACCTCCCACTGCAACTACAGTAGCGAATCCGCTCGAAACGATAATAAATACAGTGGCTGGGTTGAAGTCGTTCGACTTCGAGACTGCTAATACCACAACGTTCTCGCAGCAGAACATCGCTTCGATGCAACATCTCTTTCAATACCAGATCGCACCGCCCAAGCCGAGGGAGACCCCTGAAGAGAAGAAGAAACGAGAAGAAGCTGAGGCGGCAAAGAAAGCCGATGACGACGCTTTGCAGCTTTTTATTACTCTTTCGACAGAAGTGCTTCCGGCCACTCGCGATGTTTATTCGAAACAAACCAAGTGGTTAACGGCATACCAGACTGACATCAAAATCATGGCGGCATATCTCGCACAAGATTATCGGGGTGCAAAGTATGTTTCTTTTGTGCCGGAAACCGATCCGGCCCTCGGAGCCACAAGGCTGCATTTGGCATTCCCGAAGGCCACATATCCCGCCGGGCCGGACGACATACCCAGCGAATTGGATTATGCGGCCTTACAGCCGCTGGCTGACGAGATGAAGAGTCTTGAGACTAGGCTGATTACCTCATGTACGACCGCAGGTAAAGCGTGCGATCAGAATGCACTCGAAACAACCGGACGATTAGTCGATTCCGCCAATGCTTTCCTGTCCGTGGCGCAAGATAATTTGAAAACTCTCCAGACGGCTCAGGCGGCCGTCGTCACAAGTTATACTGCGCTCGACAAGGTGTATTTGGATTTCCAACAACGGCTCACTCAAGGTACGGTTCAGGTGAGCAACAACTTGTTGATACAAGACATTCACCTGCCACCTGATTACGGTGCAACCGACACCGGATCGATCTCATGCGTAAGCGATGCTCTCGCTACGCAGGCAACAACGGACTCAATTAATTATTCGATTCTCTATCAAAACATCCCGATATTTACGGTTTCTGCAGGATTGTTAATCACGTTTCAAGAGAAAAAGGAGATCGGCACACAACCAGCGCTGGTTAACGGAACCTCGAATACCTACTTCACCGTCACGGACTCTGCACGGGCCCAAGTATTTCCCATGGCATTCACAAACTTTCGGATCGCTCCTCCGATACTGAAAACCTATTTTGGGCAACATGAGAACGAACTCGTTATAACCAGCAACGCGAGCGCGGGAATCGGAGTGAATTCTAATACCGGGACCAATCAGCCGGAGTTTTTTGCTGGATATGCTCTCGGGCTGAATCGTGTGTACGTGCATCTAGGAGCACATTTCGGTAGGACAGAGAGTCTAGGTGGCGGGTATACGCTAAACACAATTGTCCCGACCGGTTTCGCTGGAGCCGCGCCGATAAATTGGAGCTATCATCCGGCATTTTCAATTGGGTTTAGTGTTAGGCTCGCACCGTTCTAAAGAGCACCTGATGCCGCAGTGAGGAGACGCAGTTGTTCTAATCAAAGGCGGTCAGGGCACAGGCGGCGGAGCGACCATGAACTCTGGTCGAAGGAATGGCGAACTTGTTCCGGCCGTTTCTGATAGCAAGGCATCGCGGTTTATTTCAATCTGGCACGATCGGAGAATCATATGCGCAAGTTGATTTGTTTTCGTCCAATGCTGTTGCTGCTCGTTCTTATGGTTCTGCACACTCTTGGATCGACGCCCGATACAATGGAGGCTCAGACTCAGCCCCAAACGGGCCTGCCCTCAAACGCTTATCTGGATAAGATTCCGATAGGTACCCTCGGTGAGATGACTGACGCATCTAGGGCGGTAGGTTTTCCGGCGGTCTCGTGGCCAACTCCGACCGTCACCGTTGCTTTCAATGGAGGAAATCCGGAGCTCTACGCGCTTATCGAGGCCACAGCTGCCGAGTGGACTAGCAACGGCGGACGTCTCAAATTCTCGTTTCGTCTTGGAGACGGAACTTTTCGCAAGTGGAGCGAGTCCGATACATCGCGGACTGCTGAGATACGAATTGGCTTTTTCACTGACGCTGTTCGCAACGGTTACTGGTCGGCGGTTGGGACATATGCAAGGCGTGTGAATGCCGGCGAGGCTACCATGAATTTCGGTGATCTAGGTACCAACCTCTCTGAATACTACCAGGGCAAGAATCACGCGGAATGGTTGGCGAGCTACGCACACACCACGATATTGCACGAATTCGGGCACGCTATAGGACTTAATCACGAACATTTCCATCCACAGTGCCAAACTGATCTCAAACTCGAGGAAATAATAAATTACCTCATGGGACCGCCAAATAAATGGACGCGTGAACAGGCCATGTACAACATGGATGCGAAAACATATTTTGCAACAGTATCAGCGAAACCTTCGTTCACTCCGAAGGTCGATCAAGCGTCTGTGATGCTTTATTCCTTTCCAGATAGCTTTTATAAGTCCGGTATGACTTCTCCTTGCCGCCCGAGTGAGTCGCTTCACTATGCCACCGATTTATCTGCAGAAGATCGGCAGTATTACGCAGACAGTTATGGATCGAATCACTAAACGAACATGCAATTACGTAAAATCAGGTAGATAGTATCGCAGTTAGAGGGGGATGTGGAAATGCGGGGAGAATTAAAGGCGATGACTTGTTCTGCCGCCCTAGCCGTACTGTTATCTTTAGTAACAGATCCCTCGACGGCTCGCGCACAGGACGCCGATATTCCGCTGGCAGAAAAGCATTTAGCTTTAATTATTGCGAACCAAGACTACAACATGGATGGCGTTCTTCAGACTGGCCCAGCCGACATACCGCCTCCAGGCTTTTTGAAAGATCTTGCCAATCCCTGCCGAGATGCCGCCCTATTCCGGCAAACATTACTTGATGCCCATTGGCAGCCTGAGGAGATCACATTCGCTACTTGTAATCAGACAGCACCCGAAATGCGGAAGCTCGTCTCCGACTTTCGCGAGAAGGTTGTAAACAGTACTAACACACTCGCTATCTTTTACTATAGCGGACATGGGGCACAATTCAGTGACGCCGATACTAACCATAGTTTTCTTTTTGGTGTCGGTGCAAAAGTGGACCTAGCTGCGTTAGCCAACAGCTGGCGTAATTCTCCAAAGAACACCTCTGCGATCGCGAATGAGGCAATCGACCTCGATGAGCTGATTGGTTCGCTAGGATACCAAACACAAAACGCGGTTCTGATCATTCTAGACGCATGTCGCAACAATCCGCTTTACGGCCAAATCGACGAACTCGAGAACGCTCCTTCGATTGCTGCCCTTGGTGCCCCGCGAGACTTCTACGGGATCGTCATTGCATACTCCTGTCCGCACGGCGAGTTCTCAGGGGATGGTTTTAAGGACCATAGCATATTCACCGCTGCTTTAGTCGAGGTGCTCGCTCCCTCCAAGACTCTCGATAAGAGTTTGAATTCCCTACGAAATGCCGTTGAGATTGCATACCGCAAGGCGTACCCTCAGCGCACAAAATCGCAAATTCCTGTGGTAACTGGTCGTTTCAGCGGGGACTCAGACTGGTGTCTAACCGAATGTCCTCCTCAGACACTCGCTGCCACGCGAAGTTTTACAAATACATCACTGAGCAGCCAAAGCCTCAACGAAACGGAAGTTCGTCAGACCGCCCCTGACATTGACCGCGACATATTTGTATTATCCTCGTTTCATACATCCCTCCATGCCTCCATCGCGCACATCTCGTTTGCCGCGACGGAGAACGCTCCCAAAAATGCTATACAACAGATTGCCGCTACCGTTCAATCGCGGGAGACGCCGGCGTCCCAAGCGTCTGGCTTCACACAGACAATTTACGACAGGAACGCTAACAAACAGGATTTTAGTTTGCCAACCCAGTCCGGTATGCACTTCGATGTTTTCTGGTGTGACGGCGGCGACGGGTCTGCCGACAGAGAAAAGCGTGCGCTTGACATTGCTTCTGCGCTTGGTAAGGAAGCATCCGCGCTAGAGACAGCTAGTCTTCCCGTTACAGACTCGACTGGTTTGCAGATCAAGCAATCCATCACATCGGTCCGGCTGCGTCGTCTCACGACAATTGCGAACACCGGCTCTGGCTTTCGTTACTCGGATGACGTAATCGTCTATGACAAGAACGACGCGAATGAGGCGGTATGGAGTCAATTCATAAGCAAGCTAAGCGACTCTGACCTAAACCAGGATGGCAGTTCGGCGAACACGCCAAAGTACATAAGCATCTTTGTCTGTCGTGCCCCCAAGCTGGAGAAAAAAGCAAACACTCTGATCTATCTTCAAGTACCGAACGATAATCTCAAATCGCTGGGTCATCTCTTGCTGAAAGACTTAAACCGCCTAGTTCCCACCGTCAAAGATGCCGGTGGTATTGAAACTCGTAGCGACGGTCCTCTTGCGACGGAAATCCGTTTCTACAATGAGGAAGAACGGGACTCCGCATTTGCGACCGCCAAGGCGATGGAGCAGGTCCTAGGGAAGCCGGTAAAAGTGCAGTTTATCCCACGGCTTGCAAACGCAGGAACGATCGGACACATGGAAATTTGGATAGGAAGGACTGATCCGGTGCTTGATAAAAATGCGCTCACAGCGATCCGCCCCAAGCAGGATTCGAAAGAGTAAGTTCTCAATTCCTGATTTGGGGGCTCTACATGCGCTCGGGATCTCGACAAACCTGCCAGGAGGGCGCGTCTCAAAAACGAGACCTCGGTCACCCACCTGCACGGGAAAACACTCTTCAAAACATTGAAATTAGTTTCACGAAGTCGGCACCTGGCCGGCGATCCTTGTGCAAGACACTTCGCATTCTTGGCCGATTGAAACTTCTTGACTGTGAACTTTGATGTGCGCTACCTCTATGCTGCGGGTCTATCACGATATGCTCAAGCTCGTCGATGGAGCGGCAAGGACAGGTTCCGATGCTTGGTAATATCGACAGAGTTGCCACCTACCCGGGAGAAACCTCTGAAGAAAGGATGGAATTTATTCGCCGCGATATTCGTGAATCGGCGACGATCCCGGACGAACTTAAGGAGCCAATCGTCAAACGGTTCTATAACAACAGCCGGATCCTGGAGCAAAAAATAATGACGCAGCCTGGGGCTCGCTATCAAACGGGTCAACTCGGAGCGTCGCACTGGGTCATCAGGAACGACAACCTCAAGCTAGTCGAAATACTGGCTGCAGCCGCATTAGCGATCGCGGGTTTCGCATCCGTTGCTGCCGCGTCACCTGTCGTAATGGCCGTCAGCCTACTCAGTGGTGTTGTAGCCCTCGCAAATCGCCTGAAGAAGAAGGGCGCCTCTCTCACGGAAGAGCAATACAAGATTCTGGTCAACCTAAAGGGGCTTAAAGCTGCAAATTCGGAAGAATTGGCGACGAGATTGAGCGGACTTCACATATTCGGTCCAGAGGTGTGGACAGTCGATCGCACAGAGAAGGCTCTTCAAGACCTCAAATCCAAAAGGCTCGGCGATGGGTCCATTGAGGCTCTGGTGAGCCAAGCCGCCGATAACCTTTGGAGCACGAATGGGTTGTAGGCGGATCTCGGGTCGATCCTCCCGTTCGGATCGATTCCATGAGCCGACAAGGCCGATAGATCGGGTGCCTCATCCTTCCGCAGCCTGATCCCGAACGGCCGGGAGGGCACGCGGTCCGAGTACCAAATCAATCCCGGAAAACACGCCAGGGTCTAGGAATTCCAGGAACGCCATTGGGCGGATTTAGCTCCGGCCAACCACTTGAGCGAATGGTCGCCATCTTCCCCAAGTAACCCCAAATCCTGTTGTGGGCTTGCCAACTCAAGTAGTGAACGATAAAGGACGCTATCGCCAACATCCCCGAAACGACAGCGCCTGGTATTCTTCCAGGCTACGTTTGCGGCCATGATCAATGCAACTGTTTCGCCTCGCCGAAACGTTCCCAGCGATCAACTGACTCCAGGCGGTCGGCGCCCTGGAATGGCAGCACCCACCCTGGATACTCAGGGGGAAGCACGCTGACCTCGTCCAACTGCCTAAGCTCGTCTTGGGTGAGTGTGAGTTCAGCCGCCGCGAGATTATCCTGAAGCTGGTCGAGGCGTTTCGCGCCAATGATGACCGAGGTTACTGCAGGCTTGGCCAAGAGCCATGCGATCGAGAGACGTGCAGGACTACAGCCATGTGCTTTCGCGATCGGAGCCATCACGTCGAGGATCTTCCAGGTCCGCTCTTTGTCCACGATCGGAAAGTCGTAGTTAATGCGGCGCGAATCTGCGGGCTTCTGGTTCATCCGGCTGTACTTGCCGGACAGCAACCCACCGGCAAGCGGACTCCACACGAGCAGGCCGACCTTTTCGGATTGCAGCAGGGGAACGATTTCCCGTTCGAGATCGCGGCCAGCGATCGAGTAATAAGCTTGAAGCAAGTCGAATCGGGCCAGGTTCCTGAACTCGCTGATGGCGAGGGCTTTGGCGAGCTTCCATGCCTGCCAGTTGGAGCATCCGATATAACGGACCTTTCCCTGCTGCACCAGAGTCTCGAGAGCGCGAAGCGTCTCTTCGACAGGGGTCACGGCATCGTTGCCATGAATCTGGTACAGATCGATATGGTCGGTCTGCAAGCGGCGGAGACTGGCCTCCACAGCGTCCATAATGTGGCCGCGAGAAGCCCCGATGTCATTCCGCCCTGGGCCGACGCGGCTATAGACCTTCGTCGCGATCACCACATCCTTCCGCGCGATGTTAAGGTTCTTCAGTGATTGCCCGAGAATCTTTTCGCTTTCACCCTCCGTGTAATTGTCAGCCGTGTCAAAGAAGTTAATCCTGCCGTCAATTGACGTCTTGATCAGTTCGTCGGCCCCGGCCTGGCCTACGGCGCTGATCGCCTTGAAGATTCCTCTGCCGTCCCCGAACGTCATGGTTCCGAAGCAGAGTTTCGAGACCAGGAGACCTGTATTGCCGAGCGTTGCGTATTCCATGTTGTTTCCTTTCCTGTGAGGTGGTGGTGAGCACGTACGCGCTCATTAAAAGAATGAAAAATCATCCGCTGACTGTATTCCAAAACGCGTCGAACCCTGCCTTTCTGTAGCGCTTCGCCTGTCCAGGCTCGCGCATGATGAAATCCATCGTCGTGTCACCGATCGCACTCATAATCGCCGACACGAATGACGGAGGCTGATGCCTCATTGCACCACCGGCCGCGCACTCACGCATCATGTCGTCGAATTCCCCGAATGCGTCCCCGACCAGCTTCTTGCTTTCTTCGGTGATGCGGTCAGACACCGCCAGTTGCCTCATCGCTCTCCGCTTCAAGGGATGGGCCGAACCCCAACCGACGAAGCGATCCCAGACGTGGCGATTGCGGTCGACAAGACTCTTGCCGGCGGGGTAGCCGGTCATCATGGCGTCCCGAAGGTCCATCTTGAGTTCCAGATATAACCGGTTCAGCAGCTCGTCCTTGTTGGCGAAGTAAGTAAATAGCGTGCCTTCCGCCACGCCCGCCTCCTTGGCAATCTTCGCGGTCGG
>Ga0209006_10005707_pt1 | contig 11309 bp, 9 predicted proteins | sample JacPin_JW_Ref_O2_FD_188567 | JGI IMG/M metagenome (GOLD analysis project Ga0209006, IMG submission 188567) | Forest soil microbial communities from Algoma, Ontario, Canada - Jack Pine, Ontario site 1_JW_Ref_O2 (SPAdes) (version 2) | ecosystem: Environmental > Terrestrial > Soil > Boreal... | reverse complement strand
TTCGGAGGGTGGGCTGAAAGCCAAGCACCCCCACGATAAACCAACAGCGCTCCTAGCACTGCCGCGTACTCCAGCGGCCTCTTCAAATCGGCCTTTACCAGCCAGATGTAGTGGATGACTCCGGCTGCGGCACTGAAGTAGATCAGGCGGTGCAGGGCTTGCCAGCGTTTGCCGCCCAGTTTGCGGATCGCCCACTTGGTCGAGGTCAGAGCCAGCGGGATCATCAAGACATACGCGGTCATGCCCGCGGTAATGAACCTGCGCTTGGCGACGTCGGCCAGCATGTCGTGGACGTCGAAACCCTTATCGGGCCATACCCAGGTCATCAAGTGCAGCGTGCCGTAGAAAAACGCGAACAGGCCCAGCATCCGGCGCAGTCCGATGAGCCAGTATTGCCGGGTGAGCCGGCGCAGCGGCGTAACCGATAGCGTAATCAGCAGAAACGTCAGAGTGCAATTACCGGTGCTGTGGGTGATGGCTTCAATGGGATTGGCGCCCAGTGAATTATGCAGAGCGCCCCAGACCAGCAGGGCCAGCGGCACGAGGCAGACGAGAAAAATTACGGGTTTGAAGTAGCGCAGCATGAGGAGAGGGCTAGGGATTTGGGGTTAGGGGCTAGCCGGATCGGCAAAAATAAACATAGTCGCTAACCCCTAGTCCCTTGCCTCTGTTCCCTGTCTTAGAAATTCTTCTTCAGATCCATTCCGTTATACAGGCTCGCCACCTGATCGCCGTAGCCGTTAAACATTAGCGTGGGACGCTTGAAGAATTCGCCCAGCCTGCGTTCCTTGGCCTGGCTCCAGCGCGGATGGTCTACATTGGGATTCACGTTGGAATAAAAGCCGTACTCCTGCGGGGCTGAAATGTTCCACGTGTTCTGCGGCTGCTTGTCAGTGAAGCGGATGCGCACGATCGCCTTGGCGCTCTTGAACCCGTACTTCCAGGGAATGACGAGGCGCAGGGGCGCTCCATCCTGATTGGGCAGGTCTTCGCCGTACATGCCAAAACAGAGCAGCGTGAGTGAGTGCATAGCCTCGTCCATACGCAGGCCCTCGACGTAGGGCCACTGCAGAACGTTGCGCTGCTGACCCGGCATCTGGCGCATATCCAGAAGCGTGGTGAACTCCACGAACTTTGCCTTGCTGGTAGGGTTCGCGCGCTTGATTAATTCGTTTAGCGAAAAGCCCACCCAGGGCACCACAATCGACCACCCCTCCACGCAGCGGTGCCGGTAAATGCGCTCCTCGGCCGGGGCCATCTTGAGGATCGCGTCAATGTCGAGTTCCTGTTTCTTGTCAACCAGTCCGTCGATCTTCACGCTCCAGGGCCGGGTGCGAAAATTCTTTGCCAGCTCTGCCGGCCCTTCCTTGTCGGTGGAGAATTCATAGTAGTTGTTGTAGTGTGTAACGTCCTTATAGGGCGTGACGGTCTCGCTTGTGCTTAGTGGACTCTTTTTGATGCCGTCGATCTTGTTTCCCGCCAGCGCCGTCGTGAAGGGCGAAATCAATTCGCGCAATCCTAGGCCCGCTGCAGCAGCTGCTCCGGTCAGCGCAGTCCCTACTAGGAACTTGCGCCGGTTCATATAGATCTCCCTGGGTGTAATTTCCGACGAGCGGATATCTTCAGCCTTCTTGATCAGCATGAGTCCTCTGTTTAATGTACGGACATCCGCGACAGGCGGATTGCCCTCAACTCTATCTTCAACCAGATAGGACGCGCGTGCGGGAAAAAAGTTGCATGAAGCGATGTTGCAAAGCTGCGGAATCGAATGGATTGAAGCTCGGACTAAGATTGGTTCCCGCCTTACGCACTGACATCAGAAAACTGGAACCGGCATGGAGAATGCGTAGTCCTATCCCAGCACTTCCCTAACCTTGCGCGACAGATTCTGCAGCGTGAAGGGTTTTTGCAGGAACGCGGTGCCCCCGATCGTCCCATCATTCACCACAGCGTCTTCGGTATAGCCCGACAGGTAGAGCACTTTAGCTTCGGGACGGGTCGTGGCCAACTTCTGCACCAGTTCGCGCCCACCCATGCCGGGCATAACCACGTCGGTGATGACCATGTCGATCTTACCCTCATGGCTCGCGGCGGCGAAAAGCCCGGCTTCTCCGTTTTCCGCTTCGATCACACGGTAGCCCTTGAGCTGCAAGGTTTCCCGGACCAGTTGCCGCACCGACTCTTCGTCCTCCACCAGGAGCACTGTTTCGGAGCCCCCTTCGGCGGCGCCGAGTGTAGGAACGGCGTTCAGGTCGGCAGCATCCTCGACCCGCGGTAAATAGATGTTGAGCGTTGTGCCAGTACCCTTCTCGCTCTGCACCATGACATATCCGCCACTCTGTTTCACGATGCCGTATACCGTCGACAACCCCAAGCCGGTGCCCTTGCCCTTTTCCTTGGTGGTAAAAAAGGGCTCGAAGATGCGCGATTGCGTCTCCTTGTCCATCCCCATGCCCGTGTCGCTGACCGAGAGCACCACATAGTTGCCGGGACGGATGAAGGTTTGACCACGACGATGATTCTCGTCCACCACAATATTCTGCGTCTGAATCGTGAGCTTCCCGCCCGTGGGCATCGCGTCCTTGGCGTTGACCACCAGGTTCATCAACACCTGCTCTAGTTGTCCAGCATCGGCCCGGGTGCACACCGCGTCGGGCGCCAGGGCCGTGCTCAGTTCCACGTCTTCCCCGATTAGCGGACGAAGCAGCCGCTCCATCTCCTGCACGATGGCGTTCACATCCACAACTTTCAGCTCCAGCAACTGCTTGCGGCTGAAGGCGAGCAATTGCCGGGTCAGAGTGGTGGCGCGGTCCGCAGCCTGCTGAATGGCACGCCCTTTCTCAAGCAGCGGATGATTCGCATCCAGCGTCGCTAAAATTACTTCGGTGTAGCCGCTGATCACCATCAGCAGATTGTTAAAGTCGTGCGCCACGCCCCCCGCCAGTCTGCCTACGGCCTCCATCTTCTGCGCCTGCCGGAACTGGTCCTCCAGGACGCGGCGTTCGGTCACATCTTCGGCAATCGCTTCCAGAACGTCGGCGGGCTCGTCCTCGCTGCTTACGGCTCTTCCGCTGATCCGTACCGTGATGCAGCTTCCATCCTTGCGCTTCCATTTCACTTCGAACCCGTCCATGCGTCCTGCGCGACGGAATTCTTCGATCAGACGTTTATGCTCCTCCGGTTGATCGAATACATCGCGCTCCGGATCGAGCAGCAACACTTCCTCGGCCGACGCATACCCCAGCATCATGGTCAGTGCCGGATTCACATCAAGGAATCTTCCCTCCAAGCTCGAGCGGTAGATTCCGTAAACCGAACTTTGCACCAACGATCGATAGCGCGCCTCGGACCGGCGCAGCGCCTGCTCGTTTCTCTTGATCTCAACCGCGCTCGCCACCTGCCGCGATACGAAGGTCAAAATTTCCTTGTCGCGCTGTCCATATCGAATGTTCTTGGAATAGGTCTGCACCACCAGCGCGCCGAACGTATGGTTGCCGACTTTCAAGGGCACGCCCATCCAGTCAAGCGACCGCGACCCGTTTCGTGCCACTTCGCCCCGATTCTCCATGGCTTGCAATACTTCGGGGGTAGCCAGCAGGGCCTCGCCGGTGTGCAAGAGATGTTCCGTGAGCCCGTGCCCCAGCTTTCTCGGGAGCGGAGCCGAGTCCTGCTCATCCACGAAATAGGGGAAACTCAGCAACTCGCTGGCGGGATCGTAAAGGGCAATGTAGAAGTTTCGCGCGTACATCAATTCGTCGACAATACCGTGCACCGCGGCGAAAAACTGCTGGAGATCGTGAGCGCTGCTGCTTTTCTCGGCGACGCGATAAAGAGCGGAGCTCAGCGCCTCCACCCGCTTGCGGTCAGTGATGTCGTGGTAGCCGGCGTAAAATCCGGTCATCTTTCCGTCGAGCAACAGCGGCGCGCAGGTCACGGTAACGTCCAGCGGGCTTCCATCTTTCCTGCGTCTTTGAGTCTCCAGGGTGATGCGCTCCCCTTTGGCGAGCGCTTCCGAAACCCAATGCGACTCGGCAAGCCGCGAGGGAGGCACTACCAGATGCTCCAGCGACTGCCCTAATATCTCGCTGGCTTCGTATCCAAACATACGGGCGAAGGTTGCGTTCGCCCAGAGCACCCGCTGATCGCAATCCGCCACGCTCAACCCGTCCGGCGAGGCCTGAAACATCTGTTCGAGGTATTGCACCCGAGTCTCATCGTCGTCCTGAGTGGACCAACCTTGATTGATCCAGGACCGATTGACCCCAGTTGGATTGTTGGTTGGATTGATCCTGGTTTGATTGACCCTGGCTTGATTGATCCCGGTTTGCTGGATCTTAGTTTGCTTGCTCCTGGCCTGATTGACCCCGGATGGATTAGCCGACGCGAAATCGGAAGCTTCAGAGACGAGACAGGATTGTTCGGAACACGAACTCTCCGGCTGAGGGGCGTTATCCGGTAGCACAAACGAGGGTTCGGTAGCGCTCTGCAACGCCCGCTTCAGCCGCTGGGCGCGGACGAGATCTCTTCGTCCGCTTTGAGTGACACGATCCCCCATCCGCGAATTCCCCCCTCGAAATACGCAGTCCTCCGATGGTAGAGGGCTGAGTACTCGCTCGAAAGTTACGGGGGTAATCCCGGAATGAAAAGTCCCAGATCAAGCGACGGCGCGAGTCCTTCGTAACTTGGAGCCCTCACCCCGGCTCTTTATTCTTTAAGTCTTTAGCTTGGCGTCCGCGCATGAAGCCGATTCTCATGAAGGACGATTCTCAGGAGGACGATTGTCTCCGCTAGTGCAACGAGCCCGAGCGAACCGGCGTTCTGATTCCACCGACCAGCACTGGAGCATGCTCGTGTTCGAAAGTCTGTCGGCGGGCATCGTGGCGGTTGTGGTGGGCTTGTCTGCAGTACTGATTGTGGTTGGACTCTACGTAATCATAGTGTGGCCGCTTACCTTCTGGGACCTCGCCAGTCTTGGTCTCGAACGGTATTCCTCTTGGGTCAACATCGTCCTCTGGTCAGTATTCGCGGGAGGATCGATGGGTGGCTACTGGTGTTTCAGCGGTGCGGCCTTTAAGAGCAAGGCCAAAGTCGCAATACGAGCCGGCAGATCCAGAATGTAATTACTGTTCAGGGCAAGCCAATCACCGAGTGCTCTTAGGTACATCCGCAGAAAATTACTGGGCAAGAGGAATTACGCGCCGCCCATTCCGCGCATCTCTCCGAATACTTCTCCTTCTGCTACGACCAACAACACTCATTGCCAAGAAAAGTTTCGCTTATTATTCTCCGAAAACATCTGTTGACGGTTGCCCGCAGATGCATCTTCGACCTCGCGCTACGCATCGAAAGAATTAACCAGGCAGTTAATTAGTAAAGTTTCGTCAACGGGTCGGAGGTGACCTTATGATCGCGTGGGGAACAAAGAAAACGGGTTTTTCGAATAAAGTCTTTTTAAGGCTGGCGGGCGCGCTATTCGCCGTCGGACTCATGAGCATGACGCTTGTGGCGCAGACCGCGGCTGCGGCTCGCTACGACACGCAGATTCAAACTGCGCTAAGTCAAAAGCTCAGCACTAAGAAGCAGTTCGCCGATGTGAAGTGGAGCGTGGAGGATGGCATCGTCACGCTGACCGGCACGGTCGATCTTTACCAGGGCAAACTCGACGCGGCAAAAGCGGTCCGCAAGATCGCCGACGTGCAGGGCGTTCGCAACCTGATCACGGTGAACGGCCCGAGCGTGCCCGACGCGCAACTGGAGCAGAAATTGTCTACCAAGCTGCGCTACGTGCGGGTTGGTTACGACAACACTTTCGACTACTTCGCCCTTGGAGTGAAGGACGGAGTGGTGACGGTGGAAGGTCAGGATCGCACTGGCATCGGCCGCGACGAAGCTCTGGCCGACATCGCCAACATGCCCGGAGTTAAAGATGTGATCGACAATGTCACGGTCGCGCCGGTGTCGGGTTTCGATGACGGTCTGCGGCTGCGGGCATTACGCGCCATTTACCGCGATACGGTGCTGAGCAAGTATGCTGCCGACCCCGCCCAGCCGATTCGCATCATCGTCGACAACGGACACCTAACGCTCTACGGTTCGGTCGATAGCAAGATGGACAAGGATCTCGCCGGAATCAAAGCCAACCAGCTTTTCGGCGCCTTCAGTGTGGAAAACAAACTGCAGGTCGAATCCAAGTCGAGTCAGCAAGGATCGTAATCAGACCGGATAGGCTGATGCAGCGGTAAATGACGGAAGGGCGCGGCGAGGAGCGGCGCCCTTTTTCTTGTTCAATCGCTGCAGCCGTACAAAGCCACGAGAAAGCGCCTTCCCACCATTGATCGGCGCGTGTGGTCTAATCTTGGGCTATGCGGTTAAGATTCTGCCTCCCTTCGCTTCAGATGGCTGCAATGCTGCTCATCGTGTGGGCGCCTTGGAATCTTAAAGCTCACCACATGAGAGTCGTCTCCGCTAGCGGCACCGAGATCAGCACCTGGACGCTGCTACCTGCGGAGGCGATCGACTGGGCCGAAGGTGTGAATCTCCCGGCGGTGGCTGTGGTCACGCCGGCCGAGTTCGCCATCAGAAAATCCGGCGACCTGCCCAGCTCTAAGGTGAGGTTCTATGGGGTGTGGCTGGTTGGGCTTCTTTGCTGGTACATGGTTGGAAGGTTGGCCGACGACCTGGTCGAGTGGCGAAGAACCCGAACCCTGCCGCGCAAGAACGCAGCCGATCTCACGTTTGCGCTCATCGCAACTCCCAGTGCGGCCTTACTCGCGATCGCTTTCAATGAGGCCGACCCGTCGCCTCAAATTTCCGTTTCGTGGGGCGTGATTTGGCTTGTGATCACGGTTACGGCATTGCTGTTTCGCGTAGCGCAAGAGATCCGGCAGAGACGAAGGCGCGCCGTCCTGTGAGGGATTATTTCGGCGGCGTGCGGGCGAGGGCAACTTCTCGGGTCGGGCTTTGTATTTCTGCCATGAGCGACTCGTCGGAGGTACAGATGATGACGCGATCGCCTTCGCGGCCAATCCAGACGGGCTTGACCAGGGGTGATCCATCGGCCATCACCGTAGCCAAGTGGGCGAAGTCGGACGGTCAATGAATCGCTTCACTTCCTCTGACAACGCGGCCATACAGACTCTTTGGTGCGGGCTAAGCCTGCGATTCACGGTAGCCGGTTGATGAGCGATGCGACATAGCCCGCTCCAAAACCGTTATCAATATTTACCACGCTGACGTTGGAAGCACACGAATTCAACATCCCCAGCAGCGCCGCCAGCCCTTGAAACGACGCGCCGTAACCCACGCTGGTCGGCACGGCAACAACGGGAACTCCGACCAATCCTCCGACAACGCTGGGCAGCGCACCTTCCATACCGGCGCAAACAATTACCACACGCGCCCGCATCAGCGCCTCACGATTGGCCAGCAAGCGGTGAATGCCGGCCACCCCAACATCATAGAAGTGCTCGACCTCGTTGCCCATGAGTTCGGCGGTCACAACTGCTTCTTCGGCCACGGGGATGTCACTGGTTCCGGCCGAGACGACCGCGATAATTCCTTTGCCGTACTTGGTGGGATCGCGCTGAAGAACGATCGCGCGGGCAAGTTCGCGGTATTCCACCGGCCGAACTTTTTTCTTTACGGCAGAAAATTGCTTCAAATCGGCACGCGTGGCCAGAACGTTGCCGCCATGTTTCGCAAGCCGGGCAAAAATTCCTGCCACCTGCGCCGGAGTCTTGCCCTGTCCAAGGATCACCTCCGGCATTCCGGCACGCAGGGCGCGATGATGATCGACCTTGGCGAAGCCGAGATCCTCGAAAGGCATATGCCTTAGACGCGCCACGGCATCGTCGGGCGTGAGCTTACCTTTGCGAACTTCGTCGAAAAGTTTGCGGATGGATTCGGCGTTCACGTTTCAAGGCTCGCCATCGGCCTTCGGACCGGGCCAGTTCTAGACTAGCACCTGGAAGTTTCCTATAAGTAGTCGGTGACGGTCAGGAATTCAAAGGCGGCGCTGAGAACGAGGAGAAACAACGCCAAACCGATCCCGAACATGGCTGGAACACTCTTGCCAGCCTGACGCGCACCCCGAATGAAGCACGGCACGGCTGCCAGTTCGAGTGCTACGAAGACGGCAAGGGCTCCGACCATCACCCAAGGGCGAGCGTAGCCGCACGGGCCCACTCCGGCCAGCATGATGGCAGGAATAAAAAGCGGAACAGGAGCGATAGCCAGACCCCAGCCCACCGCAAATTTTGCTTTCCGTGGCATCGGTCTTCCTCCTCTCGGTCCTCTTCTCAGCACGTCCCGCGTGCTGCGCTGCGCAACTTTGCAATCACTGCGGTGCAGACCTTGCGCGCCGCGCCCGGTTCGTCGAGGTGCGCCAGAAACAGGCGGCGAAGGCCGCTGGGCGCAACCTTGCCGGCAAGGTACGCGTCATAAATCTGACTCCCGATGCGATAACCCCACTCCCGAGCGGAAGTTCCGAACTTACACTCATCGCCGCGGGCGGCACTTTGCGCCGCCTTCTCGCACCCGGCGCGAGATAACGGCCACGCATCATCGGGGTCTACCGCTGGGCGCGCGGGGTAGAGTACGCGCGAGCCGAAAAATGCAACCGCATGTTCGATCACGCGCACATAGAATGCGTCGATCGCACCTTTGCGCTGGCTGTTTCCGAGCTCACCTGCGGAGTCGTTGATGCGCCGCGGCAAGCCCCGGCAGACCTGATGCAGAAAGCGGGCCGCATCTTCAGAGGCGTGCATCATCTGAAATTCACGGATGTAGAAAGAATTAATCTGCGGTAAGTACGCGCTGCCGCGTTCTTCGACCTGGGCGAGCATCGCCGCTCGATCGTGCTCGCTTACGCCCTTGCGCGACAGCAATCGCCGCAACATGGCTTCAGACGCACCGCTATAGACCTCGGGCAGCAGGTCGACCAGAAATCTCGGCTGCGTGCTGTTATGCGGAGAATAGCGATTCATTGCGAGGAAGCGTGCCAGACTGTCGATCAAGTTGTAAATGGTGGGGGCGAAATCGGGAGCACCCTCGCAGCGGCTCCATTGATCAAGAAATAGACGGTAGCTCTCGTACTTTTCCAGCGGCGTCGCGTTGAAAACGCACAGAACCTCATCATTAACGCGGACCGCCTCCACTTTGTCGGCGCGCTCACCGGCGGCGCGCCAGTAGAGCGCATCGATATTCTGCAGGACGGTGAGGATTTTGGCACCGGGCATCTGCCCCTGTAACACTCTCGGCAGGTGTCCCGGAGCGAGATGCGATTCCCCGAAAAACACGAAGATAACGGCGTTCGGATGGCGCTCGCGGATCTCAACGATCTTGGCGGCAGCGTGACGATCGCGGGCGCCGATCCGGCGCAGATCTTCGCGCGGCATGCAGTCGAGTCCATAAACCGCCTCGGCGTGATCGCGCGCGGACACCAGCAATTCGTGAAATGGAATCCAGTCATATCCCCAGTCGAGATCGAAGCGGATGCGTTGCCGAAGCTCTTCTTCGTTAATTTCTCGCCGCCACCATTCGTCGAGGATGTGCTGATCGCGGGCGAAGATCGTCTCCACTCCAAGAACCACGGGACGGTCGCCGACCATCGCACGTTGCTCCACCAGCATCGCAGCATGGCGCTGTGCGGCCGGCAATGCATGGTAGTCACCCACGAGCACCACATCGGATGAAAGCAAAGCGTTCTGCACCTGCCGGGAGTCAAGCAGCGAATCGTAGCTCCGGAACGCCTGGTTAAACTCGCGCAGGTATTTTCTCCGGTGGTGCGAATCATGGGCGCCTATTTCGCGCTCCACTTCCGCCAGCGCATGCACCTCGGCGGCGCTGCGTCGGGATCGGAGATTCGTAGTCGATGCCATATTCAGCTTCTGGCTACTGGCCGTTCAATGCGGCTGCCATCTTGACTTCTCACTCCCTGACTCCCTATGCTGCGAGCCAAGGTCGATGAATCAACCGCCGAAAAATCTGACCATCGCGACGACCGGGGCCAGCGGTGCCGCATTTTTTCAGCAACTCCTGATTGCGGTGGCTCGCGACCCGCGCGTTCAGACGGTAAACTTGATTCCCTCCGACAGCGCACTCCGCGTCATGGCCGAAGAGTTGAAGATTCGGGGACGCTCCAATCTCGTCGACCGGATTCTCGGCCACCCCGGAACCCGTTCTTCGCCGAAGATTCACGGGCAAAAAATCAAAGAACAATCGAACGCCGATATCGGCGCCAATGTGGCCAGCGGTTCCTATCCTGCCGATGCCATGATCGTGATTCCCTGCAGCGTGGGCACTCTCGCCCGGATTGCCAACGGAGTCGCTTCGCAATTGATCGAACGCGCCGCCGACGTCTCGCTGAAGGAAAAGCGACCGCTCGTGCTCTGCGTGCGCGAAACGCCGCTGAATAAAATTCATATCCGCAACATGTACCGCGCGTCCGACGCCGGAGCCACTGTGTTCCCGTTGATTCCGGCCTTCTACCATGGCGCTGCTTCCTTAGATGAGATGGCACGCGAATTCGCCTTCCGCGTGCTGGCTCATGTCGGCCTCCCGCAGCCCGGCGCTTTTCGCTGGAAGCGCTGACCGTTCAACCACTTGGCACCTACAGTCAAAAACACTCGTGCCTAAGGAAGGTCTTTAGGGAACATCGACACATTCCGGGGAGAATTCCAGTTTAGGGGGCCCCAGACACCGGTCCCAGATATCCGCCGGACATGTACGGGCGGGTCGGCGGCATCCTCAGAACTGCAGGGCCATAACCGCAGGAAATGTGTCGTCACTGACCATGCGACTAACATCTAATTCGGCTGCGATGCGATGAGCGCGACGACCCTTCAAACTAAATGCTGCATCGTCGGCGGAGGACCTGCCGGAATGATGCTCGGCTTTCTTCTGGCTCGTTCCGGAGTCGAGGTCGCGGTCCTTGAAAAGCATGCCGATTTCCTGCGCGATTTTCGTGGCGATACCATTCACCCCTCCACCCTGGAATTGATGTATGAAATCGGCTTGCTGAACCAGTTCCTGAAACGGCCGCACCAGGAGGCGCGGGAACTGTCTGCACAGGTAGGCCAGGATATGGTGAAATTAGCCGACTTCGCCCACCTCCCCACGCACTGCAAATTTCTCGCATTTATGCCGCAATGGCATTTTCTAAATTTCCTGCTTGAGCAAGGCAAGGTCTATCCGGGGTTTCATGTCGAAATGAAGGCCGAAGTCACTGATCTCATCGAGGACGCTGGCCGGATCGCGGGCGTGGTCGCGAAAACTCCGGAAGGCACACTGGAGGTCCGTGCCCCGCTGAC
>Ga0209006_10005706_pt1 | contig 11309 bp, 8 predicted proteins | sample JacPin_JW_Ref_O2_FD_188567 | JGI IMG/M metagenome (GOLD analysis project Ga0209006, IMG submission 188567) | Forest soil microbial communities from Algoma, Ontario, Canada - Jack Pine, Ontario site 1_JW_Ref_O2 (SPAdes) (version 2) | ecosystem: Environmental > Terrestrial > Soil > Boreal... | reverse complement strand
CCCTTGCGTGCTCTCGACATCGGAGGCAAGCCCGTCGACGATCTCCTTGTCGACGACGATGGGGAGGATTCCGTTCTGAAAGCAGTTGGCGAAGAAAATATCGCCGAAGCCGGAACCGATGATGGCGCGGATGCCCATCTCCTGCAGCGCCCACACCGCGCCTTCGCGCGAAGACCCGCAGCCGAAATTCGGCCCCGTCACCAGGATTTCCGCGCCTCGATAAGGTTCGCGATTGAGGATGAACTCCGGATTCTCGGAACCGTCAGGCAGATAGCGCAGCGAACCAAAGGCCCATTTGCCGAGCGTGCCGCGAATCGAATTTCCGACCAGGCGCTCTATGCGAATGACGACATCCGTATCGATATTGCTGCGCATGATCGGTGCGGCGATCGCGTTCAGTTTGTCGAAGGGTTTTGGCATGTCAGCGCTCCATGGTCCGCACGTCGGCAATCGTGCCGGCAATCGCGGTCGCGGCGGCGGTCGCCGGGCTCGCCAGATGGGTGCGGGCGCGCGGTCCCTGGCGGCCGATGAAATTGCGATTGGACGTGGAGACCGAGCGCTGGCCGGGCGGCACCGTCTCGCCATTGGCGGCAAGACACATCGAGCATCCCGGCTCGCGCCATTCGAAGCCGGCATCGGTGAAGAGCTTGTCGAGCCCTTCGGCCACCGCATCGCGCTTCACGGTTTCCGAGCCCGGCACCACCCAGGCGCGCACGTTGGCTGCGACCTTGCGGCCGCGCGCGACTTCGGCGGCGGCGCGCAAATCGCTCAAGCGGCTATTGGTGCATGAACCGATGAAGACCCAATCGACCGGCGTGCCCGCGATCCGCGCGCCGGGCACGAGGCCCATATAGTCGAGCGCGGTCTCGATCGCGGCGCGGCGCGCGGGATCGGCGATCTCCCTGGGATCGGGAATATGACCATCGACGCCGATGACATGCTCGGGGCTGATGCCCCAGGTCACCTGCGGAATGATTTTTTCGACATCGATGACGACTTCGCGGTCGAACACCGCATCGGGATCGCTCGGCAATTTTCGCCAGGCCTCGACGGCCCGCGTCCACATCTCGCCTTTCGGCGCATAGGCGCGCCCGCTGATGAAATCATAGGTCTTCTCATCCGGCGCGATAAAACCCATCTTGGCGCCGAGCTCGATCGACAGGTTGCAGATGGTGAGCCGGCCTTCGACAGGGAGATCGCGGATGGCGCTGCCGGCATATTCGACGGCATAGCCGGTGCCGCCGGCTGCACCGACATGACCGATCAGCGCCAGAATCATATCCTTGGCGGTCACACCGAACGGCAACCGGCCCTCGAACATCACGCGCATGGTTTTCGGCCGGCGCTGGATCAGCGCTTGCGTCGCTAGCACATGGGTCAGTTCGCTCGATCCGATACCGAAGGCCAGAGCGCCGAGCCCGCCATGGGTGCAGGTATGACTGTCGCCGCAAACGATCAGGCAGCCGGGCAGGCTCAAGCCCAGTTCAGGCCCGATGACATGGACGATGCCCTGACCGGGCTCGTCGATATCGAACATCTGGATGCCGCTTGCGGTCGTTTCGGCCCGCAAACCCGCCAGCAGTTCCATTCCGATCTTGCTGGTGCCGGCGCGCCCGTGCTGGGTCGAAATCGCATGATCCGGGGTCGCAAATGTCAGTTCCGGGTTATGGACCGCGAGATTGCGACTTTTGAGATCGAGCAGGCCGCGCGAGCCGCCGAGATCGTGCAGCAAGTGACGATCGACATGAAGCAGGTCGGTGTCGCCGGTAATGTGAGCGATGACGTGCTGGTCCCAGATTTTCGCCAGCATCGTACGGCCGGATTGTTGCAATGGCGTATCCTCCGCTTTTCTTGGCTTCGACGGCGGTTCATTTGCCGCCGTCCGCCGCTTTGCACGGCTTGCTGTTCAAGGCCTCGGCCTGCCGCCATCAAAGCATGGCGGGCTACGCCCGGCTAGCCGCTTTTTTCGCGCGCCAACGAGACCAGCAGCAATCCCGCCAGCGCTACCAGCGCGAGGAAGGCCCATGCCTCATTGGTACTCAGGGCGAGCGAAGCCCGCTCGACCATGGGGCGGACGAATGCCACGGCGCGCTCGTCCGGCGGTCCCGGAGTCCTGCCGGCAAACAATCCCGCGCTTAACCCGATTGCCTTTGCCGCGGTTACGTCGCCGGCAAGCAGGCGGACGCGGAAATCCTCCGCATGCACGAGGCTTCGTCCATAGAGGATCGTATCGATCACGGCGATGCCGATCGCGCCGCCGAGATTGCGCATCAGGTTGAACAGCCCGCTGGCGTCAGGCACTTGCGCTTCGGACAGTGTCCCCAACGCCAGCCGCGTCGGCGGCAACAGACAAAACATGATCGCGACGCCGCGCACGATCTGCGGCCAGAACATCTCGTCGAAATCGGCCACGCGGCTCTGGAACGCGCTCAGCCCCAGTCCAATCGAAAACAGGGTAAAGCCCGCAGCCGTCAATGCGCGGGCGCCGACGCGGCTTTCCAGTATGCCGGCAAGAGGCGCCGTCACCAACTGCGCGACACCGGTGACCAGCATGATGGTGCCGATTTCGAAGGCGTCGTGACTGCGGACGAAGGCGAGATAAACCGGCATCAGATAGACCGAACCGAACAGGCCGACACCGAGGCAGAAGCTCAAGCCGCAACCGACCGCGAACGAGCGCTGCTTCAGCGCGGAAAGGTCGACGACCGGATAGGCAACGCACAACGCCCTGCGAATAAAAAAGCCGGTGCACGCGGCGCAGGCGGCAAACAGGGCCACGCAGCGTAGCGACAGCCATCCGTCATGCGGGGCATCTTTCAGCCCGATCTCCAGGCTCGCCAGACCCACCGCGATCACGACAACCGCAAAACCGTCGAGCTTCGCCAGATCGGCCAAACGCATTTTTCCACGCGGCAGCAGTAGCGGCGTCGCCGCCGCCGCGACCAGTCCGGGAACGACGTTGATCAGAAACAGCCAGTGCCACGACCAGGTTTGGGTGATCCAGCCTCCGACCACCGGCCCAACCGTCGGCGCAAGCACCGCGATCACGCCGCCGACCGTTGTCGCGGCAGCATGGAGGCGAACCGGAAACAACAGAAACACCGCGGAGAAAACCGCCGGGATCAGCATGCCCCCGGCAAATCCCTGCGCCGCGCGGAAGCCGATCAATGGGCCGAAACCGGCGCTGAAGGCGCAGCCGACTGAGGCGACCGTGAACAGGGTGACGGCCGCGACGAACAGCCACCGCAATGTCAGGATACGGGTCAACAGGCCGGTCAGCGGAATCGCAACCACCTCGGCGATCAGGTAGGCGGTTTGGATCCAGCTCATCGCGTCAGGGGAAATTGCCAGCGCATTCTGGATCGTCGGCAGCGACGTCGCGACCACCTGGATATCGAGAATGGCCATGAACATTCCAAGGCACATCAAGAGAAAGCCCAGCCAAACGCCGGTGCCGGCAACCTCGGTCCGGACTCCCCCTTCGCTCATGGAACCGCGCGAGCCGACGGCCCGGCGATTGCGGAAAGCGCGCCCGCTTCGGCGCGAATACGAATGCCGAGCACCGCGGCATTGACGAGCGTAAAGACCAACGCCACCAACGGCAGGTGAAGCGCCAAAGGAAGCACCGCGATTTCGGCTGCGACGACGGCGTAGTTGGGATGCGACAGATATTTGTAGGGGCCGGATGATATCAACGGTTCGCCAGGGATCACGATGATGCGCGTTGTCCATCTCGGGCCAAGCGTGACAATGACCCAGAGGCGAAGTCCCTGCAGGACGATGAAGCCAGCGAGCGCCAAAAGATTCACCGGATGATCGCGCCCAAAAACCCACAGGGTGATCAGCCAGGCCGCGTGCACGGCCACCAGCAATGGATAATGCCCGGCGCCGACTTCGGTGGCGCCGCGAGCCAGCAGCTTCTCCGTGTTGTGGCGTGCAAGCGCAAGCTCGCCGACACGCTGCAGCGTGACCAGGACCAGAACCAGCGCGGCAAGGCTCACGCGGCGTGCCGCAGGCTTACGCAGCTTGCGGTGAAACCCGGTCCAAGCGAGGTCAGCAGCGACCGTGACGGAAGGCCTTCGGCGCGAACCCGTTCGAGCACGAACAGGACGGTCGGACCCGACATGTTACCGTAATCGGCAAGAACGCCCCGTTCATGATCAAGCACGCCCTGATTGAGGGCGAAGGCACGCTCGAGCGCGGAAACCACTTTCGCGCCGCCGGGATGACAGACGAAGCGTCCGATATCCGCGAGCGAAAGATCCATGCGCGCCAGAATCCCGGTCACCGCCGGATTCATATTGGCCGCGACAAAATCCGGAATCGTTCGCTGGAAGATCACGCCAAAACCTTCCGGATCGATCTTCCATCCCATGATGCCGAGCGTATCCGGCCACAGATGCTCACCGGCCGCTTCGACACGCGTCGCGCCGCCATCGCCCGCCCGCAGCACGACGGCGGCAGCGCCGTCGCCGAACAGGCTGGCGGCTACGACATTGGCCTTGGTCAACTCGTCGTGGCGAACCGCGAGCGTGCACAGCTCGATGGCGACCAATAGCACGTTGCTGCCGGGCCGCGCCTGCGCCAGCCGCGCTGCGACCGACAATCCGGTTACCCCGCCCGCGCAGCCCAGGCCGAACAGCGGCACCCGCGATAGATCCGGGCGGAAGCCGATTTTTCCGGCGATGCGCGCCTCCAGGGTCGGCGTCGCAATTCCGGTCGAACAGACCGTGACGACGGTGTCGATCTCATCGGCTCTCAACTCGGCGCGCTCGATCGCCTTGCGTGCGACATCGATGAACAGCGCTTCTGCGCCTTCCAGAAAAGCCTCGGTGCGCTCCGGCCAGCTGCGCCGATCAAAATACCATTCGATCGGTTTGACACCGTAGCGGTTGATGACGCCGGTGTTGGCGAAGACGCTGGAGAGCGTTTCAAACTCGGGATAGCGGTGACCGAGGATGTCGCGGGCTGCGGCCAGGACTTGGCCCTGATGCATCAGATTTGGGGGAACCGAGGTCGCCAGCGAAACCAAAGCGGCCTTGTAATCCATGCATTGCTCCTGCCTTTGATGCTATCGAGGGAGGTAACCCTGCTGGAGGGGCAATATTTCGTCGGTCGGTCGCTGGAGGTCTCAATAAGTCTCAATAAAAAGTGAGCGCCTCTCGCGGATATCTCGTCAACCGACCGAAATATCCAACCAGCCCAGCGCGTTGACTGTCAGCCGATCCTGCGGCCCAACGACAACGGTTGTGGTCTCCGCCTCGACGATCGCAGGACCCGCAAAAGCGTGGCCCGGTTCGAGGTCATCGAGCGAGTAGACGGGGACCTCGCGCCAACCGCCGAAAAACACTTGGCGAATAGTGCTCGACGCACAGGCTTTGGCCACCGGCGCTGCCTGCTCCGGCTGCCCGCGCTGCGATACTTCACCCACGGCCGCGACCCGGGCGTTGACGAATACAACTTCCTGATCGCGCGAGGCGTAGGTGTAAAGCTCCTGATGACGGCGATGAAAGCGATCCTCGATCTGGTCGACCAGTGAGGCCGCATTCCAGTCGACATCGTCGAGAACGACATCGATTTCAAAAATCTGTTCGCCATATCGCATCTCGGCCGATCGCTCGACGGCAATGCGCCCGCCGAACCAGGAGCGAAGCCGGCCGGTGGCTTGCTGCTCCAGTTGCGCGAACAGGTCGTGCACTTCGTCCGCGGAAATGCGACGACCGGCGCCATAATGCGTCCGGCTTACTTCGTAGCGCAGGTCGCAGGTCAGCATGCCCCACGCCGACAGCACCGACGCCGCTCTGGGAACGACGATGCGCTTGATTTCGAGTTCACGCGCCACTTCGGTCGCGTGCACGCCGGCCGCGCCGCCAAAGCTCAACAGCGTAAATCGTCGCGGATCGACGCCGCGGCGCAGCGTCATCAACCTGATGCCGTCGGCCATCTTCAGATTGATCATGCGATAGATGCCGGCTGCGGCCTCCAATCGCGAAAGCCCCAACGAGGCGGCGACGCGATCGACCGCGGCTTCCGCCGCGGCACGATCGAGCGCGCGCTGGCCGCCCATGAAGGCGTTGGCGTCGAGGAAGCCGAGAACGATGTTGGCATCGGTGACGGTCGCGGCACTGCCGCCGTTGCCGTAGCAGGCCGGTCCCGGCACCGCGCCGGCGCTCTCGGGGCCGACGCGCAGCGTGCCGCCGGCATCGACGCCGGCGATCGATCCTCCGCCAGCCGCGATGCTGGCGATATCGAGGCTGCGCAGAGCGATGCGTTGGCCGGCGAGCATTCCGTCCGCCGACAGCGCCGCATGGCCGCCCGAGATCAGCGAGATATCGGTGCTGGTTCCCCCCATGTCGAACGGCACCAGATCGGCAATGCCAAGCAGGTCGGCGCATCGTCGGCCACCGGAAACCCCGCCGGCGGGTCCTGATAGTACCGTGCCCGCGGCAAGCCGCGAGGCCTCCGTAACCGGCGCCATGCCGCCATGGGAGAGGATGATGAACAGCGTACCCGCAAATCCCGCCTCCGCGAGACGTTGCTCGAGATTGGTCAAATAGTGTCGCACCAGCGGCCCGACATAGGCGTTCACGATCGTGGTCGAGACGCGCTCATATTCCTTGATCTGCGGCAGCACATCGCTGGAACTGGAGATGCTGAGTTGAGGCAGTTCGCGCCGCAGCCGCTCGACGGCGGCGATTTCATGAACGGGATTGAGATAGGAATGCAGAAAGCAAACCGCGACCGAAGTGGCGCGGGAAGCTCGGATCGCTGTGATGACTTCGCTGAGCGATTGGTCGTCGAGCGGCACGGCGATCTCGCCATCGGCCTTGAGCCGTTCGCGCACGCCAAGACGGCGCTGGCGCGGTACCAGCGGCTCCGGCGGCGGGATACGTAAATTGTAGCGATCGCCTTTGAGACCTTCGCGCATTTCGATCACATCGCGGTGGCCTTGCGTCGTCAGCAGCGCAACCGTGGCGCCTTTTCGCTCCAGCAGCGCATTGGTCGCAACCGTCGTGCCGTGAACGATGCGATCTGTGTTGCCGAGCATATCCGCGCGCGTCAGATGCGATCGCCGGGCAAGCTCGTCGAGCCCGGCCATTACACCGATCGACTGGTCCTGCGGCGTGGACGGCGATTTCGCGAAGACGATTTTGTCGTTTTGGTCGATGGCGACCAGATCCGTGTAAGTGCCGCCGACGTCGATACCGATGGTGAACCTGGTCACGAACCCTGCCCCGCCGCCTGCGCTGTAAAACCCTGCTCATCGTCACGCGCGCGGGCGTCCGGCAATCGCTGCTCCGGCGGTCCCCAGCCGCCGCCGCCGGACGAGCGTATTTCGAGGCAATCGCCCGGACGAATGACGATGCCGACTTCCTTGGTGCGCAACACGCGGGGCTCGCGGCCTGCGGACAGCAACCGATATGTATGAGGCAGGCCCTCGGCGCCGCCGAGCATTCCGCAGGGAGCATAGCGCGCGCCGTCGCCGGCGGTGTTGCCGAGCGACGGCTTTGCGGTTTCAAGGACCAGGTCGAGCGCAACGCCGAGGCCGCCACGGAATTGTCCGTCGCCGCCCGAACCGACGCGGAATTCATGGTGGGCGAAGTGCAGGGGAAATCGCGCCTCGGCGACTTCGATGCTGCCGAACTTGATGCCGCCGGCCGAATGCCATTCGCCGATCGACGACCAGCCGTCGCCCCCCGACGAGGCGCCACCGCCGGGCCGCGCCTGAAACATATGCCAGATGAAATTTCGCCCGGTGCGCGGGTCTTCGCCCTGGATCGCGATCCGGAAACGGCGGCCCCATCCGGCCATCGCGCGGTCCGGACAGGATGCGGACATCGCCTTGACGATCGCCTCGACGATTTCGTTCGAGGGATGGCTGGTGCAAAGCGTCACCGGGCGGCCCGGATCGGCCCAGACGATAGTGCCTTGTTTGGCGATCACCTTGAGCGGCCGCAACGCCCCGGAGTTCTTGGAAATGTCGGCATCGATCAGATAGGCAAAGGCCATCGCCACGGCGGCCTGCATGTTGGCGTGCGACGAGTTCACAAAACTGGTCGACTGCGGATCGGAGCCGGACAGATCGATCTCGATATCGCTTCCCGATTTGGTGACCTTGGCGGCTATCCTGATGTCGCTGCGGCCGTGACCATCGTCATCGAGAAAGGCTTCGCCGTAAAATACGCCGTCCTTCCAGGTCGAGACCACGGCCCGCGCCTGCTGCTCCGCCGCATCAAGGATGGTCTCGATCGCCGCCTCCACCATCTCGGTGCCGAATTCCGCAAACAACCGTGACAGCCGGCGTTCTCCGAGATGCGCAGCACCAACCATCGCCGCGAGATCGCCGCGGAATTCCCTGGGGTTTCGGATATTGAGCGCTAACAGATCGAGCAGATCGTCGCGAAGTCGCCCGGCCTCATAGAGCCTGATCGGTGGAACCCGCAATCCCTCCTGAAAGATCTCGGTGGCGGCGGGGTTGTAGGCGCCGTGGGTGGCGCCGCCGATGTCGCTTTGATGGGCGCGAACGATAGTCCAGAGCAAACGCCGCTCGCCATCGAAGAACGGCACAAACGCAGTGAGATCCGGCAAATGGCTGCCGCCATGATAGGGATCGTTGAGCAGGATGACATCGCCCGGCCGCACATCTTTGAATCGTTCCTCGACTGCGAGCGTCGCCCAGGGTAGCGCGCCGACATGCACGGGTATGTGATCGGCCTGCGCGATCAGCCGCCCCCTGGTGTCGCAGATCGCCAGCGAGAAATCGCGACTGGAATTGAGGATCTGCGAATAGCTGGTGCGAAGCATGGCTTCGCCCATTTCCTGCACGATGGAACTGAGGCGGTGCTGAACGACGGACCGCGTGATGGGATCGACCTTGGTGGACATGCTTTAGCCGCTCAGACCGGCTTCTCGTCGTCGGTGACAGGCGATGTGATCACCAGAAACACCAGATCGACGAGGCCTGAATTCGAAATCGCGTGCTCGACGCCCGGCGGCAGAAATATAAAATCATGCTTGCGCACCACATGGTTTTGGCCTGCGATCTCCATCAGCCCCTCGCCCTCGAGCACATGGTAGACCTGCTCCTGGACCTTGTGACTGTGTCTCGCGACATGCGCCATCGGCTGATACATCGAAATCCGGTAGTCGAGGTGACGCGAATTCGCCGTTTCCGGCATCACCAGCGGTTTCGACAATGCGCCGCCGAAGTGATTGGGGAATTCACGCCAGGGCACTTCGGCGATGTTGCGGATGAAAGCGCCGTTGGCTTCTGTAGTCATTGTCGTCATCCTTCTCAAAAAGCTCTGATCGGCGCGAACCGGCTCTTATCTTAGATGGTTTGCAGGAAGCCGACAGCCGCTTGTCCCGCAATCCTGCCAAACACCAGCGCGCGGAGCACCGCGACCGCGTTCGGCGCGGTACCATAAAAATGCCCGGTGGTTTCTCCCGCCGCGTAAAGCCCCGGTATCGTCCCATTGCCGGATAACACTTCTGCCCTTTCATTGGTCGCAAGACCGCCGAAAGTATAGGCGACGGCGCCGACCAGCGGATAAGCGAGATAGGGCGGCCGCGTGATCGGCCGCGCCCAGTTCGATTTCGGCCATTTTAGATCGCTGCTGGCGGCTAATCCATCGCAGCGCGTCGCGTCGAAGCGCGCGATGTCGCCGGTGGCTGCGGCATTGAAGGCGTCGATCGTTTCCCGGAGATTGCCGGTGGGAATGCCGATCTGCGCCGCGAGACCTTCGAGCGTGGCGGATCGATGCGGCGGCACTTCCGATCTAATGGCCCGCTCGAAGCCCGCGATATCAAACAAGCGGCTGTCGAGGATCGCATAGGCGATACTGCCGGGACGCGCGAAATGGATATCGCGGGCAAACGTTTCCCAGGTCTCATGCACGAGGCCGCTACCCTCGTCGAAGAAACGGTGTCCCTCCCGATCGACGACGATTCCATAGGGGTAGACCAGCACGACCGGCGCGGAGCCGGTACTGCGCGGATCGACCGGCTCGATATGCATGCCGTTCCAGTCACCGGAAACGGACGCGCCCTGCTCCAGCGCCATGCGGATGCCGTCACCGCTGTTGAAGCGTGTTCCCGGCGAGATGAGTTTGATGGTGTCTGCCAATGACCCGAAATGCGCACGCATCATCGCAGGATTGCCCTGAAAGCCGCCTGACGCGAGAACGACGGCATCGGCCTCACACGTCATCGTGACGCCGTCACCGGATTGAATCTCGACGCCGACGACGCGCTCGCCCTCTGACATTACCAGCCGTGTCACCGCGGATCGGTAGAGAATTTTCACTCCCGCCTTCTTGGCTGCACCGGAAAGCTTTTCGACAATCGCGCGACCGCCCCCGACCGGCTGGATGCGCGGCGGTCCGACGCTGAGATAATAGATCGGGGTGTCGAATTCGACGCCATGGGTCTGCAGCCATCCAATCGTCGCGGTCGCGTTGGCAGCGAGGGTGCGGAAATAGCGGCGATCGGCCCGTCCGCCTGACGCCTGCTGCATGTCGTCTTCGAAACCCGGGGCGAGTCTATCGGGGGCGGCGAGCCGAATGTAGGAAGGGCTCCAGCGAGTATTTCCCCCGGCTTCCTCTTCGCACGATTTTTCGAGCAACGTGACTTCGATGGAAAGACCGGCGCTGCCGGCCGCCTCACTCGCCGCAAGCGCCGCGGCAAGGCCGGCGGCTCCGTGGCCGACCACAACCAGCTTTCGAGGAGTTAGCGTCATTCGCAAATTTCGCGGGTTGCGTCGATCGCTATGCCAGGATCACGTCGGCTCAAAGCGAACGCCGATGCCGGGTTTGCTTTGCCCAAGCCCCGGAAGTTCCCAGACGCCGGCGCCGGAGGGATTGATATCGGCGGCGATATCGACATCGATCAGGTAGGGTTTGTTGGCGGCGATACCCTTGCGGATGGCTTCGCCGATATCGCCGGCGCGATCGACGCGAACGCCCTCCACGCCGCAGGAGCGCGCCATCGCGGCGAAATCCGGATTGTAGCGCTGGCCGCTGGTCGGATGGTGAAAGTCGGTGGCCAACTCGCGGCCGCCGAGATAGCCGCGCTGCAGGCCGCGGATCGAGGCATAGGCGTAATTGTTCCAGACGACCCAGACCACCGGCAGATTATATTCGACCGCGGTTCCCAGCACGTTGGCATGCATGAAGAACGCACCATCGCCGCACACCGACACGCAGGGACGGTCGGGGGCTGCGAACTTCGCACCCATCACGCCGGCAACGCCAAAGCCCATCGGACCAAAGCCCATCGAGCCGATCAGCGAGTCCGGCCGCCGCGGCTTG
>Ga0209006_10005705_pt1 | contig 11310 bp, 7 predicted proteins | sample JacPin_JW_Ref_O2_FD_188567 | JGI IMG/M metagenome (GOLD analysis project Ga0209006, IMG submission 188567) | Forest soil microbial communities from Algoma, Ontario, Canada - Jack Pine, Ontario site 1_JW_Ref_O2 (SPAdes) (version 2) | ecosystem: Environmental > Terrestrial > Soil > Boreal... | reverse complement strand
GCCCCGGCCGTCCAGGGTGCAGCCGTCCTGGTCAGAGCCGCAGATGCAGGTCAGTGCGCCGGTACTGGCCGCTGGTGCTCAGGCCGCTGGTCCTCAGGTCACGGGAGCCCAGACCGCGGCGGCCGGGACTGCCGGTGCCCAGACTGCGGGTGCCCAGACCGGGGCCCAGGCCCGGGGTACCGCCGCGCGTGAAGAGCGGCGCTCCCGGCGCGGGGCGGCGGCCGGACGTTCGCCCGCTTCCCCCGCCGAGGTGGGGACTGCCCAGGCCGAGTCCGCCGTCCGGGGGCGGGGTGACGACCTGTGGGACCGGGTCGAGGAGGAGCTCGGAACCGCGGGCAAGCGTGACACGGGCGCGCTGAGCTGGCCCGCCACCGAGATCCCGGTTCTGCGTGAACCGGCCGGCCCGCCAGAGGGAGCCGCCCCGCCAGGTGTGCCCGCCGCGGGGAGCAGCGCCGGGATATGGGGCCGGGGGGCAGGCTGGCAGCCACCTGAAACCCTGGATGAGGCTTGGCCGCCGCCCGCGGCTGCCTTCGCAGGGTCACCGGCCCGCCCGGAGCGGGCCACCACCGACGCGGACGGCGCCGATGGAGCCGTCCAGGACGTGGACGGCCCGGGCCAGGAGACTGGCCAGCCAGAATCCGCGGCGCCCGCCAGATCCGCCCGGGCGGCTGACGAAGCAGCCCCGGAGTCTGTGGACGACGAGGCCGCTGAGCAGGCTCCGCAAACCGCGCCCGCGAAGCCGGATACCTGGGACAAGCGGCCACGGTGGATCATCTCGGTCGGGGACGACGCCCCAGCCTGGCCCGTGCCGGACAGCGCCGTCCCCGCGCCTCCCGCCACCGAGCGCACCACCGGGGCTGCCGCTGGCCAGCCGGCGGCCGGTAAGCCGTCGGCCGGTAAGCCGGTGGCGGGGAAGCCGGAGGCTGCAGAGCCCAAGCCTGCTGAAACCAAGCCTGCTGAAACCAAGGGTTCGAAGCCCGGGGCTGCAGATCCAGAGGCTGGAGAGCCCAAGACTGCAGAGCCGGAGCCCACGGCGGCCGCGGTCGCTGCCTCAGCCGGTCAGGACGCTCCGCCCAAGGCCCCGGCCGGGCCGGAGCCCGCATCCCGGGAACCCGCCGCGGATGTCCCGCAAGCCGAGGAGCCTACGGCGGGGGAGTCCGCCGCTGACGACTCCGCGGCTGACGACTCCGCGGCTGAAGAGTCCCCAGCTGAAGAGTCCGCGGCCGAGGACTCCGCGGCTCAAGGGTCTGCGGCTGGGGACTCCGCGGCTGACGAGTCCGCGGATGGGGAACCCGCCGCCGGCAGTCCGGCCGAGAAGCCCGCACCGGGGCGGATTGAGGTGACTGTGGTGCCCGGGGTGGCCCGCTATCACCGCAGCGAATGCATCCTGATCAGGTTCCTCGGCGCCGGTGACCTGGACATCATGACCAGGCAGGAAGCCGAGGAAGCCAAGTTCGCGGCCTGCCGCGCCTGCCAGCCTGACCAGATCGGAGCCTAACCCGGGCCGCCCGGCGTCCCCCGCCCGCATGGGCAGGAGAGCCGGCCGTTGGTGGTCAGGCGCGGGCCAGCCAGAAGATCAGCCCCAGATCCGGCTCGGCGTGCTGGTGCGCGCCCCCGGCCGGGTCGGTGTCCGCGGGAGTCGCGGGACCGAACTGGTCGGCCAGCACCTCACTCGCGATCAGCTGCCCGTGCTCGGCCAGCGCGGCGGCCAGGTCCGGGTCGCTGGCTTCCCAGTGCACGGTGATCCGGTCACTCACGTACAGCCCGTCGGACTTGCGAGCGTCCTGGATCAGCCTGATGACTTCCCGGGCCAGCCCTTCCCGGCGCAGTTCCGGGGTGATGGACACCTCGATGCCGACGGTCTCCCCGCCCTCAGACGCGACGGTCCAGCCCTCCCGCGGGGTCTGGGTCACGACCACGTCGTCGGGGCCGAGGGCGACCGGACTGCCGTCCACCTCGACCGAGACCTTGCCCGCCGACCTCAGCTCGGCGGCCAGCGCCGACGGCTCGGCCGCGGTGATCGCCGCCGCGACCGCCTTCGTCCCCTTCCCGAACCGGCGGCCCAGGGTGCGGAAGTTCGGCTTCACCACGTGATCGACGAGGTCTTCACCGACGGCGGCCATTGATTCCAGCCCGCGGACGTTCAGCTCGCGCGCCACCTCGGCGCGGAGCCCGGGAGCCAGCTCGCCGAACCCGGCCGCGCTTACCACGGCCCGGGGGAGCGGCTGGCGGACCGGGACGGAGGCGGCGGCGCGGGCCGACCGGCCCAGTTCCACCAGCCGCCTGGTCAGCGCCATCTGCGTGGACAGCTGGGAGTCGATGAGCGTCTGGTCCACGGCGGGCCAGCTGGCCAGGTGCACGGACTCCGGGTCGTCCGGGCCGCGCAGCACGGTCCAGACATGGTCGGCCAGGAACGGGGTGAGCGGCGCCATCAGCCGGGTCAGCACGTGCAGGCTCTCGTACAGCGTGGCGAACGCCGACGCCCCGTCCGGCGTGCCCGGCCCTTCCCAGAACCGCCGCCGGGAGCGGCGCACGTACCAGTTCGACAGGTCGTCGATGAACGTGGCCAGCCGGCGGCCCGCGGCCGCGGTGTCGAAACCCTCCAGGCAGGCCGTCACCTCGTCAGCCGTGGCATGGAGTTCGCTGAGCAGCCAGCGGTCCAGCAGCGGCCGGTCCGCGGCGGCCGGGGCCTCCGCGGCCTGCGCCGGTCCCCACGCCTGGCCCTGGGCCGCGGCCGCGTTGGCGTACAGCACCAGGAACGACACCGTGTTCCAGTAGGTGAGGAGGACCTTGCGGACGATCTCGTCCAGTGCGGTATCGCCGATCCGCCGGGTGGACCAGGGGGAGCCCGAGGCCGCGAAGAACCAGCGGGTCGCGTCGGCCCCATGCGCCTCCATCAGCGGCAGCGGCTCGAGCACGTTGCCCAGGTGCTTGCTCATCTTGCGGCCGCGCTCGTCCACCACCAGGCCGAGGCAGACCACGTTCTCGTAGGCGTTCCGGCCGAAGACCAGGCAGCCCACCGCCATCAGCGAGTAGAACCAGCCGCGGGTCTGGTCGATCGCCTCGCAGATAAACTGCGCCGGGTAGGTCTGCCGGAACTCCTCGGCGTTCTGCCAGGGCGCGGCGAGGCGGGCGAACGGCATCGACCCGGAGTCGTACCAGGCGTCGATCACTTCCGGCACCCGCTGGGCTTCGCCGCCGCACTGCGGGCAGGTCAGCGTGACCTCGTCCACGTACGGGCGGTGCGGGTCCAGCCCGGACAGATCCCGCCCGGCGAGCTCGCTGAGCTCGGCGAGCGACCCGACACAGGTGAGGTGCTGCTCGCCGCACTCCCAGATGGGCAGCGGCGTGCCCCAGTAGCGGGTCCGGGACAGCGCCCAGTCCACGTTGTTGCGCAGCCACTCGCCGTACCGGCCGTTCTTGATCGTCGGCGGCTGCCAGTTGGTCCGCTCGTTCTCGGCGAGCATCAGGTCCTTGACCTGGGTGGTCCGGATGTACCAGGACGGCAGCGCGTAGTACAGCAGCGGCGTGTGGCACCGCCAGCAGTGCGGGTAGCTGTGCTCGTACTGCTCGACCCGGAACAGCAGGCCCCGCTCGGTCAGGTCGCGGACCAGTGGCTCGTCTGCGTCCTTGAAGAACAGGCCGCCGACCAGCGGGATCCCTTCCTCGAAATGGCCGTCCGGGCGGACCGGGTTCACCACCGGCAGGCCGTGCGCCCGGCCGGTCTCCATGTCGTCGTCGCCGAAGGCCGGCGCCAGGTGCACCAGGCCGGTGCCGTCCTCGGTGGTGACGAAGCCGCCGGGCACGACCCGGTGCGCGCCGGTGATCTCGACCAGGCTGAACGGCGGCCGGTAGGTAGCGCCGACCAGGGCCGCGCCGGGCACCGTGGCCACCACGTGCCAGCCTTCCCCGAGGACCCGGGAGACCAGCTTCTCGGCCACCACCACGGTGTCGCCGTCACCGGGCTTGCGGGCGATCGCGTAGCTCTCGCCGGGGTGGACGGCCACCGCGGTGTTGGAGACCAGGGTCCACGGGGTGGTGGTCCACACCAGCAGGTCCGCCCCGTCCAGCAGCGGGTTGGCCCCGTCCGGCAGGCTGGCCAGCGGGAACCGGACAGTCACCGCCGGGTCGGTGACCAGGCGGTACACGTCGGGCTGGCCCATCTCGTGGTCCGACAGGGGTGTCTCACACCGCGGGCAGTACGGGCTGATCCGGAAGTCCCTGACCAGCAGGCCCTTGGTGAAGATCTCCTTCAGGGACCACCACACCGACTCGATGTAGCTGGTGTCCATGGTCCGGTAGGCGTGCTGGAGGTCTACCCAGTAGCCCAGCCGGACGGTGAGCTCCTCGAAGGCGTCCACGTGCCGCTGCGCCGACTCGCGGCACCGGGCGTTGAAATCGGCGATCCCGTAGCTCTCGATGGCTTTCTTGCCGGACAGCCCGAGTTCGCGCTCCACGGCCACCTCGACGGGAAGCCCGTGGCAGTCCCAGCCGGCCTGGCGCGGGACGTGGAACCCCTGCATGGTCTTGAACCGGGGGAAGACGTCCTTGAACACCCGGGCCTCGATGTGGTGCACCCCGGGCATGCCGTTGGTGGTCGGCGGCCCCTCGTAGAAGGTCCAGAGGGGCCGGCCCTCGGTGGCCTCCAGCGACCGCTCGAAGAACTGGCCGTCCTGCCAGCGGGCCAGGACCTCGTGCTCCATGGCGGGCAGGTCGATGGCTGGGGGCAGGTCCGGGAAGTAGCGCGCGCTGCCTGCCTGCGCGGTGTCGCCTGGCTGCGCGGTGTCGCCTGCGTGCGCGTCGTCTCTGGGCGCCATGAGCGGTGGTCCTCCTGCGGAGCGCTCGCGGGCTGGCCATCCGCCCGGTCGCGCGGCTTCGCTGGAGGGACGAGGCGCGCCGGCGGCGGCCCCGCGGTACCACCCTCCTTGGCCGCGGACCCGTCGGGAACGCGACCCTCTCTCTTGATGTCTCGCTGCCGGGTCTACTGGGCTCGCGGGCCGCGGTGGCTGCTGATCGCTACCGCGCAACGTGGCCCGCTGCTGTTCTTCCGGCGGCTCTGGGGTGATCTGGTCCGCTGGCCTGCCCCCGGGCTCACACCATCCCCGGGTCGCTCCTGGCCGCCTGCTGCGGCAGCTGTCCCCATCAACGCCTTGCCGACGCCTTCAACGATAGCGGATGCCCCGCCCAGCAGCCGACGCCATTTCCCTCCCCTCCCGGCCAGGGCGCGCACCGTCAGGGAGTACACCGTCAGGGAGGCCGGGCCAGGGAGCGCACCGTTCAGGGGGCACAGTGATCCGGGCCGGCCGGGGCGAGGTCCAGGGCGGGGTTGCGGTCGAAGAAACCTGCGGGCCGCAGGGTGAACCCCGTGTACTCCACCGGCATCACCGGGAAGTCCTCGGGCCGGCAGAAATGTGTCACGCCGACCGTGTGCCACACCGCGATGCCGGTGTCGTTGACTGGCCGGTCCGCCGCGGTCCAGGCGGGCAGCCCGGCGCCTCCCGGATGCTGATTCGGGAACTCCCCGGCCGCCCGCACCTCGTCGTCGCGGGCCGGCGTCACCCAGAGGTGGCGGGTGGCGAACGCGGCGCGGGACGCGATAGCCGCGGACGGCTGGGCCAGCAGCGGCGCGCTGGCGTGCGTGGGTACCAGGCTGTACCCGACCGGTTCGCCGCAGGCGTTCCGCTCGCTGTGGTTGACGATCTTCCAGGACCGGCTGCGCTCGGGCGCGGCCATCCGCTGGGCGGAAGATTCGGTCTCCAGCAGGGTTTCCTGGACGGTGAACGCGTTCCCGTACGGGTTGGCGGGCCCCGCCGGGACGGGCACCGCGTCCACCTCGTAGACCGAGTTGGCCGGGCCGTCCAGGCACATGTCCAGGCGGAAGCTGAACAGGTGCTGATGATGGGGACCGGCCAGTTCCGGGGTGACCGGGCTGGCGTAACTGGCCCGGGTTCCCGGCCGCACCGCCTGGGTCTGGATGATCCCGGTCAGCTTCACCTCGGCCTGGATCGTGCCGTCCAGGTAGAAGTACCAGAAGAAGCCGTACTCGTAGTTGCCGACGGTGGCGATGGACGACACGACCATGCGCCGCGAGCGGCGGGTCTCCGCCGCCTGGTTCGCCGCGTCACGGTGCATCCACAGCACCCCGTAGTCCTCTTCGTGCAGGCAGACGGCCTGGGGCAGGACGCTCGCCGCCCCGTCCTCATCGACGGCCACCGCGTCCAGGTAGACGATCTCGCCCAGGCACTCGCACCCGAGTTCCAGCGGGTTGGCCATCTTGCCCAGGCCGACATCGCCGGCGTCGAAGGCGTTCTTCCACCAGTGGTTCATCGCGGTGGAGCCGTACGGCACGACCATCTCGGACAGGCTGGCCCGGTAGATGATGGGCCGCAGCCGCCCCTGGTCGCGGTAGCCGATCTGGTGCAGGACCAGCCCCTCGATCGGGTGCAGCGAGACCCGCATCTGCCAGGGTCCCCAGGTCAGGCACCCGTCGTCCACGCTGAACCCGGGCCCGTCGGGCTGCAGGATCTGCAGCGCCGACAGGTGGCGGAGCTCGCCCGTGCTGGCCGCGTCGTACCGGCCGGGGTCCTGGGGAACCGGCACCACCTCGCCGTCCTCGATCGCCAGGACCTCGCCGGTGTCGCGGTCCGCCACGGCGACCAGGTTCTCGACCGGGCGGGCGTACGGGTTGCTGCCCCGGCCGTCGAGCAGGTAGGCCACCCCGCGGGCCAGCCGGCGCCCGGAGGCGTCGATCTCCAGCCCGAAGTTGCTGGCCGGCCAGGGATCCACCTGGACCAGTGACATGTCGGTGATCCCGCGCCGGGCCAGCGCGGCCCGGAAACCCGGATCGGCCTTGATCCGCTCGCTGTCCGCCATCCATTCTTCGGCCATGAGCGGTGGCTGGACGTCCGGGACCAGGACCTTCCTGACTACCCCGGCCCTATCCAGGGAGACGGTGATGACCCAGGTCTGCCCGGCGGGCCGCTCGTACAGGACGCAGCGGGCCTGCCGGGGCAGCGGGCGGCCCTCCCAGGCCAGGACCTCGCGCTTGGCTGGCTCGGCCAGGGCACAGTAGACGAGCCGGGTCCCGGGGCCCGCGGCGGCGAGCGCGAGCCGGCTGGCCTGGCCGGCCTCGTCGGCCGTGAGCGCGGCCAGGGGATGACGGACCGAGGTGAGTGGCGAGTCGGTGGTGGCCTGGGCCATCAGGATCTCCGTCCGGGAGCCGGGGTTTCTTCTTCCCTAGTATTAGGGGACATTGGTGGCGCGGCCAGGCTGGCTGCCGCGGCCCGGCCGCCGGCGGGGGACGGGCTGGCCGCTGCCGGGATTGAGCGGGTGCTGCCCGGGCTGGACCGGCTGCGGCGGCAGGCCGCCGGGGCTGCGGATTATCGCCGGGCTCAGATGTGTTTGCAGTGCGGGGCAGCCCGATCTATCCTCCGGTGACTGCCCGCCAGTTCAAGATCGATTGGTGGCGCTGGCATAGTGGGACAAGTCGTGTCAAAGGGGGCCGGGATGACAGCAACCGCACGGACGGGCGCCGCGGCGCTACCCGTCCGCCCCGGCGAGAAGCCCTGGACCGAGAAAGACCTGGCGGAGGTCCGCCAGGAACTCGAGGCCGAGGCGGCCGGGCTGCGCCAGGACATCTCCAGCGCGGAGTCTGAGATCGCGGCCCGGCTCGGTGACGCGGTGGGTGACGCGGGTGACGACTCCGCCGACGCCGGGGCCAAGACGTTCGAGCGCGAGCACGAGCTGGCCCTGACCCAGAACGCCCGTGAACTGCTGGCCCAGACCCAGCGGGTGCTCTCGAAGATCGACGACGGCAGTTATGGCGTCTGCGAATCCTGCGGCAAGCCGATCGGGAAGGCACGCCTGCAGGCGTTCCCCCGGGCCACCCTCTGCGTGGCGTGCAAACAGCGCGAGGAACGGCGCTGAACGGCGCGGGAACAGCCGGGGACCCGGATCACGGGGCGGGCGGCCCCGGCCCGGCAGTACGGCCGCGCCGGCTCCGCCTGCTGCTCCTCATTGCCGCGGTAGTTTTCGTTGCGGATCTGGTGTCCAAGACCATCGTGGTGGCCACCTTGTCGCATCGGGCCCCGATCAGGCTGCTCGGCGGGTTCCTGACCCTCCGGGAGCTGCGCAACAGCGGTGCGGCGTTCAGCATCGGCACCTCGGTCACGGTGGTGTTCACACTGATCGCCCTGGGGGTCATCGTGGCCATCCTGCGCACCGCCCGGCGGCTGCGCAGCATTCCCTGGGCGGTCACGCTCGGGCTGCTGCTCGGCGGGGCGGCCGGGAACCTGGGCGACCGGCTGTTCCGGTCCCCGGGGTTCCTGCGCGGGAACGTGGTGGACTGGATCCAGCTGCCGCACTGGCCGGTGTTCAACGTGGCCGACTCCTGCATCGTCTGCGGCGGGATCCTCGCCGTGCTGCTGGCCGCCCGGGGCATCTCCATTGACGGCACCCGGCATGCGGCCGCCAGCCCGGCCGGAGGCAGCCCGGCCGGCGGCAGCGCCGCCGCCGGCCTCGGTGAAAGCACCCCCGGGGAAGCTGGCCCGCGTGATGAGCCGCCCGGGCCGCGGAGCGCGCTGGGTGGCACCCGTCCTGTTCCTGACCGGCCGTCCCCGCCCGGCCTGCCCGGCGAGGGGCGCCCGTGACCGCGGGGGACCAGCGCCGGGTGGCGGTGCCCGAGGGGCTGGACGGCGAGCGGGTTGACGCCGCGCTGGCCCGGATGTTCGGGCTGTCCCGGACGAGTGCCGCGGACCTGGTCACCGGCGGGCAGGTGCTGATCGGGGGGCGCCCGGCGGCCAAGTCGGACCGGGTACCCGCGGGGGAGTGGCTGGACGTCACGCTGCCCGCCCCGGTGTCCACCGCGCCGGTGCCGCGGTCCGTGCCCGGCCTGGACGTGGTGTACGAGGACAGCGACATCGTGGTGGTGGACAAGCCGCCGGGGGTGGCCGCCCACCCCACCCCGGGCTGGACCGGCCCGACCGTGCTGGAAGGGCTGCTGGGGGCGGGCCAGATCCTGGCCACCAGCGGCGCCGCGGAACGCCAGGGCATCGTGCACCGGCTGGACGCGAGCACGTCGGGACTCATGGTGGTGGCCAAGAGCGAGCCCGCCTACCGGGTGCTCAAGCAGGCCTTCCGCGACCGTGAGGTGGACAAGCGGTACCACGCGCTGGTGCAGGGCCACCCGGACCCGCTGCGCGGGACCATCGACGCGCCCCTCGGCCGGCATCCGTCCGGGGACGGCCGGTTCACGGTGGTGGCCGGCGGCCGCCCGAGCGTCACCCACTACGACACGCTCGAGGCCTTCCGCGGGTCCAGCCTGGAGGAGATCATCCTGGAGACCGGGCGGACCCACCAGATCCGGGTGCACATGGCGGCCCTGCGGCATCCCTGCGCGGGCGACCGGCTGTACGGCGCCGACCCGGTCCTCGCCGCCCACCTGGGGCTGACCCGTCAGTGGCTGCACGCGGTCCGGCTGGGGTTCGCGCACCCGGCGGACGGCCGCCGGGTGGACTTCACCAGCGAGTACTCCCCGGACCTCGCCCGCGCGCTGGACATCCTCCGCGCGGAAAGCTGACCAGCCGGATGGCCGTCCGGGATATCCGCCTGTTCGGTGATCCCATCCTGCGTGAGGTCTGCCGTCCGGTAACCGACTTCGGCCCCGCCCTGGAACGGCTGGTCACCGACCTGATGGACACCTGCCGGCTGCCGGGCCGGGCCGGGCTCGCCGCCCCCCAGATTGGCGTGGACCTGCGGGTGTTCTGCTACAACGTGGAGGGCGACGAGGGATACCTGGTCAATCCCTGGCTGGTGTCCAGCGAGGACCGCCAGGACGGCCCGGAGGGCTGCCTGTCGATCCCCGGCCTCTTCGTGCCCACCGCGCGGGCCGGGCAGGCGGTCGTCGCCGGGGTGGACATGACCGGCCAGCCCGCCCGGGTCGAGGGCGGCGATCTGCTGGCCCGGTGCCTGCTGCATGAGCTCGATCATCTCGACGGGCACCTGTTCCTCGACCGCCTTCCCCCCGCCGAGCGGCGCCAGGCGCTGCGGGCCCTCCGCGAGCGGCTGAGCGGCCCGGGGCTGGCTGGCCCGGGATCGGGCGGATCTTCCTGAGCCAGGCGGGGCGGTGGTCAGCGGAGCTCGCGGAACAGGCCGCGCAGCCGCTCGAAGGCCGGCTTGGGGGAGTAGTCGTCACGCAGCACGCCGAACTGGTGGAACAGGCTGTCCCGGGAACTGTCCGCGTCGCGCAGCGTGAACAGTTCCCAGTGCGTGACGTTCAGTTCCTCCCGCCGTGCGTGCACGGCCCGCAGGATGGTCTCGAGCACGTCCGCCTGCTGCCCCGGAGTGCGGCCCGGCCCGGTCGGCCAGCCGTTCTCGCAGATCCGGATCGGCGTCCCGGGGCCGATGCCCGCGATCGGCAGCACCTCCTCGCGGAAGCTGCGCAGCAGCCAGTCCACGGCCCCCTCGAGCTGGTCCAGGGCCACCGGCGGCCCGAACACGTCCGGGTACATGTCCAGCCCGGCGTAATCCACCGCGTCCGCGAATGCCGCGCCGCCCAGCCGGGCCACGGCCGGCCAGAACGCGCCCCCGGCCGGGTTCATCTCGGGACTTACCGCGAACCCGATGGCTGCCGTGGCGCCGCAGTCCCGCTTGGCGTCCGCGGCGGCCAGCACCCCGCGGACCAGTGCCTCGTCCGCGCGGGGGAAGGCGCCGTCGGCGGCATCCGGGATGCCGGTCAGGTTGGCCTCCCCGGTCACCTGGATCGCGGCCAGCTGATGGCCGTGCCCGCGCACCACGTCGGCGGCGAAGCCGGCCCAGCCCGCGACGTCGCCCGCCGGGTCGCGGTAGCACAGCACCAGGTCCCAGGGGATCCCCGCCAGCTCCTGCACCTGGGCCAGCGCGGAAGCCGTCGAAGCGGCCCCGGTCCAGCTCACGTACATCCGCGCCAGCAGCGGCGGCCCGTCGCCCTGCAGGTATTGCACTGCCCTAACGATCTGATCGACGTCATCGGGCGGCCCCGCAGCCACCCCGCCCGGACTGCCGGCCAGGCCCAGCGGGAACACCCCGAACGTCAGCGACTGCGGCACGGGTCAGCACCCTACGCCACGACGGGGCCGGGGGACAGGGTCAGCGCCGGCGTTTTGCTCGCTCAATGAGGGCATCGCTATGCATTTGCTTTACCCAGGCTTTGCCTGAGGTTCCACAGTCCGTCTACCCTGGTGTCCCAGGAGGCCGGGTCGGAATGCTGCACGTGTCTCTCCTGGGGGAGCAGTCCATCACCGACGACGGGACCGGGATCCGGGCCCGTTCGTC
>Ga0209006_10005704_pt1 | contig 11311 bp, 10 predicted proteins | sample JacPin_JW_Ref_O2_FD_188567 | JGI IMG/M metagenome (GOLD analysis project Ga0209006, IMG submission 188567) | Forest soil microbial communities from Algoma, Ontario, Canada - Jack Pine, Ontario site 1_JW_Ref_O2 (SPAdes) (version 2) | ecosystem: Environmental > Terrestrial > Soil > Boreal... | reverse complement strand
CTTCAACCGGATCCCCAAGGCGGCGGTCGACCAAATTGCGCCGGAGCCGCCCGCCTACGGTCCGTCGGAGCTTTACGGAATCATTCCAAAGGACCCGCGCGTCCAATTCGACATGCGTGAGATTATCGCGCGCTTGGTGGATGGCAGCCGTTTCCACGAATACCAGCCACGTTACGGCCAAACGTTGGTTTGCGGCTTTGCGCGACTCCACGGTTACCAAATCGGGATTCTTGCCAATAACGGCGTCCTGTTCAGCGACAGCGCGCTGAAGGGGGCGCATTTCATTCAGCTCTGCGACAAAAACCGCACCCCGTTGCTATTCCTTCAGAACATCACCGGGTTCATGGTGGGACGTGAGTATGAACGCCGCGGTATCACCAAAGACGGCGCCAAGCTCATTATGGCAGTTTCCGGCGCCGCGGTACCGAAACTGACCGTGAACTGCAATGGCTCCTACGGCGCAGGTACCTATGGTATGTCAGGACGTGCGTTCGATCCGCGTTTCATGTTTACCTGGCCGCAATCGCAAATATCAGTGATGGGTGCCGAACAAGCCGCCGGCGTCCTCACCGATATCAAGGCCAAGCAACTCGCCCGCAACGGCGAGCGTCTGTCCGAGCCCCAGCTCGCGGCAATCCGCGAACCCATCCTGGAGGATTATCGCGAGCGGTCGAGTGCCTACTATGCGACATCGGAGCTGTGGGACGATGGCATCCTTGACCCGGTCGACACACGCAATGCCCTGGCGATCGCACTGAGCGCTGCGCTGAACGCACCGATCGAAGCTCCCCACTACGGCGTCTTCAGGATGTAAACGGCGCAAAACGGGACTGCGCTGGATGGCGCTGGTGAGGAGGCCCTCAGGCTGCCCGTCGTCGCTTCCGGGTCTTGGTGCGTTGCACCACCTCTTCTTCGTCCTCTTTTTGACTCTCGGACGGCGTGCCGTCCGACATGGCGAGCAGGTTGTGCTTCATGGCCAGAAGCGCATCGGAAGCGTTTTCCAGTTGCTTGCGGTCGATGCCATTGACGATCCTGGCATTGAATTTGTCGGTTTCCTTGCGGAGTTTCTCCAGGAAGCCGCGGGCCTGTTTGGTGACGTAGACGCGTTTGACGCGCCGGTCGACCGGATCCGCCTGGCGTATCACGAAGCCGGAGGACTCCAGGCGATCGATCAGCGCACCCACCGCAACCTTGCCGACATCGAGCTCATTGGCAAGCTGGGTCTGGGGCAGGCCGTCCTTGCGCGAGATGAACGCGAGCACCCACCATTGCGAGCGGGTAATCCCGAGCGGCGCCAGGTCGCGATCGAACATCATCCTCCTGAGCCGCGACACGTCGTGGATGAGATATCCAAGCCGGAGATCCCAATCGGGCTGATCAACCATCGATGTTTCCCTTGAGGCGAGTCGGGGTCAGTTCTCAACTAATATCATACACCAGCGTATTTTAAAGGGCATAGCACAGTAAGGGCTAGAAAAGAGGGTTTTGTGCCTTTGTCGTCGGTCGACCGATTTACAAAACAAGTACGCTAGTGTATTATCTGGGCTGAGGCCATTGGTTCTGCCCGGCCGCAGACGAGATGCCGCTATCAAATCGACCGCAGGGAAGGAAGCTACCCATGTTTGACGCTACCCTGCTTCGAGGTAAGCGCATCCTGATCACGGGCGGGGGCACGGGGCTTGGAAAGGAAATGGCGGTCGGGTTCGCCGCGCATGGCGCGCATGTCTATATATGCGGGCGGCGCAAGGAAGTGCTGGATCTGGCGGCGCGCGAGATCCGCCAGAGATCGGGGGGACGGGCGGACGCCCTGATCGCCAACGTCCGCGATCCCGACAGCATCGAAGCGATGATGACCGCTATATGGGCGGACGGTCCGCTCACCGGCCTTGTCAACAATGCCGCGGCCAATTTCCTGGCGCCGACCGAAACCCTGTCGCCGCGAGGCTATGAGGCGATCCGCTCGACGGTGATGGACGGCTCCTTCTACACCTCGCTCGCCTGCGGCAAGCGGTGGATCGCCGCAGGTCTGCCCGGCGTGATCATCAGCAATCTCGTTACCTGGGTCTGGACCGGATCGGCCTATGTGGTGCCATCGGCGATGGCGAAGGCGGCGGTGCATGCCATGACCATGTCGCTCGCGGTCGAGTGGGGCCCTAAAGGCATTCGCGTCAACGCGATCGCGCCCGGGCCGTTTCCAACTGAAGGCGCGTGGGACAAGCTCAACCCACTGGCGGAGACCGGTGTCGGCGCCACCCAGGCGGACGAAGTGCCGCTGCGCCGGTTTGGAAAGATGGAAGAACTGCGCAATCTCCTGATCTTCCTGATGTCGGACGGCTGCAGCTACATCACCGGCGACACGATCAGCATCGATGGGGGCCATCATCTGGCGGCCCCTAGCACCTTTGCGGGCCTGGCAAAACTGTCGCCGGCCGATTGGCAGCGCGCCCGCGAAGCCATTCAGGCCTCCGTACAGAAGGAAAAGCAGGAGCGGTCGATCTGACGGATCGGCCCAACAAACGGCTTGCGGCAACAAGGGAGAAACCGATGGATTTGGCGATATCGACAAAGACGTTTGATTGCACCATCGACGACGGCCTTGCACATATCGTGCTCAATCAGCCCGACCGCGGCAATCCCATTGACGGTGAGTTTTGCCGCGAATTCAACCTGTGCATTGCCGAAATCAGCGAGCGTACCGACGTGCGATCGGTGCTGCTTTCGGCGCGCGGCCGATTGTTCAGCGTCGGCGGCGATCTGGTGTCGCTGGTCAAGCAAGGAGACGCCCTGCCAAGAACGATCAAGGCCTGGACGGCCGACCTTCATGCCGCGATCGCCCGTATGGTCCGGATGCGGGCGCCGGTTGTCGCTTCCGTTTCCGGCAATGTCGCCGGCGGAAGCGTGTCGCTGATGGCCGCCGCAGATCTCGTGGTCATCGCGGAATCGGCGCGCATCTCGTCGGCTTTTGCGAAGATCGGGTTCAGTCCGGACAGTGGATCGACCACCACGGTCACGCGCCGCATCGGCGTTGCGCGCGCCAGACGTTTTTTCCTGCTCGGCGAGACGCTGGATGCCAAGACGGCCCTGTCGCTTGGACTGGTCGACTTCGTGGTCCCGGACGGTGCGGTGCAAGGCGAGGCGGAACGAATGGCGCGGGAACTGGCTGCGGGTCCCACCGAGGCGTATGGCGCGATCAAGCGCTTGTTTTCCCAGACGCTTGACCGATCGCTGGAGAGCCAGTTGGAGGAGGAGGCGCAGACGCTTGCCGCAACTTCGCGAACGGCCGATGCACGCGAAGGTGTCAAGGCGTTTGTCGAAAAACGGAAGCCGGTATTTGCCGGGAGATGATCCGGCTTCCTGCGACAATCTTGTTGTCGGAATATCGTAATATGATATATGGTACACTATAAAACTATTATCCGGACACTGAATTCGGGACGGAGCATTGCATCGCGGGCAACTACCCAACAACTCCAGCGAAACACAGGATAGACGCTCATGACGATCACTGAATCAGTACACTCCATCCTTGCCTCCGATGCCGAACCGATCAGAATGTACAAGTGGAGCGGCTCAGCGCCGGCCCGCGGGATCATTCAGATCGCGCACGGAATGGGCGAGCATGCGCTCAGATATCGTCCGATCGCGCACGCCCTCGTCAGCGCAGGTTATACCGTTTATGCCAACGACCATCGCGGTCACGGGGAGTTCGCCGCTCAGGCCAATGCCCTGGGTGACTTCGGCCCGGGAGGTTTTCCGGTCCTGGTCGACGATATGGCCAGAGTGACGCAAGCGGCGCGCGATGCCGACAAGGGCAAGCCACTCGTCCTGCTGGGCCACAGCATGGGGTCGTTTGCCGCGCAGCTCTATTTGCTCGATCATAGCGAACTGCTGGACGGTGTCGCGCTATCCGGGACAACCGCGCTCGATCTGCTGGGCGCCGCGGCAATGGCGGGTCGCTGGAAGCTCGAGGATCTCAATGCATCTTTCGAGCCCGCGCGAACCCCGTTCGACTGGCTGAGCCGCGACAAGGCCGTTGTCGACGCCTACATCGCCGATCCGCTGTGCGGATTCAACGTCAACGCGGAGTCGTATGGGTCACTGTTCGCCGTCGCGCCCCGGCTCGCGACCGTCCAGGAGATTGGCCGGATACGCCACGATCTGCCGATGTTTCTGTTCGTGGGTGATCTCGATCCGGTAAATGCGAAGCTGACGTGGTTCCAGCCATTGATCGACCGCTATCGTGAAAGCGGTCTGACCGACGTGTCATGGCATGTGTACGGGAACGCACGCCATGAGGTGCTCAACGAGATCAACAGGCAGGAAGTCGTGGCGAACCTTCAGGCATGGATCGACCGTGTGACCGGCACCTTCGCGTCGAAGTGACGTTTGCGGGCTTCGTTCGCGGCGAAGGGGGCCTCTCGTAGACAGAATTTATTCCGCCGTCGCCGTGCCATGTGGCAATTTTGCCGGTCGGCAAAAGTCGTGATCTAGTATAAGGTACACTCATGAACGATATCCGGGGATAAAATCGGAAGGAGCGAACACGGAGGGGAACAGATGATGATATCGACGGCCAAGCAGGGCATGGCCCAGAACAATTTCCGTGAAGCCGGCTACTGGCTGGACAAGACGGTGGATCAGCTTCTGAATGAGGCCATAGCCCGGACGCCTGACAAAATCGCGATCATTGCCGACAGGGCCGACCGCGAGCAGGCCCTTCGCCTGACTTACCGAGAGCTGGGAAATCTGGTTGATCGTGCTGCCAGTTCCCTGAGCCGGCTGGGAGTTGGCCCACGCGACGTCGTGACCGTTCAGTTACCCAATTGGTGGGAGTTTGTTGTCGCGGCGCTGGCCTGCAGCAAGATTGGCGCCGTCTTCAATCCCGTGATGCCGATTCTTCGAGAGCGCGAGTTGCTCTATGTCCTGAATTTCTGCGAGTCCAAAGTCTTCATCGTCCCCAAGGTGTATAGGGGATTTGACTATGCCGCGATGGCCGCAGGTATGAGTGGCGATCTTTATCATCTGAAGCATTTGATCGTTGTCGATGGCGATGGCGACTCGAATTTCGGGCGGTCGCTACTGGCTGCCGAGCCGGCTAGGGTGTCAGCAAAGTCTGCCAGCTCGTCTCCCTGCCTGGGTCCCGACGATATGGCCGTGGTGATGTTCACTTCCGGAACCACCGGCGAACCCAAGGGCGTAATTCATACCTCGAATTCCCTGGTGGGATGCACAAAGGCGCTGACCCAACGGTTCGGTCTTCTTAACAATGAAGTATTGTTAGTGGCGTCGCCAGTTGCGCACATGACCGGCTATGCAGCCGTCGTCCTGCTGTCGATATATCTGGGCGGAACGATGGTTCTGCAGGATGTTTGGGAGCCGAAGCACGGCGTATCGCTGATGGTGCGTGAAGGTGTGACCTATACCGCCGCTTCGACCCCGTTTCTCAACGACATCTGCGACGTCGTGGCAGCAGGCGCCCCGCGGCCCGCGAGCCTGCGGTCGTTTCTCTGCGCCGGCGCAACCATTCCTCCGGTGTTGATCCAACGGGCCGCGCGTGACGTCGGCATCCACGCATGCTCGCTGTGGGGGATGACAGAATCGCTGGCATCTACACTCACAGAACCATCGCGCGCGGCGGAGAAGTCTCCAACGACTGACGGGCGGCCCCTCGAAGGCATGGAGATCCGCATTGTTGATTTCGACGGGAAGCCGGTTCCACTCGGGCAATCCGGGCGTCTATTGGTGCGCGGCTGTCAGATGTTCACGGGTTATTACAAGAAGCCAGAGCTGGAAACGTTCGATGCGCAGGGCTGGTTCGACTCTGGCGATCTCGCCTACATGGATGACGAAGGCTACATTCGCATCTCGGGTCGGGTGAAGGACGTTTTGATCCGGGGCGGCGAGAACGTTCCGGTAGTGGAGATCGAAAATCTTCTCTACAAGCATCCGGCCGTCGCCGCGGTCGCGGTTGTCGGTTATCCCGACGCCCGCCTGGGCGAACGCGGCTGCGCCTTTATCATACCGAAGCCGGGCAACACGATCGACCTCGCGGCGATGCAAGCCTACCTCGCCGAATGCAAGATGGCCAAGCAGTTCTGGCCCGAACGTGTGGAGTTGGTGGCCGATCTGCCGCGCACCGCCAGCGGCAAGATTCAGAAGTTCAAGCTAAAGGAGATCGCCGCGGCGTTTGCCGAAGCAAAGTAGCGGGGCCTCGGCTGCCTCCGGCAGCGGCGGCGACCAGAGGCCAAAGAGCCGGCGATTGGAGCGTTAGGGAGACCGGAAAATTGCCATATCAGTCCGTGTTCAGGCCGGATCTGTTCGAGGGCCAGACGATCATCGTGACCGGCGGTGGCAGCGGGATCGGGCGATGCACGGCCCATGAGCTCGCAGCACTCGGAGCCAACGTCGCGATCGTTGGCAGGACGGTGGAGAAGCTCACCGAGGTGCAGCGAGAGATCGAGGAGGATGGCGGGCAGGCCATGAGCCTGGCCTGCGACATCCGCGATGAGACCATGGTGGTTGGTGCCATCGATGCGGTGCTCGCGAGGTACGGTCGCATCGACGGCCTGGTCAACAACGCCGGCGGTCAGTTTCGCTCGCCGCTGAAGGCGATCTCCACCAGGGGGTTCGAGGCCGTCGTGCGCAACAATCTGACCGGTGGCTTCATCTTCATGCGCGAGGTCTATAACCGCTGGATGGAGGCCAATGGCGGCGCGATCGTGAACATCATCGCCGATATCTGGCATGGTTGGCCCGAATTCGGTCATTCGGCGGCCGCCCGCGGCGGCATGCTGACCTTGACCGAGACAGCGGCCTGCGAATGGTCGGCCTCGGGCGTGCGCGTCAATGCGGTGGCGCCCGGCGGCATCGTCTCCAGCGGCTTCGACACCTACACACCGGAAATGCAGAAGAAGCTGCACGACTTTACGGAGCGCGTGCCGCTGCAGCGTTTTGGGACGGAAGCCGAAATATCGGCCGCCATCACCTACCTGCTATCGCCTGCGGCCGCCTACATCACCGGCTCATGTCTCCGCGTCGATGGTGGAACGCCGAATGCGCGCACGACCTGGAAACTGGAGCCGCACAGCCGTAGTGTGCCGTACGAGGGGTTCCATCGCGCCAAGCTTCCGGAAGTGATGAAGCGCAAAGCACAGGCGTAACGCGCGATCGCCTAGTCGACGGCAATGATCAGCTTGCCGTGGTTGTCCCCGCGATAAAGCTGGGCAATCGCGCCGGGCGCGTGTTCGAGCCCGGGGAGGATTTCCTCATCGTGGACAATCTTGCCGTCGAGCGCGAACTCTGTCAGGCGGGTAGCCGCCGCCTCGAACTCGGCGATGTGGTCGAAGATGATGAAGCCCGACCATCGCAGGCGCCGCGTGAGGATTTCGCGCTCGGCGCGAGGGCCGGTGGGAACGGGCGTCCAGGAGGCGTTCGCGGCGGTCCCACACTGGATGATTCTTCCGTGCAATCGCATGGTGCGGATGGCGGCGTCGGCGATCGCACCACCGGTGTTGTCGAAGAAGATGTCGTTGCCTTCCGGGCACGCCTCGCGGATCACGGCCGGAAGATCTGTGCTATCGCGATAGTTGATCATGGCTTGGTAGCCGTAGCGGGCTTGAGCCAGCGCAGCCTTTTCGGCCGAACCGGTGAGTCCTGCGGCGCGGCAACCCGCGATGTGCGCGAGTTGCCCAACAAAACTTCCGACGCTGCCGGCTGCGGTCGAGACCAGAACGTGTTCGCCCGGCTTCGGGTCGCCAAGTCCGTGAAAGGCGAGGTAGGCGGTGAGCCCATTGATGCCGAGCAGACTCAAATTGGCGCTGAGCGGCAGGGCCGAAGGCTGGACGCGGCGCAACACCGCATCCGGCGCCGCGACGCAATGGGTCTGCCAGCCGAACCAGCCGTAGACAAATTCGCCGGCACGAAATTCCGGTGCGTTGCTTTCGAGGATCTCGCCGACGGCGAGCGCGCGCATAGGCGTGTTCAGCGGCACCGGCGCACTGTAGTTCCCCTCGTCGTTGGCCCATCCGCGTTGCGCCGGATCGACAGAGAGATAGCGATTTTGGATCAGGATCTCGCCCTTGCCGACTGCTGCCACCGGCTCCGTCACCAGCGAAAAGTGTTCGGCTTGCGGTATCCCACGCGGCCGCGCCACGAGCCGGACCTGTCGGTTTTCACGAAGGGGCATGAGCGATCATCCTAGTTAGTACACTTGTGTACGATATGAGAATACGATAGAAAAAGCATGGGAGACAAGGAAATCCTGGCGGGCTCTGGCCGCCTGTTCACCCTGCGACATCAAAAGAGGCAACTCAAATGGCGGGGCTCTACTACGAGCAATTCTCTGTCGGACAGACCTTCGTTCACGAGATCCGGCGCACGGTGACGGACATGGATAACATCCTGTTCTCGTCGCTGACCTATAATCCGGCGGCGGTGCATATCGACCACGAGTATGCCAAGGGCACGGAGTTCGGTAAGCCGCTGATGAACTCGATTTTCACGCTGGGCTTGATCATCGGGCTCTCGGTCCAGGACACGACACTTGGCACGACCGTCGGCAATCTGGGGATGGAAGAAACCAGGTTTCCGCGGCCTGTCTTCGCCGGCGACACCCTGCGCGCCGAGACCAAGGTGGTGGCGATGCGCGAGAGCAAGTCGCGCCCGACCCAGGGCATTGTGACTTTCGAGCATCGAGGCTTCAATCAGCGCGATGAAGAAGTCGTCTACTGCCGGAGGAATGGTTTGATGATGAGGCAGCCAAAATGAAACTGCGCTCGCTGCTTTTCGTGCCAGCCGACAGCGAACGAAAATTCGCCAAGGCAAGTGGTATCGGGGCGGACGCGTTGATCCTTGATCTCGAGGACTCGGTCGCGCCGGGCCGCAAGGCGTTCGCCCGCGGCGCGGTCAAGGAGCTGCTGGGAGGTGGCGCGAGGGACTGGTCGTTCCTGGTCAGGATCAATCCGCTGGGCACCGGGCTCACGCTCGAAGATTTGGCGGCCGTGGTTCGCCCGGGCCTCGATGGCATTCTGATTCCCAAGGTGAACGGCATCGAGGATGTCGATCTGATCGCGAACTATGTCGATGTGCTCGAGGTTGCCACTGGCGTTGCGCCTGGCCATGTCAAGTTGCTGGTTGTGGCGACGGAAACGCCTGCCGCCATGATCGGCTTCTCTGGCTACGCCCGCAAGAACCAACGGCTGGTGGCGATGACCTGGGGCGGAGAAGATTTGAGCGCCGCGCTTGGCGCGCTCACCCCTCGCGAGACCGACGGCAGCTGGACCTTTCCCTATCAGGTGGCGCGCGCGCAGTGCCTGTTTGCCGCAGGTGCGGCTGGTGCTGCGGCGCTCGAGACGCTCTACGTTGATTTCAGGGATCAGGAAGGGCTTGCTGAAAGTTGCAAGATCGCGCGACGGGATGGATTTCTCGGCCGGATCGCAATCCACCCTGATCAGGTCGCAACCATCAATGCATGTTTCACGCCCTCGGACGCCGATCTCGACCATGCGCGCCGCGTCGTGGCGGCGTTCGCGGCGCAGCCTGACGTCGGCACGGTCGGCATCGACGGCAAGATGTATGACATGCCGCATCTGGTGGCTGCGCGTCGAACCCTGGCGTCGATCGGGGAAGGAAGCTCTAATGGATAGATCGTTCTCCAATCAGCTCGACGTACCGGAAGATCACGCCGCGATCCGCGAAGGTGTTAGCGCCGTCGTCACGCGCTTCGACGACGAGTACTGGCTGGCGCGCGACGAGGACGGCGAGTTCCCCCGTGAATTCCATCGTGCGATGGCGGATGCCGGCTGGCTCGGCATCACCATGCCCGAGGAGTATGGCGGCGCTGGCCTCGGCGTTACCGAAGCCGCCATCATGATGCATGAGGTTGCAAGCCATGGCGGCGGCATGACCTCGGCTTCCGCGGTTCATATCAACCTTTTCGGACCACACCCGATCGTGGTGAAGGGAACGGACGATCAGAAGCGACGCTGGGTCCCACGCCTGGTCTCAGGCGAGGACCAATGCTGCTTTGGCTTCACCGAGCCGGACGCCGGGCTGAACACCACGCGCATCAAGACCTTTGCCGAGAAGGTACCCGGCGGCTACCGTGTCCACGGGCAGAAGGTCTGGACCTCGACCGCGCAGATCGCCAACAAGATCATGCTGCTGACGCGGACCACGAAATTCGAGGATTGCCGGCGGCCAACCGACGGCATCACCATTTTCTATACCGATCTCGATCGTTCCAAGATCGAGGTCCGCCGCATTCCAAAGATGGGACGCAAGGCGGTGGATTCCAACGCCATCTTCATCGATGACCTGTTCATTCCCGAAGCGGACCGGATCGGCGAAGAAGGAAAGGGTTTTTCCTACATCCTGCACAGCCTCAATCCCGAACGGATCCTGATTGCGGTCGAGGCCATCGGGATCGGACAGGACGCGCTGCGCCGCGCGACGCGCTACGCCAGGGAGCGCGTGGTGTTCGATCGTCCGATCGGCCAGAACCAGGCGATCCAGCACCCGCTGGCGGAAAAATGGATGTATCTGGAGGCGGCGTGGCAGATGGCGATGCGTGCGGCCTGGCTCTATGACAGTGACAGGCCTTGCGGCGCCGAAGCCAACAGTGCGAAGTTTTTGGGGGCGCGCGCCGGCCACGATGCCGCCTGGCAGGCCATCATGACCCATGGCGGTTTTGGCTATGCCAAGGAATATCACGTCGAGCGGCTGTTCCGCGAGGTCTCGATCGCTCGGTTGGCGCCGATCACCGAGCAATTGATCCTCAGCTTCATCGCCGAGAAAGTGCTGGACCTGCCGAGAAGCTACTGAGAGAGCGCGCTCCGCTCAGAATCCAACCTGGTCGCCGCCCTTGAGCATCAGGATCGCGCGCGCGTCGTCGGGCGTTGCGATCTCCAGGCCGAGTCCCTCGATGATCTTGCGGACCTGCGTCACCTGCGCGGCATTGGACGGTGCCAGCTTTCCGGCGCCGATCCACAGACTGTCTTCCAGGCCCACGCGAACGTTGCCGCCCATTGCGGCCGCCATCGCGGCGATGGGCATCTGCGAACGGCCGGCGCCAAGCACCGACCAGTGATATTGATTACCGAACAGGCGATCGGCGGTGCGCTTCATGTGCATGACGTCGTCGGGGTGCGGACCGATGCCGCCAAGCAAGCCGAAAACCGTCTGGATGAAGAGCGGCGCCTTCACCAGGCCCTCGCTGAAGAAATGATGCAGATTGTAGAGATGGCTGGTGTCGTAACATTCGAATTCATAGCGCGCGCCGGTGTCTTTGAAATCGAAGCGCTGCGAGAGCTCG
>Ga0209006_10005703_pt1 | contig 11313 bp, 11 predicted proteins | sample JacPin_JW_Ref_O2_FD_188567 | JGI IMG/M metagenome (GOLD analysis project Ga0209006, IMG submission 188567) | Forest soil microbial communities from Algoma, Ontario, Canada - Jack Pine, Ontario site 1_JW_Ref_O2 (SPAdes) (version 2) | ecosystem: Environmental > Terrestrial > Soil > Boreal... | reverse complement strand
GCGTGCTCGCCCACTGCCGGCCCGTGCTTGAAGCCGTGACCCGAACCGCCGCCCACCAGCCAGACATTCTGGAAGTCAGGATGCCGGTCGATTAGGAAATCCCCAGTGGATGTATTCTCGTATTGGCACACGCGCGATTCCACCAGCGGTGCGCCGGCCAGGCCGGGGAAACGTTCGGCCAGGAACGCACGCGCGGCGTCGAGGCCGCGGACAGTTCGATCGTCCGAATCCGGATCGAACTGGGGACCATGCCGATCGAAGGCCAGCTTAAAACCGCGGCTTTCGAGATCGGGGATGGTGTACGCGCCGTGCTCATCGGTGATATCGATCCAAACCGGCATGGAGGGCGGAGCGAAGCTGGCATCGCCTCGGGGAGTCCCAAAGAAAAATACCTCCTGGCGCGTGACCCGAATTCGTCCGGCTAACAGTTCCGGAAAGATTTTGGGGAGCCAAGGCCCGCAGGCGTAAACGGTAGTCTGGGATCGATCGTGGCTGGTTATGGCCTCCCGGCGATATTCAACTCCCGCGCGAACTGCCTCGGCGACCACCGTCTGTACCGCTCGCCGCGCCATCAAAACACCGGACTGCGGCTCGAACATTCCGATGCGCTCCTCGCGAAAGCGCAGTTGCGGAAAAGACCGCGCGAGATCGGCTGGCGTGAATTCATCCAGCGCCACGCCATATTTTTCAAATGCCGACTTCGTGATCGCGGCGCGCGGATCGTTTGGCTTTGGGGTCCATAACACGCCGGTCTTTTGGAACAGCTCGGGGCGCCCAGCTCGATCGAACAGCTCCAGCCACAACTCGAGCGACCGCATGGCCCAGCGCGTGTAGATCTCGTCGGCTCCGTAGCCCATCCGAATAATGCGCGACTCGCCGCCGGAGCTGGATCGATTGTTGCCCGCGCCATAAGCGTCGAGTAGCAGCACGGTGCGGCCGGAGCGGCGCACATGCAGGGCAGTCCAGGCGCCGAACACGCCCGCGCCAACTACCACCACGTCGAAAGTTTTCATTTGAGGAACCTTTGGACCGGCTCCCTCACGGTCGCGGCTCGGTAAGACGGTGCGAAGGTGCGATCACGATGCTGAACCGCGCGCGTCATGCGGAAACGGCGCGCAGGCCATCCAGCACGGATTTCGGGATGTTCAGATTTCCATTGAAGCCGGTACCGAGCGAGATTTGCGGCTTCACTTCGCCGTGAAAATCCGAGCCGCCGGAAACTGCGAGATTATACTTGCTGGCAATACCGGCATAGCGTTCCATGTCGGCCGGACGATGATCGGAATGAAACACCTCGATACCGCGCAGTCCCGCGTCGCGCAAGTCGCCGATGAATTTCTCTTCTGCCTCCGGGTCGCGGAAGCCTAGGCGAATGGGGTGCGCCAGAACGGGCAGCCCACCGGCGTCGATCACCCGCTGGATGGCCTCCGCGACGTAAGGCGCGTATCGCTCCACATAACTCGGCGCCAATTCGCCCAGGTAGCGCCGGAACGCTTCATCAAAGGTCTTCACGTAGCCTTTCTTGATCAGCACGCGCGCGAAATGCGGACGCCCCGTCAAGGTTCGCCCCAGCCGCTCCACTTCGCCTAACTCGATATCGATGCCTTGTTCGTGCAAGCTGGCGATCAGGCGCTGGTTGCGATCCCGGCGTCCGGCGATCAGCTCGCCCAGCCATTCGCGAAACTCTTCGGATGGCGGTTGGTTCAGGAAATATCCCAGCAAATGAACCGTCCGCACTTTTGTGCCGGGCACGCGCGTGCTTAATTCGATGCCGCAAACCAGATCCAGGCCGCGCGATTGCGCTATCGGCAACGCCTGGTCGAACCCGGCGAATGTATCGTGATCGGATATGGCGAGCGCTTCGATGCCGCGCTCCATCGCCAGGTCCACCAGCTCCAAAGGAGTGAACGTGCCGTCGGATTCGTTGGTATGGCTGTGAAGATCGATCACAGCGCCAGCTTCCTGAGCCGCAGCGCATTCGCGATCACGGAAACGGAGCTGAAGGTCATCGCGGCGCTGGCGATGATAGGACTGAGCAAGACTCCGAAAAAAGGATAGAGAACGCCGGCGGCCAGCGGCACGCCGATCACGTTATAGACGAAGGCAAAGAATAGATTCTGCCGGATATTGCGCATGGTGGCTTTACTGAGCGCGCGGGCGCGGACGATCCCTCGCAAATCTCCCTTCACCAGTGTAATCGCGGCGCTCTCCATCGCAACATCGGTTCCCGAACCCATCGCGATTCCCACGTCGGCGCGCGCCAAAGCCGGTGCATCGTTGATGCCGTCGCCGGCCATAGCCACGATGCGGCCTTGCGCCTGCAGCTTCGCGATGGCGTCCGCCTTTCCATCGGGCAGCACGCCGGCTTGCACTTCATCAATGCCAAGCGCGCTCGCTACCACTTGCGCGGCCGAGCGATTGTCGCCCGTGAGCATCACGACGCGCAGACCGTCGCGATGCAAACTTTCGATGGCTTCGCGCGCGGACGGCTTGAGTGGATCGGCCAAGCCGAGCGTTCCGGCGGGCTGGCCGTCGATGGTGACATGCACGATGGTTTGGCCAGTGGCATTCGGTTCGTCGGAAGGAGCAGCTGGTTTACCAACCGATACCCGGCGTCTATCGACGATAGCCGTGACTCCTTGACCGGGTATCGCTTCAAACCGCTCGGCCTTCGAGAGCACAAGATTGCGCTCCAGCGCGCCCGCGACAATTGCGGCAGCCAGCGGATGCTCACTCAGCTTTTCCACGCTGGCCGCCAATCGCAAGACCTCCGCATCCGGGACCGATAGAAGCTTCGGCTTGCCCTCTGTCAACGTGCCGGTTTTATCGATCACCAGCGTATCCACTTTCTCCAGGCCCTCTAGCGCCTCCGCATTGCGGATGAGAACGCCCGCCGTCGCGCCGCGCCCCGTCCCTACCATGATGGACATCGGCGTAGCCAGTCCCAGCGCGCACGGACACGCAATGATCAATACCGCAACAGCATTCACCAGCGCATAAGCTAGCCGGGGCTGCGGGCCGACTAATGACCAGATAATGAACGTCACCACCGCGACGGCAATAACCGTGGGCACGAACACCGCCGATACGCGATCCGCCAGCCGCTGAATGGGCGCGCGCGAACGCTGCGCCGCGCTCACCATCTGGACGATTCGCGCCAGCAGCGTTTCCGCGCCGACGTGTTCGGCTTTCATCACGAAGGCGCCAGTGCCGTTCACCGTGCCGCCAGTGGCGCGGGTGCCCGGCGCTTTTTCCACGGGCACAGGCTCACCCGTGATCATCGCTTCGTCGACGAAACTGGACCCTTCCGTCACCACGCCGTCCACCGGAACACGCTCGCCCGGCCGCACGCGCAACAGATCGCCCGGATGCACCTGGTCCAGCGCAACGTCTTCTTCCGTTCCATCGGGACGAATGCGCCGCGCGGTGTCGGGCGCCAGCTTCAGCAGAGCTTTGATCGCGCTGCTGGTCTGGCTGCGCGCGCGCAATTCCAGCACCTGTCCTAGCAGCACCAGGCAGACGATCACGGCGGCCGGCTCGAAGTACAACGCGAGTTCACCGGCGTGATTGCGGAGCGAGTCCGGAAAGGCCCCCGGCCCTAGCGTTGCGATCAAGCTGTAGAGATACGCCGCACCCGCGCCAGCGCCGATCAGTGTGAACATGTTCAGGCTGCGATTCACGATGGACGCCCCGGCGCGTTCAAAGATCGGCCAGCCCGCCCAAAGCACGACCGGACTCGCTAGCACCAGTTCGAGCCACGGCCAATGCAGGCCCGCGAACATCAGCCCCAGCAGTATCGCGCAGGGCGGGACGCTCAACCAGAAGCGGCGCAGCATGTCCGTATATTCGGGATTCACGTCGTTCGCCGAATCCCGCGTGATGTGGACCGGCTCTAGCGCCATGCCGCAGATGGGGCATGAGCCTGGACCGATCTGGCGCACCTCCGGATGCATGGGGCACGTGTATTCCACCCCCGCCGTTTCCTTGGGCATGGGCTGCGGCGTGGCAGCGGGGTGTAAATACTTTTCGGGGTCCGCTTGAAACTTCGCCGCGCAGCCCTTCGAGCAGAAGTGGTAGGTCTGCCCTTGATGCGCCACCGATCCAGCGGCCCGCTCCGGATCGACGAGCATGCCACAGACCGGATCGCGCACCACAGCAGTTTTTGGTTGAAGGATTGGAAGCATCGCTTCTACTAACAGAGTAACCGGCTCCAGATAGTCCTTGACACAGACTGGTTTGCGGCGCAGACTAGATGGCATGACGGACCTGAGCGATCCTCGAGAAGCTCGCACCAGGTCGCTGCGCGTGTGGAGTGCGAATGGCATCGACGAACTTACCGTCGGCCTGCTGATGTCCGTCATAGGCGGAGGCTTGCTGCTGATTGCCCCCTACTTTATCTTGGTATGCGCTTTGGCCGTCGGATTGACGCTCAAGAAAGTGAAGGCCAGGCTCATTTTTCCGCGGACGGGTTACGTGGTTTTTCGCCCGGCGCCATCGCGGATATGGATTTTCGTGGCTTTCCAAGGATTGGCCGCAGCAATGTCGGTAGGCACGGTTTACTGGAGATCCGGATGGCCGGATCTCAGCCGCGCGTGGGGACCAGGGTTCGGATTCGTGTTCGCCGTGATCCTCTTGTGGGGCGGAGTGGCCTACCGGTTGCCGCACTTCCTTTGGCTCGCCGGACTTTCGCTGCTCCTGGGTGCAGTGACTTTTGCAGCCCGCGCGAAAATCGACGGCGTGTTATGGGTGATGGCGGGCGTCGGCGTCGCGATGGCATTGGACGGCGCGCTGCGAATGAAGCGCTTCCTGCGAACGCATCCGGTGCTGGAAGGTCAGCATGGCTGAGCTGGATCGCGTGATTCACGAACCGGCGCGGCTGTCGATTGTCGCCATTTTGGCAGCAGTCCAGGAAGCCGACTTTCTGTACCTGCTCAAAGCCACGGAACTGACCAAAGGCAACCTCTCTACGCATCTGGCGAAGCTGGAAGAAGTGGGATATGTCGAAATTGAAAAAGCATTTCGCGGCAAAATTCCGCTCACGCTGGCGCGGCTGACACCGCAAGGAATGGCGGCGCTCAAAAGCTACCGTAAGGAAATGACGGCGCTTCTCAAGGTGCCCAAACGAAGCCGCGCTTCTCTAACTCGCTCCCTGGCTGCCGCGCCGCAAAAGGCCTGACGCGCGTGAAAACTAATTGTCGCTCGGCGTTTTCTCTGCGTGATCGATCACGATTACTTCGAGCGGCGCTTTGCGGGATTCCAGCTTAAGCCCCAGTTTCTGCATGGCATTGGAGAGCGAATCCCCGGAGGCGGCCTCAGCCATCTGGATTGCCTGCGGCGGAAGCGCGACGCCGGCCGAGATGGCCGAACGAATTCCCATGGCGCGAAAGTCCTCCGGCGAAAGTTCCAGAACGAAATCGTAGTTGCCCTTGAGGTTCGTCATGTCGACCACAGGCCGATCCATGAACGCCGACAGCATTGGCGCCAAGTTGGCGGCCGTCATTTTTCGGCCTTCGATTTTGTTGTCAGCAAACGTGAAATAGGCGCCATCGCCATAGTCGACCGTAATACCTCCGGGCCGACTGGTGGTGGCCGCGTCGAAGCCGCGCCGGTCGTTCTGGACCTCCTTCGGAGGGGCCGGAGGCGCCTCTTGCATTTTCAGTCCGCCCTTGTCCACCACCATGCCATACACCGGAAATTCTTTGCTCTCGCGGTGCATTTTCATCTGGAAGCGGTCCTCCAGCAACGCCTGCAACATTATGGCAACATCCTTCGCCGAGCCGCCGGATGGCAACTTGGCTGTGATATCGAATCGCTCCGACGCCATCCAGTCCGGGCTGGAAATCTGATAACGTTTCACGCGGTATGCCACCACGATGTATTCATCCAACGAGAAGAACTTAAAGCTGACCTGTGAGCCGTCGAGATGCAAGCCGGCGCCAACCCGGTTGAATTCGTCGGGCGGCGACGGCTTAATGGAAGCCACCTCGAATTCCGGCCGCGCCACCGGAGACTGGCCGAATAACAGCACGGAGGTCAGCGCGCCCAGCAGAACCTGCCGCATCGAGATCCTCCGCTATAGCCGATTTTCTCGAACTGGCACGCGCTCATAGCGCCGGTGCAGGCTCTGGAACTGGCGCTGGCGCAATCCCGCGCGATGCAACAGATACCTTGCCAGCAGCCGCAAAATGGACAGCCCGTACACCGTGCTCTGCAGGAACGACGCCGAGGACGCCTCCGGGAAATAGCGGGCCGGCACAGGCACTTCGCGGAGCCGCATTCCGGAGTCCACAAACTGCGCGATGATTTCCTGATCGAAAAGGAAATTATCGGAATTTGTTTCCAGATTCACCGCCTCCAGAGCGTCGCGCCGGTACGCACGATAGCCAGTATGATATTCGCTCAGTTGCAGGCCGAACGCGTGATTTTCCAGAGATGTAAGGAAACGATTGGAGACATACTTCCACCAAGGCATGCCCTGGCGCATCGGATTTCCTTGCATCAGCCGCGACCCCAGCACCACGTCCGCTTCATCGCGCTCGATGGGCCCGATCACCTGCGGCAGCAGCTTCGGATCGTATTGATAATCCGGATGCACCATCACGATGATATCGGCGCCCGCTCTCAGCGCTTCGCGATAGCAGGTCTTCTGGTTGGCTCCATAACCGTAGTTGCGGTTGTGAACGAAAAGCTCCAAACCCAATTCACGGGCGATTTTGACGGTGTCGTCCGAACTGCCGTCGTCCACCAAGATCACTTGATCCACCAGGGCCGGTGGAAGGTCGGCGTAAGTGATCCGCAACGTCTTGGCGGCGTTGTAGGCCGGCATCACGACCACGATTTTTTGATCATGCGACATTGCAAACCCGAAGCGAAAGCCTTTACCAGTTTAGGCCACTTCCCGCCTTTCTGCGTAAAGTGGCGGGTAAACTAGAGTGTTCAGCGTGCCGCAAAAATATCGAGCTTTCTTATTTGACGCCTACGGAACATTGTTCGACGTTCATTCGGTTGTGGTGCGTGCCGGCACAGGTCTGGCTGGCGATTTGCAGGCGCTCTCCCGGCTGTGGCGGCAAAAGCAGCTCGAATTCACCTGGCTGCGCGCGCTCATGGATCGTTATCAGGATTTCTGGCAGATTACCGAAGCCGCTTTACGCACTGCACTGGCGCAGCTTCAGATGGAAGCAAACGAATCGCAGGTGCGGCAGCTACTCGACGCCTATCTTGCGCCCGCCGTCTTCCCGGACGCAGGGTTCGCTCTGGATGCTCTCCACGATTTTCCGCGAGCGATTCTTTCGAACGGCACTCGGAAGATGCTGGAGGCCGCCGTGCGCAACAACGGCTTGGATGCCTGTTTCGCCAGCGTCATCTCCGTGGACCAGATGAAAACCTACAAACCGTCTCCCCGGGTTTACCAACTCGGACCGGAGGCCCTTCACTTGCCCGCGAACGAAATTCTCTTCGTGTCATCCAATGCGTGGGACGCCGCCGGCGCGAAGGCCTTCGGCTACAGCGTGTGCTGGTGCAATCGATCGGGCCAAGCGATGGACCACTTGGGATTCGCGCCCGACATCGTGGTATCGAGTCTGGACCAGATCCCCGGTCACAACTAACCGCTACAATAAAGTTGCTCCACCGTTTCCCCAATGATTCAAACTTTATTTGGCGCCGTAGAACAAGAACCCAACCTGCTGGAACGCCTGAAGGCGGGCATCCAGAAGACGCGCTCGGGCCTTATGGACCGCCTGGAAGACGTGGTCGCCGGGCGCAAGGAAATCGACGCCGAGCTGCTGGAAGAGCTGGAATATGCGCTCATCACCGCCGACATCGGCGTGAATACTGTCACCGAAGTCCTGGAAAGCATCCGCCAGCGCGCGGACCGCAAACAGCTGGCCGACGCGGGCGAAATCAAGCAGCTTATTGCGCAGCATCTTCTGGAAGTTTTGGAAGCGGCCGAGCGGCCAGTGCCGCACGTGGCGGAGCCTCCAGCGGTGGTGTTTGTGGTCGGGGTGAATGGCGCCGGCAAAACTACCACCATCGGAAAGCTGGCCAGCCGATATAAGTCCGAAGGCCGCAACGTGCTGCTGTGCGCGGCCGATACTTTCCGCGCCGCGGCCACCGAGCAATTGCAGATATGGGGCACGCGCACCTCTACCGACGTGATCAAGCAATCGCCCGGCGCCGATCCCAGCGCGGTTGTTTTCGATGCGCTGCAAGCCGCCAAGGCGCGCAAAATGGATTACGTGATCGTGGACACCGCCGGCCGTCTGCACACCAAAACGAACCTGATGGCGGAGCTCGAAAAAATGCGCCGCACCGCCGCCAAAGTGATTCCCGCCGCGCCGCACGAAGTGCTGCTGGTGCTGGACGCCACCACCGGGCAGAACGGCCTGGAGCAGGCTCGCAAGTTCACCGAATCGAGCGGCGTTACGGGCCTGGTGCTCACGAAATTGGATGGCACGGCCAAGGGCGGCGTGGTGGTGGCCATTGCGCGCGAGCTGAACCTGCCCATTCGCTATGTGGGCGTCGGCGAGCAGGCGGCCGACCTGTTGCCTTTTGAACCCGACAAATTCATCGCTTCCCTCTTCGCTTAATCTAATGAGACCGCATGATCGCTAGCCAATGCTAAGAAGCCCACTCATGGACGAAGCGCTGGAGCTGGCCCGGCAGGGGCTGGGGCGCACCAGTCCGAATCCCGTGGTCGGCGCCGTGCTGGTGAAGGACGGCCAGATCGTGGGGCGCGGCTTTCACACCTACGCGCAGGCCAAGCATGCTGAAGTGATCGCGCTGGAGGAAGCCGGCGAGAAGTCGCGCGGAGCCACGCTCTACATCACGCTGGAACCCTGCTCGCATCATGGACGCACGCCACCCTGCGCGGACGCTTTGGTACAGGCGGGCATCGCACGAGTCATCGCCGCCATGGAGGATCCCAATCCACAGGTATCCGGTGAGGGATTCCGGAGGTTGCATGAAGCCGGCATCACAGTGGAAGTTCTGTCCGAATACACGGACGAAGCAGCGCGGCTGAATGAAGCCTTCGTGCACTCCATGCGCACCGGGCTTCCGCTGGTAACGTTGAAAGCAGCGCTCACGCTGGACGGCAAGATCGCCGCGCCCGAAGACAACACCGGCTGGATTACCAGCGAACGCGCCCGCGCTCACGTCCAGGAGATCCGCCACAACGCCGACGCGATTCTTACCGGCATCGGCACGGTGCTGTCGGACGATTGCCAGCTCACCGATCGCACTGGCCTGGAGCGCAGCCGCCCGTTGCTTCGCATTGTTGCCGATTCCACGCTGCGGATTCCTCTCCATTCGCGCATGATCGCGGGCGCCAACGGCGACGTCGCGGTAATCACCACTTCGGCCGCGTCCAGCGAACGGAGGCGAGCGCTGGAATACCGGGGCGTGCGCGTGCTGGTCTTTGACGGTCCTGGCGGACGCACCGATCTCACGAAGCTCCCCGCCTGGCTCGCCCAAGAACAATACCGGTCTCTCATGATTGAATCCGGAAGCAAGCTCAATTGGGCGGCGCTTGAATCCGGCATCGTCGACAAGATCTTCTTTTATTACGCGCCGAAAATCCTGGGCGGCCTGCAGTCGCTGCCGGTAGCCGGCGGGACCGGCCGGTTGCGGCGCACCGACGCCATCCAATTCCATCGCGTGCGGCTGCATTCCATCCCGCCCGACGAGTTCGCAGTGGAAGCCTACGTCGTTAAATGAGCCGAGCCGCGACCGTGAGGGAGTGGTTATAAATGTTCACTGGCATCATCGAAGAAGTGGGCACGGTCGCGGCCGCGGGCCATCGCATTCGCATCCAATGCCGCCTGGTCCTGGAGGATATCAAGGAGGGCGCCAGCATTGCCGTGAATGGCGTCTGCTTGACCGCCGTCGAAATTCCACCCGACGGCTTCTGGTGCGACCTTTCACCCGAAACATTGGCGCGCACCAATCTCGGCGCGCTCCGGGCCGGCTCGCTGGTGAATCTTGAGCGCCCGGCCGCCGTGGGTGACCGGCTGAGCGGCCATATCGTACAAGGCCACGTGGACGGCGCCGCCGAGTTCCTGTCGCTGGAGCCGCTGGCCGACGGTAATTGGTGGCTCAAAGTCCGGATTCCAGCCGATCTGGACCGCTATGTGATCCACAAGGGGTCCATCACGCTGGATGGCGTCAGCTTGACCGTGGCGTCACTTGAAGGCGACATGGTCGGAGTGGCCATCATCCCGCACACGTACGAGAACACCGTCATGCGGAGCTACGGGCCAGGCACGGCCATCAACGTAGAGGTGGACCTGATCGGCAAATATGTGGAAAAGCTAACCATTCCGAGGTAGAATTCCAGTATCCGAAGGTAGGCGTGCTGCGTCTTACTATTGGAAGGCTGTCCCGAGGAGTTTTTATGCGCTCGCTGCAAATTGCACTCATATCATTAGTTTTCGCCGTAGGTACCTGCTTCGCCCAAAGAGGCGGTGGTGGGCATGGCGGCGGTGGTGGCGGCGGCCACGCTGTCGGCGGAGGCGGAGGTGGTTTCCGCGGCGGCGCTGTCGGCGGTGGAGGATATCGCGGTGGCGCGGCGGGTGGTTATCGTGGCGGGTATGGCGGGTACGGTGGATATCGCGGCGGCTACGGCGGCTACGGTTATGGACGTGGCTACGGCTGGGGCTATGGCGGATGGGGCCTCGGATTCGGATTTGGATTCGGCTATCCCTACTACGGCGGCTATTACGGCTATCCGTATGCCTATGGATATCCATATTACGGCGGCGGCTATTATGCGGCCCCTTCTTACGATCCCTATGCGTATGGCTCCGATCCTTACAGCTATGCGCCTCCTCAGCAGTATCAGCAGTATCAATACGGACCGCCGCAGCAGCAACAGCAGTACGGTCCGCAATATGGACCGCAGTATGGCCCCCAATACGGCCCGCAGCCAAATCAGCGCCAAGGCTATCCGCCGCCTCCGCCGCCTAATGGCCAGCAGCAAAACTCCGCGCCAGCGCCGACGCCTGGAACGCAGCCGCAAGCCAACAACTACCAGTCCGATGGGCAGTGGCATCGTTTCGGCGATTCTCAGTAGCGCGCACGTTAACACTCGACTCTGAACCGCGCGCGATGAGCCGCGACCAGAGGGACTCGTTTATAAAAGGCTCTCAAGCGGTCTAGGACGCTCCCTCACGGTCGCGGTTCTGAACGCTCAGTACCTTCTGAACCGCGCGCGCGAGCAAGCGGAATTCGGAAGCGGTGCCGTCGAAAAACCCTCCCTGCGCGAAGCGTCTTGATTTCTTGGCCCACCGATGATCTAATTTCTTACCAGCACCT
>Ga0209006_10005702_pt1 | contig 11313 bp, 10 predicted proteins | sample JacPin_JW_Ref_O2_FD_188567 | JGI IMG/M metagenome (GOLD analysis project Ga0209006, IMG submission 188567) | Forest soil microbial communities from Algoma, Ontario, Canada - Jack Pine, Ontario site 1_JW_Ref_O2 (SPAdes) (version 2) | ecosystem: Environmental > Terrestrial > Soil > Boreal... | reverse complement strand
AGTCGGCGGCCAGCTGCTGGATCGCCTCGGTGACCTCGCTCGAGCAGTCCCGCACCGACCGCATTCCCTCCGTGGCGCGCTCGGCAGCGTGGACGCCCTGCTGAGCGAGGGTCCGCGCCTCGCTGGCCATGACGACCGTCCGCTGGACACTGACGTGAGCACTTCCGGCGACATCCACGACGTGCGCAGCGTCGGCCTTGGCAGCCTGGGCAGCAAGATTGCCGGCGGTGCCCCGGCCTCGCCGGTCGAAGACTTCGCCAAGCAGCTTGAGGACTTCCAGAAGAGCGTTCCCGATCTCAACAAGTCGATCCAGGACAGCGCCAGCGCGATCGACAGCGCCACCGACATCAACAAGGCGCGCGCCGATATAGATCAACTGCGCCAGCAAGTCTCGTCGCTTCTGGCCGCGGTCTCGGATAACGGTCCGGTGTCGCAACTCGGCGTCAAGGCGCTCGATCACGTTCATGCCAAGCTGAAAATGCTGGCGCAGGAGCAACGCTTCAAACCGGAAGAACGGGCGTTTCTTATCGACCAGTGGAAGAGGCTCGAGACGCAGACCGAGGGCGCGACCAAGGAGCTCGATGACGCCCGCGCGCAGTTCGTTGGCCTGCTGCACACGCTGCAGGACAACGAGGATTTCATCGGCGAGCTGATCGAGATCCGCCAGGCCGAGAAGGCGCTGCAGGTCATTCGCCAGCTCACGCATGAGATTCGCGATGCGTCGAGCCAGCTCAACACACTGATCGGCGCCATCAAGCCGCCGGGAACGTGACCATGATCCCCAGCGGACGCCGATCTGCCGGCATGATCGTGCGCGGGCGTGAGGCGCGGGTGCCGTGAGTGTCGCTGCGCGGCGTCTGTTTGGACTTGCGGTCAGCGCGGTGATCGTCGGCGCGGCCATCGCCGCCTGCCGGCCGAACGGCGATGTCGGCTACGTTGAGATCAAGACGGTGCCGGCCGCGCCGATCACGCTGACGGCGCTCTATATCGACTCGACAAGACTTGCCCCGATCCGCAAGGGAAGCACGATTCTGCGGCAGCCAACCGGCACGTTCAAGCTGCAAGCGGACATCACCTCCGGCGCGCTGGCGCCGCTGTGCGAGATCCAGGTTCAGCGCAACCGCATCACCACCGTGACGGTGTCGACCCTGGAACGCCCGCCGCGCTGCCAGTGCCGCAGCGGCGGTAGCGATGCCGCGCATGTCTGCGTGAGTTGATGCGCTAAAATATCACCTTGCTTGGTAAGCAAGGTTCAGTAGTTCGGGGGCGATATTCCAGTGGACGTCCGTCGCCTTGCCGTTTCCGTCCAATGTGAGGACTGAGATATTGCCGGTTGCCATCTTGTTTTTTTGTAGCGAGGGCACGAACTCGCGCGCCATCATTCGGAATATTCCGTTGCTGGAAACGAGCACAATGTCGGCATCGCCGCCGTAGCTCGCCATCAGTCGTTGAATTAAAAGCTTGACGCTCGCTCTAACCTCACGCTCCGTCGGCGACCATTCGGCGTCGTCCGGCCAACGGGTATTGTCTTCCCACTCACGCAGTCCGTCGGGACCGAACGCCATCGCAATCTCTTGTGAGGATTTTCCTTCCCACTTGCCGTAATCCAATTCTCTCAGGGACGCGTCTCCGGCGATCTCAGTCACGGGAAAACCAATTTCATTGGCAATGATATCAGCCGTTTCCCGCGTGCGTCGAAGGGGTCCGGAAAAAATCGCGCGCGGACGGCTTGAAACTTTGTTCAAAGCACGGCCGACCGCGTGTGCCTGATCACGGCCCTTTTCCACAAGCGAAAGGTCGCTTCGCGCGCCAACCCAAACGACTTTGTCGCCGGCTCCGAACGTGTTGCCGTGCCTAACTAACAACAGCCGCATGGGATCTTTCTCTAGCGATCGACAAACAGTTCCCCTTCGCGGGCTATGATCGCTTCGGCGAATTGCACATCTTCCAAATTGTCCACCGATGCATGAGCGCGCCCCCTGTAATCCACGACGATCACCCGGATCGGGATGCCGTTCTCCAAAAGCCGGAGCTGCTCGAGCCCTTCGGCCTGCTCCAGTGCACCGGGCGCCAGTTCGCAATATTGAGCCAGCGCAGCACGGCGATAGCCGTACAGGCCGATATGGCGGTAAATTGAGGGGACGGCGGGTGGTCTCGTGTAGGGGACGATCCGCTTTGAAAAATAGAGGGCGTCTCGATTGCGATCGAACACCACCGTCGTGCCGCTCGATTCGTTCTTGACCTTGTGAAGAGAAAAAGCCTCTAGCGCCTCTCCATTAAGCGCGAGGGCTGGTGTGACGACCGAGATTCCCGGATCGCTCTCCATCTCGGCGATCATGGAGTCAAGGACCCATGGCGGCGTCAGCACCGCATCGCCTTGCAAATTGATGATAATGTCCTCCGAAACGCGCACTTGCTTCAGGGCGTCAAATACGCGCTCGGTCCCGTTCCGACAATGCGGCGAAGTCAGAACCGCCTCGGCATGGAACGATTGGGCAAAATCGATTATTCGCGTGTCTTCGGTGGCAACAATGACCCTGGAGCATCGCGCGACGGACTTGGCGATCAGCCACACGCGCTTGAGCATCGGGATTCCGGCGACCGGTTGCATCGGCTTGCCGGGAAAGCGGGTAGAGCCAAATCTCGCGGGAATGATTATTGCTGCAGTCACGCGAAACGGCGCCTTTCATCGTTCAAATTCAAAATCATCTCGTGCACAGCGGCGGCACGCCACCAATCTTCTGCTTCGTGCGATACCGTGATCTGGCGGCGCCTCACTTCATCGTCGGAATGACGAATTCTGCGCCTTCCTTGACGCCGGACGGCCAGCGCGAGGTCACCGTCTTGGTCTTGGTGTAGAAACGCACCGAGTCCGGGCCGTGCTGGTTGAGATCGCCGAAGCCCGAGCGCTTCCAGCCGCCGAACGTGTAATAAGCGAGCGGCACCGGAATGGCGAAGTTTACGCCCACCATGCCGACATCGACGCGGTTGACGAAGTCGCGCGCCGCGTCGCCGTCGCGGGTGAAGATGGCGACGCCGTTGCCGTATTCATGTTCGGACGGCAACCGCACCGCTTCCTCGTAATCCTTGGCGCGCACCACGGACAGGACCGGCCCGAAAATCTCCTCCTTGTAGATGCGCATGTCGGGCGTGACATGATCGAACAAACAGCCGCCCATGAAATGGCCGCGCTCGTAACCTTGCAGCTTGAAGTCGCGTCCGTCGACCAGGAGCTTGGCGCCTTCCTGGAGGCCGAGCTCGACATAGCTCTTCACCGTTTCCAGATGCGCGCGCGTGATCACCGGGCCGTAATCGGCCTGCGCGTCGGTCGATAGCCCGATCTTGAGGCTTTCCACCCGCGGCACGAGCTTCTTGAGCAAAATGTCGGCGGTCTTTTCGCCGACCGGCACCGCGACCGACACTGCCATGCAGCGCTCGCCGGCCGAGCCGTATCCGGCGCCGATCAGGGCGTCGACGGCCTGATCCATGTCGGCGTCCGGCATCACGATCATGTGGTTCTTGGCGCCGCCGAAGCATTGCGCGCGCTTGTTGTGGGCGCAGGCGGTCGAATAGACGTATTCGGCGATGGACGACGAGCCGACAAAGCCGACCGCCTTGATCCGCGGATCGGTGAGCAGCGTGTCGACCGATTCCTTGTCGCCGTTGACCACGTTGAGTACGCCGGCGGGGAGGCCCGCTTCCACGAGCAGCGCGGCAAGCCGCATCGGCACCGAGGGATCGCGCTCCGACGGCTTGAGGATGAACGCGTTGCCGCAGGCGAGCGCCGGCGCGAACTTCCACATCGGAATCATCGCCGGGAAATTGAATGGCGTGATGCCGGCGACGACGCCGAGCGGCTGGCGCATGGAATAGAGGTCGATACCGGGGCCGGCTCCCTCGGTGTATTCGCCCTTCAGCAGATGCGGAATGCCGCAGGCGAACTCGACCACTTCAAGCCCACGCTGAATGTCGCCTTTGGCGTCGGGAAAAGTCTTGCCGTGCTCGGACGAAAGGAGGCGTGCGAGCTCGTCGTATTCCTTTTGCACCAGATCGAGGAATTTCATCAGCACACGTGCGCGCCGCTGCGGATTGGTGGCGGCCCAAGCCGGCTGGGCGGCTTGCGCCACCGTGATGGCGTGCTCGACTTCCGCGCGTTTGGCCAAAGCCACCTTGGCCTGCACCTCGCCGGTATTGGGATTGAAGACGTCGCCGAAACGCCCGGATCCGCCCGCCACCTCTTTGCCGCCGACGAAGTGTCCGATCTCACGCATGTCGTCTCTCCTGAGGAACGTTTGGGCGGCATTGCGCCGCCGAAGGTGGCGTCATTGTGCAGGTTTTTGCACGCCGGTCACGGGGGCGCCACGCCCGTAATTGCGTCGTCGATAGGCGTCGGCGTGGTGCGTACTCGCCGACAGTGAGCGGCGCACCATGCCGTCGCTGCTGACGTTTCCCGCATAGGTAACGCTCCCTTAAGCGGCATGAAGTTACCGTGGAGGTGCTCAGAACGAGCGCGTCTCGCACGGGCGGGAGTTGGGTAAATGGACATTTCCACGGGCCTCGGCCTTCTCGCCGGGGCGGTCGTCGTTTTGACCATGATCTTCATGGGCGGCGACTTGCGGATGTTTGTCAGCGATCACGCCATGATCATCATTTTCGGCGGTTCGTTCGCTGCGACGCTGATCCGTTTCCCGCTGTCGTCGATGTTTCACGGCTTGCCGCTCGGCGCCAAATTCGCTTTCACGATGCGGCGCATGACTCAGCGCGAATTGGTCGACGAGATCGCAGGCCTTGCCGAGATCGCCCGCAAGCAGGGACCGATCGGGCTTGAAAAGGTCGAGATCGAGGACCCCTTCCTGGCCAAGGGCATCCGCTTCGTCGCCGACGGCTATGACGCTGACTTCATCCGCGACAATCTCGAACGCGACCGCGACAACTTTCTCACCCATCTCGACGAAGGGCAGAAGATCTACCGCGCGGTCGGCGATTGCGCGCCGGCTTTCGGCATGATCGGCACGCTAATCGGCATGGTGCAGATGTTCGCCAACATGACCGATCCTTCGAAGCTCGGTCCGTTCATGGCGACCGCACTGCTGGCGACGCTGTATGGCGCCGTGCTTGCCAACATCATCTGTCTGCCGATCGCCGACAAATTGCACGGCAAGCTCGTCGACGAGGAGATCAACCGCACCTTGATCATCGACGGCGTTCTCATGATCCGCGAGTCGAAAAGCCCGACGCTGGTGCGCGAAATGCTGATCGCGTATCTGCCCGAGAAGCACCGCTCCGAAGACCCGGAGGCGGTGGCAGCCTGATGCCGCGCTGGAACGAGGCTGGGACGCTAAGTCATGGCAAGGCGTAGGCAGCCGCATGCCGGCGGTCACGGCTGGTTCGTCACCTTCGCCGACCTTATGGGCCTGCTGGTGAGCTTCTTCGTCATGCTGGTGGCATTTTCCAACCAGGACCAGAAGAAGCTGCAGATCGTCGCCGGCTCGATGCGCGATGCTTTCGGTGTCCAGACCAACGTGCGCTATTCCGGCGTGATCGAGGTCGACGGACTGCCGACGCGGCCGAAGCTCAAAAACGCGGCCCATATCGACCCCGAGGATGCCTCGGCCACGCCGACCACCGACGAGCAGGACCACAAGCGCGAACACGGCGCCCATCGCAAGAACGACCACGCTTTTGCGCTCGCGGCGGCCTCGCTGCGCCAGGCGTTGCAGGACATGCCGGAGCTCACCGAAGCCTCCAAGCACATCATGATCGAGGAGACCAAGGAGGGGCTCAATATCAATCTCGTCGATCAGGAGGGGCGCTCGATGTTTGCCGAAGGCTCCAAGGAGCCCCGCGAGCGCACGCGCCACATCATCGAAAAGCTTGCTCGGCCACTGCGCGCGACGCCCTATCGGGTCGCCATTACCGGCCACACCTCGGCCTCGAAGGTGCCGCCGAAGGCGGACTACGGTCCCTGGGATCTGTCTGCGGATCGTGCCAACGCCGTCCGCCAAATCCTCGAGGAGGAGGGCCTGCCATCGGAGAAGATCTATGCCGTCGCCGGCAAGGCTGACACCGATCCGCTATTCCCAGAGGACCCCTATATCGCCGCCAACCGCCGGGTAACGATCACGCTGATGCACGAGGCCCCGCCGGTTCCCCCAGACCTGCAGCCCTGAACGCGACCCGCGTATGAGTCGATGGGAATCTCAACCATCTGATTGCATTTTTGCTCTTTATACGCTACTGGTTGAGCATTTTGATGCAAGGTCTTGACGCCAATGTTTAATATAAGTCTTTCATAAAAGTGTTTGATCCAAGTCCTAACACCTATATTTCGTGATCATCGACGATGCAGTCGCGTGGGTCATGACTCTCAGGCGCTGAGGGTGTATAGGCGCGACCCTGCATCTCTCTCCTCGATGCGATACCAGGAGCAGGCACGGTCCTGTTTCGCGTTTCATGACGGACACTGCAACCGCTCCGATTGGGAGCGACGTGCCGGCTACCGGCCACGCCGACGCTCGCTCCCGTACCGGGCTGTGGGGACTTACGCTTGGCAGCATCGGTGTCGTTTACGGCGACATCGGCACAAGCCCGCTCTACGCGCTGCGCGAAGCTGTCGTCGCCGCCTCGGGACCGGAGCGCGGAGAGTTGACGCGCGCGGCGACGCTTGGCGTCGTCTCGCTGATCCTTTGGGCGCTGATCGTCGTCGTTACGCTCAAATACGTATTGCTGCTCCTGCGCGCCGATAACAACGGCGAGGGCGGTACGCTCACGCTCATGGCGCTGGCGTCTCGCGCAGTTGGGCGGATGGGCAAGGCGGCAGCGACCGTCGCCCTTCTCGGCATCGTCAGTGCCGCGCTGTTTTACGGCGACGCCGTCATCACGCCGGCGCTCTCGGTGCTGTCCGCGGTTGAAGGCATCGACGTCGCCACGCCGGCCTTCCACGAATTCGTCGTGCCGCTGACGGTGATCATTCTAGTCGTACTGTTCGCTTTTCAATCGAACGGCACCGCGCGCGTTGCGGCGCTGTTCGGCCCGATCATGACCATTTGGTTCATCTGCATCGCCATCGCTGGGCTCATGCGCGTGGCGGCCGATCCGGGGGTGCTTTGGGCGCTCAATCCGTATTACGGGCTCGCCTTTCTCGCCCACCACGGAATCGTCGGCCTGTTCACTCTCGGTGCCGTGTTTCTCGCCGTCACCGGAGCCGAGGCGCTCTATGCCGATCTCGGCCATTTCGGCCGTGCTCCGATCCAGTTCGCCTGGTTCGGTCTGGTTCTGCCGGCGCTCGCGATCAATTATCTGGGTCAAGGGGCGCTGGTGTACCAGCACCCCGAAGCGGTCGCCAACCCGTTCTTCCTGCTCTTTCCGGACTGGGCGCGCATTCCGATGGTGGTTCTGGCGACCATCGCCACCGTCATTGCCAGCCAGGCGGTGATCACAGGCGCCTATTCGCTGACCAGCCAGGCGATCCAGCTCGGCCTATTGCCCCGCTTTGAAATCCGCCACACCTCCGCGCGTCAGGCCGGCCAGATCTACATGCCGCGGGTCAATGGCTTGCTTTTGGTCGGCGTGCTGTTGCTGGTGGCCTTGTTCCGTTCGTCGAGCGCGCTTGCTTCCGCCTACGGCATCGCCGTCACCGGCACCATGGTGGTGACCTGCATGATGGCCTTCGTCGTTATTTGGCGGATCCGGCACTGGACCGTCCTGGCGGCGGCGGCGTTGATATTGCCGTTCCTGGTCATCGATCTGACGTTCCTGTCGGCCAATCTGCTCAAAGTCATCGAAGGCGGCTGGGTGCCGTTGGCGCTCGGCGGCGTCATCATGCTGGTGATGTATACGTGGCGGCGCGGCTCGCGGCTCTTGTTCGAAAAGACCCGCCGCCAGGAAACCCCGCTTGACGACCTGGTGCGCATGCTGGAGCGCAAGCCGCCGCAGCGTGTGCCGGGAACAGCCGTGTTTCTCACCAGCGATCCAAAAAGCGCGCCGACCGCACTCATGCACAGTCTCAAGCACTATCGCGTGCTGCACGAGAAGAACATCATCTTGTCCGTTGAAACCACCCACACGCCGCGCGTCGATCAAGCCAAGCGGGTGCACATCGAGCCGGTCGGCGCCACCTTTCTGCGTGTGCTCTTACGCTTCGGCTACATGGAAACGCCGAACATCCCCAAGGCGCTTGGGGTCGCCCGCAAGCTCGGGCTGCAATTCGACATCATGTCGACCTCGTTTTTCTTGTCGCGGCGCGCGTTGCGGCCGGCGCCGCGGTCGGGCATGCCGCGCTGGCAGGATCGCTTGTTCATCACGCTCGCGCGTTCCGCCAACGACGCCACGGACTATTTTCAGATACCGACCGACCGCGTCGTCGAGGTCGGCACGCAGGTCACTATCTAGGGCAGGCCCTGGTGGTTACAGCGCCGGCACCAATCGGTGCAGGACGGTCGCTCGCATACGAAATTGCATGCTGGACGATGGCGCTCAGGGGCAAATGAAATCACCAGTTGCAAGCCCGATTGGCTCCGCTGGCGGGGGCGCTCATTGCAGTTCCAGTTCTTACGTTCGGGTTATTTCGCGGCACGTTACCAACCCTGAGGAACGACCATGCGCGAGAAAATCATTCTTATTGTTGGTCTGGCATGTTGGTCTCTGTCGGCTCACGCGGGCGAAGAGACAAAAGACCGCTCATTGATGCCAGATGCGTCCATGCAGGAAATACAGAAGCAAATACAGGCGAGCGGACGTCCGGCTACAAGTGTCATGCCCATTTTCAGCCAGATCGTCGCTTTTACTTTACCGAAGGGCTTCGATCCGGTTTTCTCGAATGCCGAAGGAGCCGGCTATATCTTCGAAGCGGTTCCGCTGGGCGAAACGACGCAAAAATGGTCACAGATGGTGACGGTCACTGGAGCACAAGGGCTCGCCGTGACGTCGAATGCGAGCCCGCAAGTGTTTCTCACCAAATTTGCGGAGCTGTTTAAGACCGCTTGTCCGGCTACCTTCTCGGTCACGGAGGTCGGCGCCTCAAAAGTCAGCGGTTACGATGCTTTTACGGCCCTGATAGGTTGCGGCACGGCGCGGGCGCCTGGAAACGTCCGCAGCGAAGCCGCCGCCGTTCTCGCCGTTAAGGGTTCTGAGGATTATTACACCTTTCAATGGGCCGAGCGCGGTCCAGTCAGAAATAAGCCGATCGATTTGAATGACGCGAAATGGCAGGATCGTCTGGCGAAGCTCGGGCCGATCCGAATTTGCGCTCCGGTGACCGGAGAGGCGCCGCCTTATCCGAGCTGCCTCGAGCAAAAATAACGCCCGGATGTCTGCTCGATGGGAGACCGCTTCACGCAAAGGACCTGATGTCAGGATTTCACGTGAATAGACTAGACAAAGGCCCCTTGATTCCGGGCACCATTGACGCAAGTTAGGGCCACGATTGTCGAACAGGGAAAAGGCGATGTCGGACCAACCGGGCGGAGAGCCCAAAGTGCGCGATCTGACGGTCGAGGACGTCGCCCGCGGATTGAGTGAAGGACGCATCGTGCTGGTCGACGTGCGCGAGCCGAACGAGACCGCCGTCGAGCGTTTCCCGGGGGCGGTGCTGGTGCCGCTCTCCTCCTTCGACCCGGCCACGATACCGGCGCCGCCCGGCAGCGAGGTGGTCTTCGCCTGCCGTTCAGGCCGCCGCTCGGTGACCGCTTCCATTGCCGCGCAGGAGCAAGGCTTCGAGTATGACGCCCACCTCGCCGGCGGCATTCTCGCCTGGAAAGAGGCCGGGCAGCCGACGGAGAAGTAGGCTCGTAACGCTGCGATGACTCTCCACGAACCTCCGCTTATTCCCGCCAAGGCGGGAATCCAGCGCTGGGTCGCCGCTTTTGCGGGGACGAGCGGACTAACGATTGCCGTTGTGCTGTCAGCTCTCGCGGGTATCGCGTCCGCACCAGCCGCGGAACGCGTCGTCAACTTCTACAATTGGTCGGACTATATCGCGCCGTCCGTGCTTGAAGACTTCACCAAGCAGACCGGCATCAAGGTGCGCTACGACACCTTCGATTCAAACGACACGCTTGAGGCAAAGCTGCTTGCCGGCAATTCCGGCTACGATGTCGTCGTGCCGACGGCCTATTTTCTCGCCCGCCAGATCGAAGCCGGCATCTTTCTCAAGCTCGACAAGGCGAAGCTGCCGAATCTGGTCAATGCCTGGCCGGAAATCACCGATCGCCTAGCGCGCTACGATCCCGGCAATCGCTACGCCGTCAACTACATGTGGGGGACGACCGGCATCGGCTACAACGTCAAGGCCGCGCGCCAGATCCTCGGCGCCAACGTCCCCAGCGGCGAATTGCTCGATAGCTGGAACGACGTATTCGATCCGGCCCGCATTGCCAAGTTCGCGGACTGCGGCATCCATATGCTCGATTCCTCCGACGACATCGTGTCGGCGGCCCTGCACGATCTGAAGCTCGACCCGAACTCGAGCGATCCGGCGGATCTACAAAAGGCGGCGGATTTGCTGACCAAGATTCGCCCTTATGTCCGCAAGTTTCACTCCTCGGAATATCTCAACGGGCTGGCGACCGGGGAAATCTGTCTGGCGGTCGGCTTCTCGGGCGATATCAAGCAGGCGCAAAAGCGCGCCGCCGAGGCCAAAAGCAGCGTCGAGGTCGGTTATTCGATCCCGAAAGAGGGTGCGCAATTGTGGTTCGATGTCTTCGCCATCCCGAGGGACGCACCTGATCCGGACGAGGCGCACGCGCTGATCAATTATCTGCTCAAGCCCGAGGTGGCGGCGACCAACACGAATTTCATTTCTTATGCGAACGGCAATTTGGCGAGCCAGAAATTCATCGACAAGTCGATCCTCGACGATCCGACAATCTATCCAGACGCGGCCGTCATGGCCAAGCTTTATACCATTTCGGCGCACGACCAGAGAACGCAGCGCCTGATCAATCGGCTGTGGACGCGGATCAAGACCGGCAGGTGAGGGCGCGGGTCAACACCAGGTGAGACGTAACGTTGCCGCTGACAATGCGCGCCGTTGAGCGTACGATGTTCAGGCAGCGTTTGCTCCGTACAGCGTTCGGTGCTTTCCGTGAATGCCAATTGCTCTCGAAGCGAAAAGCGACAGCGCCGCTTACGGAAGCTAGGCCCCTGAAGGAACCTCCGGGTCGTCCGGACGGTTCAATCGTAAAACGAACGCCGGGACGTTCGGACAACGTTTCCGGGCGGAGGCCACAATGGGGAGAATGACGCCGGCCGGCGCGGGCTCGTTAATCCGGCGCCGCACCGTGCTCCAGGCGGGATTGGCGTGGACAGCGGCCG
>Ga0209006_10005700_pt1 | contig 11313 bp, 9 predicted proteins | sample JacPin_JW_Ref_O2_FD_188567 | JGI IMG/M metagenome (GOLD analysis project Ga0209006, IMG submission 188567) | Forest soil microbial communities from Algoma, Ontario, Canada - Jack Pine, Ontario site 1_JW_Ref_O2 (SPAdes) (version 2) | ecosystem: Environmental > Terrestrial > Soil > Boreal... | reverse complement strand
AATCCCAGTCTGGGCGAGGCTCTGAGCGTCATATCCAACGATCCAGCCGTGCCAGGTCGTTTCGTAATCTTCATTGGATGAGCCGAAACTTGCGTAAACGACGCCATTGAGGAGAAGAAGTCCCGTGCGCGAGAACACTTTTCGCGCCGTCAGCTGCACGAGACCACCAACGGCGTCGACCGCTGTACCCGGGGCGCTGCCCTCGATCATCACCGGGCCGAGAAATTTCTCGGCCCCGCTCGTCACGTCGAGGGCATGCAAGCGGAAAATCGACGCACCGCCCTCAAAGCTCCCGCTCACAACGTAAAGCGTACTCCCGACGGGATCGATCACCGGAGTGCTTAAGGTGCCTGGGCTGCCAGAGGATGTTGCCCCCGCAGGGGCGCCGTGCGCCGCGTCGATGAGCGAAATGCTCCACAGCGGAGCCGCGTTGGCGCCGGTGTTCGAATTTGCATCAAAGGCGTAAACGAGGTCGTTTTGGGTAGCGACGAACACAACGTTGTGACTCGCCCCATTGATCGTGACTCCAGACAGATACAGAGGCTGTGTGTGGATTGGACTGGCAACCGACTGCGAAAAGAGCAGACCGAACTGCGCGGAATTCACATTGGCAGGCGTCAGGATCGTTTCGTTCAGATTCTGACCCGTCCGACCCACGTCATTCTGCTCGGTTGTCACATTGACTTGCGCGCTTGCCATGGGAGCTGCCGACAGGCCGGCCGTGCCCAATGCGGCCACTACAAGCAGCGCGCAATGCGGAAAGCCATGGCGCGACCGAACGGCGCGGCCTTCACCATGCGAAGCCGTCCGCTTTCTGACTTCCATGAGCATCCCAGTCTCGTTGTTAGCCTTCACACCGAGCACGCCTGCGCTATGCCGGTGCTGATCGAGCGATCGCCGCAATCGCGAATAATCGCTTCTTATGCCGAGGTTGTCCGACACCCTGACTGTCGTATCGATAGCCCCGAGTCGCGACCCGGGTGGCATCTGCGGATAGCGTGGTCCAAATTACTCGCTCTGACAATACGCGTAGCTTGCCGGGGTGCGCCCCGGCTGCACCCACCTGAATAAGGGAAGCGTTATGTCAGGGATCGATCCGGAGGCTGCCGCAGCGCTGCCGGCATCGACCAGGCGGCGGGACGGCGCAGTGCACAACGGAACCTGCCGAGCGCATGACGAGATGAAACCTGCGGCTCGCGGACGGGTACAAACAATTTTGCAACAGTCCGTAGGAACATTATGCGGGTTGCATTGGTCGTCCCGGGCGGCGTTGATCGATCCGGAGAATATCGGGTGATCCCAGCGCTCCTTGCGCTGATCGAGCGGCTCGCTCGCCGTCATGAAGTTCAGGTCTTCGCGCTGCGCCAGGGTGCCGAAGCCGCCAGTTGGGACTTGGCGGGGGCGCGCGTGCACAACCTCGGCTTGCCCTACTCGCACCTGCGGTCCATCCGCGCGCTCTTGAGCGCGCATCGCTCCTCGCGATTCGATCTGGTGCACGCCATATGGTCTGGAGCGTGCGGGCTCGTGGCCGTCACCGCCGCCAAAATCCTCCGCATCCCGAGCCTTATCCATATCGGCGGGGGAGAGCTCGTACGTCTGCCGGATATCGGCTACGGCGGCGGTCTGCACTGGCGCAGCCGCGTGCGCGAGATGCTCGTGCTGCGCACCGCCTCCGTGGTGACGGCGGCGAGCGCGCCGGTGATCCGCGAGCTCGGGCGTCTTGGCGTTAGGGCGCAGCGCGTGCCGCTCGGCGTTGATCTTGCCGCCTGGCCGCCGCGCGAGCCGCGACCGCGCAGTCCGGGTGCGTGCGCGCGGCTGATTCACGTTGCCAGCCTCAACCGCGTGAAGGATCAAACGACGCTGTTGTTTGCGCTTGCCGAGCTTGCACAATCGGGTACGCGTTTTGAGATGCACATCGTCGGCGAGGATACCCTCGGTGGCGAAGTGCAGGCGCTCGCCAATCGATTGGGAATTTCCGAGCGCATCAGGTTTCACGGCTTTGTACCGCAGCGGCACCTGCGAGCGCTGGTGGCGGCAGCCGACCTCATGATCATGGCCTCGCGACACGAGACCGGTCCCGTCGCGATGCTGGAGGCCGCTGTAGTTGGCGTGCCCACCGTCGGAACGGCGGTGGGACACATCGCCGAATGGGCGCCGGATGCGGCCACTTCCGTGGCCATAGGCGACGCAACGGCGCTCGCGCGCGCGATCGGGATGCTGCTCGCGCAGGAGGAGGAGCGCCTGCACATCGCCCGCGAGGCCGGACGGCGCGCCACGCGCGAGGACGCCGATTACACGGCGCGGCGCTTTCAGGCGTTGTATCGACGACTCGCGGCGGCTGGATAGCCCATGCACGCTCACGAGAGCTCCGCCAAGGCCATGCGCACGGGTCGCAAAGTCTCCGCTCTGACCTGCCGTGCTACGAGCCAGCGCAGGATTCGCCGCCCTTGGGACATGCGCGACCAGGGGTCCTCTGCAGAGAAGGGTTGGGTTGCGGCGATGACTGTGCGCATCGCGCGCACGTCGGCATTCGGCAGCAGGCGCTGCCTGGCGTAGGCAAGCATTTCGTGAATCGACTGCGCCCACTCAATTCCCGGAAAGGCACTGATCCAAAGATGCGAGAACGACACTTCGGTCAGGCTTCGGCGCCGACACGTGCGCTCGAGGAGCCAGGGACAGCCGGCGGCGACCGGCACGAGAATCCGCTCCGCGATGCAGCGGTAATAGCGTGCGGTCAGTAAAAGGGGCGGCAGTGCCCACCACAGTCGGCTGCCGCGCGCGTTCCCGAGGCGCAGGAACTCGTCCCAATCCCCATCGCTCATGAGCGCCGACAGGCGAGCAATATCGTGCAAATTGATCAGGCGCAGTGCGCGAAACACCATGGCGCCGGATGCGTGCAGCAGGAGATGCATCATGAGCGCGGCCCGTGACGGATAACCGTTGAGACCCGGACACAGCTGCAACACGAACATATGTTCCGATATGTCCACCGCGCGCAGCGGCAGGATCTCCCGGATGCGAGTATGCAGTTCGATCTTCATCGCATTGTCGGCATGCTCGCCAAACGCCGCCGGCGCGCGCCCGTCGTCCGGCTCGAAGACACGGTGCTTCCACGTCGCATAGGTTTCGCGGAACCCGAGCCTGTGCAAGAGCCCTGCGGCGCCTGCGGAGTCCTCTTCGCGCACGAGGAGATCGATGTCCGCCATGGGTCGCTCGCCGGGCGCGTAGACACCGATGGCGTGCAAGGCTACGCCCTTCAGGCCAATGAGAGCGATCCCGCAAGCGCGGGCGCGTTCATCGAGGACCTGCAATAGTTCGTTTGTGCGCTGCCAGCGCCGCAGTGTGTGCTCGCGCTGCTCCGTGAGAAACTGCACCCAACGCCCGGGCCCCTGCCAGCGCAGCGCGCCCGCCAAGAGCGGCGAGACTCCATGCATGGTCGCGACCGCCCGGGCGACGAGCCATTCGAACCCAGACCACTGCGGCATGTCCGTGCGCGCATCTGCAAGGTCGCTTGCGAGCGCCTCAGTCGTCTTGCGCAGGGCCGCCTGCATGGCCTCGCGTGAGGGGTCGGAGTTCAGTTGCGCAGACATGACGCGGCGTGATTGGCGAATCTGCTATGCATGGCCACAGCGCTGATACTCAGCGGCGCTTGTCTCGCGGGATCATCAACTCATCGCCGCCGGCGTGCGCGCTCCGCCGCGCACGCGGTAGCGCGCTTCGTTTGCAATCAGGTGCGCCCAGCGACGCTCCAGCGCGCGGTGCTCGCGCCGGTAGTCGACGTCGCGGCGGCGCCGGTTCAGATTGTCGATCGCCACCTGATCGTGAAACAGGTCGCGAACGATGCGGTAGAAATCCGAAGCGTAGGTGCCCTCAAACATCATCTCCAGGTCGTTGCTCTCCTGCCAGTGAGTCTTCGCCTGGAGTTGCTGCTTCACGAGATCGTAGAACTTCGTGCCCGGCAGCGGATACGAGACGCTGACGCCGATGTCATCGGGGCGGGCACGCTCGAGAAGCCTGCGGGTCGCGAGAATGTCTTCCAGCTCCTCTCCGAGGTAGCCGAGCTGGATGAAGAGCCCGACGCGAATGCTCTCCTCAGCAAGGCGCGCGCGCGCGCGCGGAATGTCCTCGACTCGTGTGCCCTTGTTCATCGCATCGAGGATTTTCTGGCTGCCGCTCTCGGCACCAATCCACACCTCGCGGCATCCGGCGCCCTTCAGTTCCCGTGCCATGGCACTGCTGACGAGGTCGGCGCGCGTCTGAATCGTGAAGGGTATGGAGCCGCGCGACGCGTGCACCGTGGTGGAAAAGTCTGTCACCCAATCCACGCGGAATCCGAAGATGTCGTCGGCAAACCAGACGTGGTCGGGATTGAAGGTGTGCTTCAAATACGTCATTTCGGCGGCGACGTCTGCCGCCGGGCGTTGCAGATAGCGGTTTCCCCAGATCGGTTTGGCGCACCAGTTGCAGCGGAAGGGACAACCGCGTGATGCGGCGATGTTGAGGCTGAAGTAACCATGGGCAGCGCGCCACAGCGTGCGATACCGCTCGACGTCAATCAGGTCCCAGGCGGGCAGCTCCGCAGGATAGGCCTGCAGAGGCTGCGCCTTTAAATTAGCAGGCGTGCCGCTGCCTGCGTCTGAGGCCACTCCTTCGAGCCCCGCCACGAGCTGAGATGTGGGCAGCTGCGCGCAGGAGTCGAGCCTGTCCACAAGGGCGCCAAGGGTCGCCAGGCCCTCGCCGATAAGGACCACCTCGGCTCCTGCCGCGAGATACGCCTGCGGCGCGTCCGATGCGTCGGATCCGGCCACGATGACGCGGGCACCGCAGCGGCGTGCATCCGCGATCATCCGGCAGGCCGCGGCGCGCATCGTGGTCAAACACATTTTGCTCAGGTAGTTATAGTTGTCCTCGTACAGCACGACGACCTGTGGTGTATCGCGGCGCAGCTGCGCAGCGTATTCGTCGGTGTCCTGCGCGAGCATCGCATCGAAGATCGTCACCGCGTGTCCCGCGCGGCGCAGACGTGCGGCGACCTGCAAGGTGGCCAGCGGCGGATAAGGTTTGGCGCGTTCCCATTGCTTCTGGTCAAACCGGAGGAAATAGGAGTGGCCAACCAAGATCGACAGCATGCTATTGAGCGCTCGGGTTGCGTGCAGTTGCGACGTCCGCACACCCGCGCACCCTGTTCCGCAGGCGGCGAGCGCGCTCTGATAATTGTCGTCTTGGGGTCAGTTCCTGCCTTGGCCGATAAGGTTCAAGCGCGCCCGGATATTTCCGCCCCTCGCGTACCGCAGCGCGGCGCTCGAGGCGTGTTGGATCCATGCGCGGTCGGAATTTTCTTTTTTGTGGCCGAGAAACCCTGACTCCGAGCGGCGGGTACTAACTCGCAGACTTCTAAACGCGTGAGCCATCGGAATGCTGGGGAGCGGACGAGCACCAGGGCTGGCACTGCTTGCGAGCCTGGCCTGCGCGGGCTGCGCGGGCAACGGAGCGGGCCTGGATCAGAACGGACAGCCCATAGGTTCCGAAGGCAGCGGTTCGAATGAACCGCTGAGCGCCAATCTGCAGTCGATCCAGGACAATGTATTTACACCCATCTGCACCCGCTGCCATATCGGCGCTAGCGCGCCCGAGGGACTGCGGCTAGATGCGGCCGACAGCTATAACCTGCTAGTCGGCGTACCGAGCGCAGAAGTCCCGAGTTTGCTGCGAGTCATGCCGGGTGATCCGGATGAGAGCTACATCGTTCTGAAGCTCCAGGGCAGTCCCGGCATCGTCGGCGGCCAGATGCCCCTCGGAGGTCCCTATCTGCCGCAAGCCACCATCGATGCGATCCGCCAATGGATCACGGACGGGGCGCCAAATTCGTCGACGATGCAGACGGCATCCAGGCGCGAGGAAGGGCAAACCCTTACCCTCACCGGCGCAGCGCCGCTAGACGGCGCGCGCGTGCCGGCACCCGTGCGGCAGATTGTCGTCGCCTTCAATCATGAGATCGACGCATCGCTCGTCAATGACGCGAACATCACACTCGATCGGATCGAGATGTCCGATGCGCAGGCCCTGCGGCCGCTGCCGCTGCGCGCAGCGCTCGCCACTGGCAATCCCACCGTCATCATCATCCTGCCGAGCATCGCCCTGGGTCCCGGGTCGTATCGGGTCGGTTTGCGTGGCACGGGCGGCGGCGCCCTAGCGGACGTCAATGCCAGGAGTCTTGGCGCAGATCAGGCGTTTTCATTTGCCGTCGAAGCGCCGCCATGAAAATTTGCGATTTTCGCGCATGGTTTCCGCACGGGCTGATCCTGCTTGCTTTTCTAGCGAGCGCAGCACATGCGGAGCCCTATCTTGCCGTGCAGACGGGCTTGAAATGCGGCCAGTGCCATGTCAATCCGACCGGCGGCGGACTGCGCACGCCCTACGGAGATGTATTCGCGCAGAGAATCATGCCGCACGATCACCTCGATACCGGCGCAGACACCTGGACGGGGGAGATCAACCGCTTCCTGAGTGTCGGGGGCGATGTGCGCTTTGACGGCCAGTATGAGACGACCCCCGGCAGTGCCTCGGTCGACTCCTTCGCTCTCGAGCAGGCACGCATCTATCTCAACGCAACGGTCATTCCCACGCGGCTTGCCGTGTATGTGGATGAGCAGGTGGCTCCCGGCGGAGCGCTGAACCGCGAAGTCTACGGCATGTATTGGTCGGCCTCCCACGAGTGGTATCTGAAGGGGGGACAGCTATATCTGCCCTTTGGATTGCGACTGCAGGATCAAACGGCCTTCATCCAAACGGTCTCAGGCATCAACATGACGACTCCCGATCAAGGCGTCGAATTCGGCTGGGAGCACAACGCGTGGGATGCGCAGTTTGCCGTCAGCAACGGCACCGCCGGAGGTCCCGAGGTCGATCATGGCAAGCAGTACAGCGGACAGCTGATCTACGTCGAACCGAAGTGGCGGCTGGGACTCGGTGCGAATTTGAATGACGCGGCTGCGGGCAACAAGAGTGCCGTGGCCCTTTTCGGCGGCCTCAAGACCGGGCCGATTGCATGGCTCGCCCAGGCTGAACTAGTCGACGACAAGAGTATTCCCAACAGTGGCGGAAGGATGCTCGCGACCTTGCTTGAGGCAGACTGGCTCTTGGCGCCGGGAAACAACTTGAAGATCACCAGCGAATACTTAGATCCCAACCGCAACGTGGCACAGAACGAAGAGACCCGATGGAGCTTGGTGTACGAGTTGACGCCCATTCAGTTCCTGCAGCTGCGGGCGGGCGTGCGCTACTCCGACGGTATTCCGCAGGATAATGCCGAGCACGTGAGACTCTACTTCCTCGAGGTGCACGGCTTCTTCTGAAGGAAGCTGCTCCAACCCACATGTCAGAGCGCGCGACCACCTCGTGCATGCCTCGGTCTCGAACTGACCACTGCGTGCCGCAGACGATCGCCACCGCAGGTCTTCTCGGTGACACGAGCGCGCGCGACTATGCCTACAAGTTGCAGCTCTTCAATTCCTTCGCCGCACCTGAATTGCGCCGCGCGGTCGCGAGCCTCGATCTTAAACCGGGCATGCGCGTCGTCGATGCAGGGTGCGGCACAGGTGCCGCACTTGCGTGGCTGCTGCAAGCCGTCGAGCCCGAGGGTCTGGTGGTCGGCTTTGATCTTGCGACCGCTCACATCAAAGCGGCGCATGCCGCTGCAGGAGCCGGCGCCGCGGTGCTGCAGGCCGACCTCCTGCGACCGCCGCTCGCTCGCGCGAGCTTCGATCTTATTTGGTCGGTCAACACGATAAATCATCTGCGCAATCCACTTCAGGGCGTCTGCAGCCTTGCGGCGCTGCTGCGGCCCGGTGGTCGCATCGCGCTCGGTCAAAGCTCACTCGTGCCTGATATGTACTTTGCCTGGGACGCGCGGCTCGAAAGGGTGACCAACGAGGCGGTGCGTCGCTACTATCGCGAGCGCTACGGACTCGACGAACGCTCTCTTGCGGACATTCGTGGCCTCGTCGGGGTTCTGCAGCGCGCGCAGTTGCACAGCGTGACTTCGCACACCTGCATGATCGAGCGCGTCGCGCCATTGGCGGCCGCTGACGAGGCCTATATGCTCGAGGCGATTTTCCGGGGCAGCTGGGGCGAGCGGCTGCGACCCTACCTTCACGCCGAGGACTTTGCGGAGCTTGCTCGTCTATGCGATCCGCGGCATCCGCAATTTGCGCTGCATCGCGAGGATTTTCATTTTCTGCAGAGTTTCACGCTCGCGGTAGCAGAGATCCCGTGATGCGAGAAGGCGCTTCGCAAGAGATCATCACCGGTGCGCAATACGTCCAGCAAATGACTGCACTGGAATCAGACCGGCGCGCGCGCATGGCGTTTCTGGATCTCGCGCTCAAGGTTGCACCCCGGGGCGCCACACTGCTTGATTTCGGTGCCGGCACTGGCATCGACGCCCGGTTCTATGCCGCGCATGGCTGTCGAGTTACGGCCTACGACGTCGACACAAAAATGTGCGAGTTCTTTGCTGAACATTGCCGCGATCTGATTGACGCCGGCAGCGTGACCCTCGAGACGGGGACTTATCCGGATTTTCTAGCCCGGCATCGAACCTCTGCCAGTCATTCCATCGATCTTGTCACCGCCAATTTTGCGCCACTCAGCCTGATCAGCAATCTCAATGAGTTGTTTGCAACATTTCATGCTCTAACGCGACCGGACGGCAAAGTCCTGGCAAGCGTTTTGAATCCCTATTTCGTCGGCGATCTGCGCTACGGCTGGTGGTGGCGCAACGCCCCGCGGCTGTGGCAGAGCGGCCATTATTCGGTGCCGGGCGCTCAGGCGCCGATCGTGCGGCGACGGCTCGCCGACTGCGCCGCCCAAAGCGCACCCTATTTCACACTGGAGCGTGTATTCCGCGGACTGCCACCAAACAAAAGGCGCCGCGCAAATGGTATCGAAGACTGCGAAGGCCATCGGTCCACGTGGACGGGGATGATCACCTGTCGGTTCCTGTTTCTCCTGTTTCAACGGTGCAGCCCTTAAGCGCAGTCTTCCCGTTGAGTATCGGTGCTCACCCGGGTAGGCGCAGATGGCGCGTCGCCTCGTACAAGTCCCGGCCGCGCGGCGACACCTGCATGGCCGCGCGCAAGGACTTGCGTTTGCGCCGCAGAAACGGCCGCTCCACGCACCACCAGGACGCGGCCCCGAGGCCAAACGAAATCCCCAATGCGGCTGTGCAGGACAGGGCATTGTCTGGCGCGCCGAGGACCAAGAGCGTATTGAGTACCAGCACGTGATAGATGTACGTTCCGTAGGAAATGTCATTATGGTGCAGGAGCCGGTCCGACACGGTGGGGAGCGAAACCGCACACGACAGGACAAGTGCCGCCAAGGGCAGGAGGAAGAGCGGACTGATGTCCGCACTGCCGACGTATATATGCAGACGCTTCGTTGTGACGCAGAGCAGAAGGTACCCTAGGAGCCACCAATGTGCGCGACCCGCGAGGATGCCGCGCAGCGCGGTCCAATGTCTCTGCATCAGCACGCCAACGAGAAACATCCACAAATACGGCACGATGGTCTCAACCAGGAAAGTGTGGTCCGGCGAGTTGTCCGCCGGGTCCGAGAAAAGGGATGGCCGACAGTAGAACCAGTGCAGAGCGAGGCTGACTGCGAGCAGGCAGAGGAGGCCGAAATCACCGCGCCGCTTGCGCAGCTTGAATACGGCATAGATCAGGGGCAGCAAGAGATAGAATTCAAGCTCAACGGGAATCGTCCATAGGCTGCCGTTGAGCGAGCCCAAACCTACGGGCTTCAGAAAATCGGGACCGAACTGCTGATAGAGGCTCATCTGCGCCGCCCACCAGCCGAGCCACGCACGCGTCGATACCGGCCCGAGGACGCTTACCCCGGCTATCAATATGACGCCGAGGCTCGCGACCAGGCACACCCAGAGCGCCGGGAATATGCGCAAGCAGCGATTTCGATAGTAGTCGCGAATCGACGTCGAGCGTTCGTAGGATTTCGAAATCAAGAAACCGCTGATGACGAAGAAGATCGGCACGCCGGGAAACATGCGCACGCCGAGATTGAAGGCGATGGCATGAAGTCCGTACATCTTGAAGGCGGTCATCGAATGTACTACGGCCACCTGCGAGGCGGCGAGCAGTCGGATCAGATCAAAGTTATTGATCCGCCAGTCGTTAGCCGCTGCTGCCGCTTCAGTTCTCATGGCGGTCTTAACCCCGATCCGCGATCTCGCGGTGGCGATAGCGGCGGATGAGGCTCTGTGCGCCCGCTGGCGCAAACGCCCGCGTAGCCGCGATCAAAGCGCCCAGCCACCATGCGCGATAGCGCCAGGAGTATGGGACGCTCGTACAAAGAGTGCCAAGGACGTGTAGGCGCTTGCCGGCGGCGGCCTGGCTCTTCGCAAGTCCCGCCGACATCTCCGCCCGCAGCCTGCTCAAGAGGTACTTATGCTGCGTGCCGGCGCCCGCGCGCAGTGCCTTCGCGAAAACACGTCTGCGATCCTGCCAGGCGGTGATATCGCTACCGGAATGCTGACCGTGACGACGGACCAATGTGAGCGCCTCGTCGACGCCGTCAATCTCACTTGCGGCCGCCAGTCGCAGCCACAAGTCGTCGTCTTCGCACATCGCAAGCTCTTCATCGAATCCACCCAACTGCTGCAGGAGCTCTCGCGACACCAGCACACTCGGCAGGGCAATGACCGTTTCCTCCTTCAGCAGCTTCTCCAGAATCCAGCCACACGGGGCCGGAAAGCTTCTGAGGTTTGCGGCAACCCGCGGATGCCCGGCTGCATCCACCTGGGCAAAGCGCGTGTAACTCCATCGGCACTCCGGACGGCGCTCGAGCCGTTCCATCTGAGTCGCGAGTTTTCGCGGTAGCCACACATCGTCGGAGTCCAGAAAGGCGACGAACTTGCCGCGCGCTGCATTGAGCGCGGCATTGCGTGCGACACTGGGCTTGCCGCTGTGCGCGAGCCACAGCACCCTGACCCGCGGCGGATCATCGAGGCTGCGCAGATAGGAGCTCGTGTCGCCGCCTGAGCCATCATCCGCAACGATCAATTCCCAATCCGTAAAGCTCTGCGCGAACGCCGATTCGATCGCGGCGCGAAGGAACTCCGGGCGATTGAAAGTGGGCACAATGATTGATACCGCGGGCGCCGTGGCAGCGACTCCTCAGGAAGTCCGCAGCACGGCGTCTGCGTCAGCACTCTGGGCTGAGAGCACGGTGCTGCGCTTGCGCTCGATGAGATCCTGATACATGACGCAAAGCTTCAATCCCAGCGCCGCAAAG
>Ga0209006_10005698_pt1 | contig 11313 bp, 9 predicted proteins | sample JacPin_JW_Ref_O2_FD_188567 | JGI IMG/M metagenome (GOLD analysis project Ga0209006, IMG submission 188567) | Forest soil microbial communities from Algoma, Ontario, Canada - Jack Pine, Ontario site 1_JW_Ref_O2 (SPAdes) (version 2) | ecosystem: Environmental > Terrestrial > Soil > Boreal... | reverse complement strand
CCTGCTCTGGTCAGCCGTTCCGTCACGGGCGGAGGTAACAACTTCGATATCGCCGTTCGCCTGGTCGCCTTCATGGTAAATCACGGCATTGGCGTTGATACTCTGAACCAGGTCAGCTTTGTTCCAGCGGACATTGTGGCCAACAACATCGTTGCGATCTCTACGACGCCCGGTACCGCGAATCAGACGTACCATGTCACCCGGGACGATTATTCCAACATGATGGATATCACTGGCCTTATTACCAAAGCGACTGGCCGGCGATTCGAAACCTTCAGGCTTCCCGACTTCGTTCCGGAGCTGATCCGGAGATGCCGCAAGGAAGATCTTCTCTTTCCGCTGCTGGATTTCTTGGTGGGCTCGGTCGACAACATCTCCGCGATGGAATTCAAACGCTACGACAGCTCTTCTTATCAGCTGGCTCGCGACGCCTCTGTGTGGGGCAAAGCAGATCCGTCTCTGGAAGACACGGTTAACGGCATTCTGAAATTCATGCATCGCAAGGGGATCATTTCCGTTGCGGCTCGTCAGGTCAACGCGGTGTCACCGAGCGATGGGCTTGCGGACTGGACCGATCCGATATCCGCTACTGCTTCTTAAATAAGAGCTTCTCGGTTAGCCGCTGGCCCGTTTCCAATGTGCCGGTAGTGGTTAGTGTCATCTGCTGCCCATCCGCGGAAACCACCCACCGATCCTTTTGCGTGATTTGATTGTCCCTCTGATAGCTCGCGTCCACCGTGCGGGGATCCACCAGTTCAAGTGTCACCGTGTCGTTGCGCGAGTTCTTTAGATCGTACGGCTTTCCGTCAAAGCGGGCGGTATAGCTGAAGTCACCCAGAAAACGGACCCCGCTGCTTCCGTCCGCTTCGACTTTGAGCACCAAGCCCTGCCGCAAACGGGTCTTGCTGAGATCTTGCGTCCATTCGCCCGCGAAGAGGTCATTCGGCACCTTCGTGCCTCCGGTTCGCGTCCACACGGTGATCTTGTCAGGGTGTCCCGTCGCCGCGGTCGTGGTCGTCAGCTCGCCCCCATCACTCGAAATCTTTTCGCGAACCGTCGCCACTACCGCGCCATCCTTCTCTTCCTTGACTTCCGCCTGCCTCTTGTCGATCCTGCGGAGCTCGATTTGATTGAACGCGAGATTGCCTGGTGCGGCCGATTGGTGCCCGTTTGTATTTGCAGTGAAATCGAGATGGGTCTCGCCGGACATGACGACATGTGTGCCGGCGTGCCCAGGCGTTATGGTCAGCCGGTTCGGAGGATCCAGGCTCGATTGCGCAGACACGAGCGTCCAAGACCCGATGCGCGGGTCTGTGGCTCCTGATTGGAAGGCGACAAGCAGTCCGAGCAAAATTAAAGTGCGAATGGCTCCTCCTAAATCGGTCCGGCAGAGTTTAGCAGATTCACCTAGCTCCGTAAGTGAGTCCTGCGTGAGCGCGAACTCGCCAACTACGCGCGCACCTACGAACCGGTTCCGGACCGAACACCCCTATCGCCTTAGCCGCCAGCACGGAGTTTTGGTGACGACGATTTTGCGAGATATGACATCATGATGCTATGCATGTGCGCCGTTTTTGGGTGGCAGGGGTCGTCCTCGCAGCAACCATCGCACTTCTTCCATTCTCTTTTCACGCCGAACGCCATCTGGAGACCGCAACTCGAGTCGAAGGAAGTCAGGCCGAAACTGTCCGGGACGAGCTAGCCAGTCGTTTTCACTCGCCGTTTGTGGACCGCGTTGTCCTGGTGATCGAAGGGCTCCCGCCTGCGGATTCGGAGGGAGGCGGGCAAGCACTAGAAACCATTGTGGCCGCACTCAAAGAGCAACCGGGCGTTTCAGGAGTCGTGTCCTATCTCGACTTGCGCGATCCGATTTTTCTGGGCCGGGGCGGGTCAACATTTGTTCTCGTGGGACTTTCGTCGACCGACGGTCCAGTCGAGTCGCTTGTTCCGCAGCTTCACCAATTGGCAAGCTCGCTTACAAATCAACTACGGGGCCGTTATCCAGCCGTGAAGCTCGAACTCACCGGTGAGATTCCGCTAAATTTCGATATTCGGAAAGCAAGCGCCGCTGACGTGCACCGCGGCGAAAGCCTGGTGATCCCCGGAACCCTCGTGCTTCTGCTGGTGGCCTTCGGTAGCCTGATGGCCGCCTTGATCCCGTTGGCGATCGGCCAGCTTGCTATCGCGACCACTCTGGCGATTACAGGATTTCTCGCCCAGCGTTGGCACTTGTCCATTCTGGTTCAGAATTTGGCCACCATGCTTGGCCTGGGCTTGGGAATCGACTACGCGCTCCTGATGATCAGCCGCTTTCGGGAAGCGATTGCCGCCGGGAACGACGGACCCACGGCCGGAGCGATCGCGGCGCGTCAGGCAGGTCGCACGCTTTTGATTTCAGCCTCGACGGTAGCCATCGGATTTCTCGCCCTCTTAACGGTTCCGATCAGCGAAATCCGTTCCATCGGTGTCGCGGGATTTCTGGTCACCGGAATGAGTGTGCTGCTTACCAATACCCTCGTGCCGGCAGCGCTCGTATTGCTCGGCCCGCGGATTGATTTTGGCCGAATGCCCTTTACTCCAAAGTTGGATGCGCAGCGGGCCGCTCGTACCGGAAATCGCTGGCGGCAATGGGGAAAAACGATTGTCGCGCATCCCTGGCTGGCCCTCTTTCTGGCCGGTACTCCTTTGCTTCTACTCGCCTGGCAGGTCACCCGACTGGATACCAGTCTTCCTCGAGGCGATTGGCTTCCGCAGGCGGCGGAATCGGTCCATGCGCTCCACACTTTGGAGCGGATGGATCGGGGTGGCGTCGTTGAATCGTTGCGCGTGATTGTCGAACTTCCCGCAGACTCCATCGCGCAGACCGACGCAGGGTGGGATGCGGTGGACCGGATGAGCAAGCGCCTCGCGACCGACCCGCGGTGTGACCGCGTGATTTCCATCACGACGCTTGCGCAGAGCAATCGATCATCACTCACGGATCTTTCGCGGGAGACACGTCGAACCTTCCTGAGTAGTGACGGACGAGCGGCACTACTTGAAGTGTTACCCACGAGTTCGGTTTCCCTGCGCCAGCAAGTCAACTGGGTACGGGAGCTGCGTAAGACCGGCGCGCCAGCACTCACCGGAGTTCCGGGCGCAACCCTGCTCGTTGGGGGCATCCCGGCACTCAACGCGGATTACGAGACGATTATCAGAAACCGGTTTCCGTCCGTAATGTTGCTGGTGGTGGGCGGAACGCTCCTTGCGTTGCTCTGCGGCTTCCGAGCGATCTTCGCCGCCGTGAAGGCCATCGCCCTCAATCTATTCTCAGTCGCGGCGGCCTTCGGAGCATTGGTTGTCGTTATCCAAGACGGGCACGGAAGCAAGTTCCTGGGAATTCCGGCGGGAACTGGGAGCGTGTTTCCCCTGGTTCCGATCGTCGCCTTCGCCATCGTCTTCGGATTAAGCATGGACTACGAGGTGTTTCTAGTTGCCCGCGTTTTGGAAGCCAGAAGGAACGGGCTGAGTGAAATGGATGCGATCCCGGAAGGTATGGCGAGAACTGCAGGCCTGATCACCAGCGCCGCTGCGATCATGATCGTGGTATTTGCGGCTTTCACCTTCGGAGATTTCCTGGTCGTCAAGATGATCGGATTCACCCTGGCGATCGCCGTGTTGATTGACGCGACGCTCGTTCGGATTGTGATCGGTCCGGCGCTCCTTCGTCTCGCCGGCGATTGGAACTGGTGGCCTGGCGGGCTAACCACAGCGCGCACGGCACCAGCGAGGGCAAGTCACGAATGATTCCCATGCTAACCCTATGATCTTCGCGGCGATATCGACACGAATCACTCTGCCGAAGTCACTTAGACTCGGCCCGGGTAGGTCAGCGATCAAACAAACCCGAGGACATCGCGGAAAAAAACACCAATATAAATCCCGCAATTTCCCACAGGAATACCACGCGATCAAGTCGACCGTTCGGGTAGAGTTTTCGGTATTGATCTTTGATCTTAAGTCGCTTGCTGGTGTACATACCCCAATACGATATCTGCTGGTCGTCTGGTAGCTTTATATTTACTTCTCCGACCTCTTTCGATAAACAGAGCGATGAGATGATAAAACACGAAGTTGCCAATGCGAGAAAAACCAAAGCTGCGGGAGTCAACGACACAATTCTACCCTCCAACTTGATAACAGACCTGATGAGCAACGGATCACGCGCGAAATCTATTTGCATGCGATACCGGAAGAGCAGCGTCGCGCAGTGAACAACGTGGAGAGACTTGTATTTGGACCCAAGTTGTGTTTTCCACGTAGCATCGACGGGAAGAATGAATTGAAAATAAAGAAGTAAGTGGTCGGGGCGTGGAGATTTGAACTCCAGACCTCCTGCGCCCAAGGCAGGCGCGCTACCAGGCTGCGCTACGCCCCGACTGTGCAGTGCGTCATTCATTCTAAGGTACTTTCGAAGTTTCGTGTTACCGCGAAGGCCATTTTCTTCCCGCGCAAATTCGTCGCTCCCGCGATTGATTTGATTGCCTCGACGTCTAGTTAGGCGGGAAATCCGTTCCCAAATTCTTTTCTGTTGACAGGCCACAGGTCGTTCAGATACTCCTGTGTAGATGCCACAGGAGGGCGGATGGCTGGGGACCGGTCGGAGATTCTGCAGGGGACGCTGGATTTGATGGTGCTGAAGACTCTGGAGGTGATGGGGCCGCAGCATGGTTATGGAATTGCTCGGCGCATCGAGCAGATCAGCGAAGAGGCGCTGCAGATCAATCAGGGCACGATTTACGCGTCGCTGGTGCGGCTGATGCAGAAGCGCTGGATTACGGGCGCGTGGGGCACGTCCGACAATAAAAGGAAGGCGAAATTTTATTCGATCACCAAAGCCGGGCGGAAGCAGCTCGATATGCAGGAACGGAATTGGGAGCGGATTTCCGCGGTGATCGGGCGCGTTTTGAATCTCGCGGAGCGCGGGTGATTCGATGGTGACGCCGACGGCTCACCGGCCAAGAAATTTCGTGCTGCGGATTCGCGGGTGGTTTTCGCCGGGTACGGGGGCGGCGGAGTCCGAGCAGGATTTCGAGCGCGAACTGGCCAGCCATCTCGAGATGCTCACCGAAGAAAATGTCCGGCGGGGGATGGCGCAGGAGGAGGCGCGGCGCGCGGCGCGCATCCGGTTGGGAGGGACTACGCAGTTGAGCGAGACCAACCGCGAGCTGCGCGGCTCACCCTGGCTCGAGACATTTTTGCAGGACGCGCGCTATGCATTTCGCATGCTGCGCAAAAACCCCGGCTTCACTGCCGTCGCGATATTGACGCTGGCGTTGGGCATCGGCGCCAACACCGCAATTTTCAGCGTGGTATATGCGGTTTTGCTTAAGCCGCTGCCCTACGCGCATCCCGAGCAATTGGTCACCGCGTTTCAGGCCAATCTGCAGGAGGGAGTTCCGGAAACCGGCGTTTCGTATCCGAATTTCGAAGAGTGGCGCGCGCAGAATCATGTTTTCACTGAACTGGCTAGCATTCAAGCGCACCAGCTCACGCTAACTGGCCGCGGAACGCCTTCGGTAGTCGACACTTCGGTCGTTACTCCCGAATATCTTGCGCTGCTCGAGGTCAAGCCGCTGGCGGGACGCATTTTTTTCTCCGAGGACGGCAAGAAAGGCGCTCCGCCGGTGGTGGTGATCAGTGAAAACCTCTGGCGCGGAGCTCTTGGAGCCGATCCAACAATCGTCGGAAATTCGATTGTGCTCGATAAACGCCCGTTCACGGTGGTTGGCATCATGCCCGCGGACTTTCGCGTTTCTCTTTTCAACGGCAAGCAAGATTTGTGGATCCCGATCGCGCAGGACCCGCTTTTCAGTGGGTGGATGGCGCGCCGGAACGGACATTATCTTCCGGTGGTCGGCCGCCTGAAACCCGGCGTCTCCTTGCAACAAGCTCAGGCCGAAATGGACGCCATCAGCCAACGGCTGGCCCAGGAATTTCCGGCGGAGAATACTGGTTGGACCGTAAATCTGGTGCCGCTGCAAAAAGAGCTGGTGGGCGATGTGCGGTCCGCACTGCTGATACTGTTGGCCGCCGTCGGTCTGGTTCTTTTGATAGCCTGCGCCAATATTGCCAATTTGCTGCTGACGCGCGCGACCTCGCGGTCGAAAGAAATCGCGGTGCGCACCGCCCTGGGTGCCAGCCGCTCGCGAATTATTCGGCAGTTGCTATGCGAAACCACGTTGCTGGGCCTGCTTGGCGGAGTCGCAGGCGTTGCTCTGGCCTATTGGGGAGTGCGGGCGCTCAGTTCGTTTATTCCTGACGATTTGCCGCGGTTGAACGCGATTCGGGTTGACCCTATCGTTTTGGTTTTCGCGCTGGTGGTTTCCGCGCTTGCCGGTATTGCGTTCGGCCTGGTTCCCGCGTTCTTTGCGGTGAAATCCGACGTACAGAATAATCTTCGGGAAGGAGGCGGCCGTTCGGGCGAAAGCGGAAATCGCCGCCGGGCGCGCAACGTCCTGGCCGTGGCGGAAATTTCGCTGGCGATGGTTTTGCTGGTGGCGGCCGGCTTGCTGTTGCGGAGCTTTTCCAAACTGATGGCCGTGGGCCCCGGCTTTGACCCGCAGCACATCGTGAACGCGGACATTTCGCTACCGCAATTTCAGTATTCCACTCCGCAGCAGTGGACCACGTTCTCGAACGAATTTCTCGCCCGAATCCAGGCTCAGCCAGGATTGGAGGATTCAGCGATCGTGGTGCCGCGGCCAATCACCGACGGTTTCGTGAACCTGGGATTTACGATCGAAGGAGTTCCTCCGGCCTCGGCCAATGAATCGCGAACCGCCGACTACGCCTCGGTCAGTCCGGAATATTTCCGCGTGATGGGAATTCCGCTGATGGCCGGACGCCTGTTCAATTCGCAAGATAACCGTGCAGCGCCGTCGGTCGCGCTGATTAGCAAAGCCATGGCGCAGCGTTATTTTCCGAATCAGGATCCCATCGGCAAGCGAATTAACTTTGCGTTTCCTCCGGATCCCGATATGCCCCGAGAAATCGTCGGGGTGGTTGGCGACGTCCGCGATGTTTCGTTGGATAAGGCACCAGGTCCGATGATGTACGCGCCGTACGCGCAGTCGCCTTTTTGGGGCGCGAATTTGGTGGTGAGGAGCACATTAAGCACTGCCGCAGTGGCCGTCGCAATCCGCGCGGAAGTGCAAAAGATGGATAAAGACCTGCCCGTAACCAACATAGCGAAAATGCCGGACCTGATCGACGCTTCGGTGGCCCAACAAAAGTTTCGGACGTTCCTGTTGGGATTATTTGCGGCCATCGCCCTGGTGCTGGCCGCCACCGGAATTTTCGGAGTGATTTCTTACTCGGTGGCTTGCCGTACAAATGAAATTGGAATTCGGGTGGCGTTGGGCGCGTCGCCCGGCGCGATTTTGGGCATGGTGCTGCGCGAAACCTTGCTGCTGACGTTCGCGGGACTGGCGGTGGGAATTCCGTGCGCGCTGGCGGCTGCGCATCTGCTGGGACATATGCTCTTCGGAGTTTCGCCGGGCGATCCCGCAACAATCGCGATTGTCACCCTTACTCTGGCGACGGTGGCCGCGCTCGCTGGCTACGTTCCGGCGCGTCGCGCGATGCGAGTTCACCCCATGGTCGCGCTGCGCCACGAATAGTACAATCCGGCGCGGGCGGGAACCGGCATGAAAAGAGAATCGAAGAGGTTGACGACCGGGATGAACATTGGTGACTTTCGCCGGATTGCGCTGAGTTTTCCCGGGGCGGAGGAAAGTTCGCACATGGGGGCGGCGGATTTCCGCGTGGGCGGCAGGATTTTTGCGACGCTGGCGTCGGCCAAGCAGGGTTACGGGAATTTGATGCTCACGCTCGAGCAGCAGCAGGCGTTCATCGGAGAGCTGCCGGAGGTTTTCATTCCCATACACGGCGGCTGGGGACGGATGGGCATGACCCATATCATCCTGAATGCGGCGCACGAGGACGTGTTGACGGGAGCGTTGCACACGGCGTGGAAATTGCGGGTCGAGAAGAATGCCAAGACCGGCCGAAAGAAAGCCGCGGCCGGCAACCGGCCGAGTACGCCGAAGCCCCGTTCGAAAAAACGCTGACGAGAATCCATTCGTTCAGCGGCGTTTGAGCGCTTCGAGTTCGTCGAGCGTGCGTGGCCAGTCCGATCCCAACAGGCGCGACAGGCCACGGTCCGCCAGAACTTTTCCACCGGTCTGGCAAACCGCGCAGTAATTCGTTTCGTTGTCCGCGTAACGAATTCGCTGAATTTTTTCTCCGCAGTCGCGGCAGGGCTGCCCGTAGCGGCCGTGAACAGCCATATCTTTCCGAAACGCAGTGACCTTCTCCGGGAATTCTGTTTCCGCTTCATGCCGCAGCCGGTCGACCCAGGTTTGTAGCGTGGCGCGCGTGGCGGAATAGAGACGTTCCCATTCTTCCGGCTTCAACTTGTGCGTGTGGGTGATGGGTGAAAGCCGCGCGGCGTGCAAGATCTCGTCCGAATAGGCGTTGCCGATGCCGCTGATGATCCGCGGGTCGGTCAGCGCTCGTTTGAGCGTCCGGTTTTCGTAGGTCAGGGCATCGCGAAAAGAATCGAGCGTGCTGGTGAAAATCTCAAGGCCGCCTGGATCCAGCGAATGCAAACCGTCTTCACCGTGCACAAGGTACAGCGAGGCGCGGCGTTTGGTGCCCGCCTCGGTGAGAACCACTGAGCCTTGGGGAAAATCGAATGCGGCCAGGTCTTGGCGGCCGCCCAGCTTGGCGCCCGGTGCGCGCCAGTGCAGCCGCCCGGCGATCATCAGATGCAGGACCAACCAGAGGTCGCCGTCGAGTCCGATCGCGATGCGTTTTCCGATGCGGCGCAATTCGCGCACGACTTTGCCCTCGACATCGGTCAGAGGCGGCTCGGCGGTACGCAGCAAAAAGGCTCCGCGAATCCGCACGCGGACCAACGGCTGCCCGACGATGCGTCGTTCGAGGGCGCCGAGATAGGCGCTGATGTCGGGAAGTTCGGGCACGGCGATAGAATGCACGGAGAAGCACTGCCGAGGCAATGCGTAGGCGCTATTTTGGACCGAGCGCTAACCAACGAGGAGACCTGAACGAACAAAAAGAAGGACTTAAAAGTTTCATATTGACACGAAATATATCTTACGATACAACGTAAGATATGTTGTACGACCAAAAGGAGATTTACCACATGCATCACAATAGACGTCATCACCACCCCTGTTTTGAAGGTCGAGGCCGACATGGTTTCGGGCGAGGTCGATTTTTCGGCCGCTTCGGATCCGGTTTCCCCGGCGGTCCAGGAATGCGCGCCGCGAAAATGTTGGCTTCCGGTGATTTGCAACTGATCATCCTGGCGCTGCTGAGCGAGAAACCGCGCTACGGCTACGAGATCATCAAACAGATCGAAGAACATTCCAGCGGCGTCTACACGCCGAGTCCGGGCATGGTTTATCCGGCGCTGACCTACCTGGAAGAAGTGGGCTACGCCGCTTCGGAATCGGAAGGGACCAAGAAGCTCTACAAGATCACCGAAGCGGGCACCGAGCATCTGAAGAAAAATCGCGCGAGTGTGGAAGAGACTTTGGATCAGCTGGCGCGGTTCGGCAAGAAGATGGCCGACTTCCAGAAGCGCTACGCCGAAGAAAACGAAGAGCGCGAGGACGCCGGCGGCGAAGGCCGGCCCGGAATCAAGGCCGAGTGGCGCGAGGCCAAGCAGGAATTTCGCGAGCTGCGCCACGAACTGAAGGCGGCGATCATCGAGAAGGTTGACGCGTCGCCCGAGGAACGGCAGCGGGTGTTCGGGATTCTGCGCAAAGCGATCGAAGAAATCCGGGCCAAGAAGTAATGGCCGGCGAAGAGAAGGGAGGCCGCGTGGGCCACGCGCCAGAGTTGAATACCGAGAAGGCTCGGCGAGCCGCGCGGCACCCTGATCGGCCTGGAGAAAAATGTGGGGCGGAGCCCGGCGTATTTGTCCCGCGCATCGATCGCAATTCGTGCGAAGGGAAGAAGGATTGCGTCGAGGTCTGTCCCTATGATGTTTTTGAGGTTCGGCGAATCGACGATCGCGATTTCGCCGAACTTTCATTTTTGGGAAAATTGAAAAGCCGCGCCCACGGACGCCAAACGGCTTACACCCCGAAGGCAAATCTTTGCCAGGCCTGTGGACTGTGCGTGGTGGCCTGCCCGGAAAAAGCAATCACCCTGGTCGCCAATCCCCCTGCTTAAAGTTCCTACCAAACCCAGCGGCACGCTGTTTGAAAACGCGTTCGTGCGCCAACCGTTCCAAGGCATACTTTCAGCATGGGACGGCAGTCTCTTGTTGAATTCGTGCGCGAATACGCCGGAAAAGGCGATGAAATCGCGTTTCGGCATCGGTTCGGATACCGGATGCGCAGCTGGACGTACGCGCAAACCGCCGCGGAAGCGAACCGCGTGGCGCGCGAGCTGGAACATCGCGGAATCGGCAAGGGCGACGCGGCTTTGCTGTGGGCGGAGAATTCTCCGGAATGGGTTGCCGTTTTCTTTGGGTGCGTTTTGCGTGGCGCGGTGGTGGTGCCGATCGATCACGGTTCGACGCCGGAATTCGTAGCGCGGGTGGCGCGGGAATGTGCGGCGAAAGTCATGTTTCGTTCCGGTGGAGTCGCGGAATCTGCCACGCCGGTTCCGGTGATCGCACTGGACGCGCTGCTCGAAATCACGAAACAGTGCGATTCAAGCCCGTACGATGGGCCGGCGCTCACGCGGCAGGATACGCTGCAGATCATCTTCACTTCAGGAACCACGGCGGAGCCGCGCGGAGTGGTGATTTCCCACGGAAACGTGCTGGCGAATATCGAACCCATCGAAAAAGAAATTCGCAAATATTTGCGCTACGAAAAACCGTTTCATCCCCTGCGATTTCTGAACCTGCTGCCGCTGAGCCATGTATTTGGACAGATGCTGGGCTTGTTCATTCCGCCTTTGCTCAAGGGAACCGTAATTTTGGCGGATACGCTGAAGCCGTCGGAGCTAGTCGATACCATTCGACGCGAGCGCGTGTCAGTGCTGGTCGCGGTGCCGCGGGTGATCGAAGCGCTGCGGCGCGAAGTGGTGCTTTACGAAGACCGCCCCAGCGGGGACGGGAGCTTTCACCACGAATTTGAGGCGGCGGAGAACACTCATTTTTTCCGGCGCTGGTGGCGCTTTCGGAGAATTCACCGGCGGCTGGGCTGGAAATTCTGGGCGATCATTTCCGGCGGGGCGGCGCTGCCGGAAGTTCTGGAAACTTTTTGGAATCGGCTCGGCTATGCGGTG
>Ga0209006_10005697_pt1 | contig 11315 bp, 8 predicted proteins | sample JacPin_JW_Ref_O2_FD_188567 | JGI IMG/M metagenome (GOLD analysis project Ga0209006, IMG submission 188567) | Forest soil microbial communities from Algoma, Ontario, Canada - Jack Pine, Ontario site 1_JW_Ref_O2 (SPAdes) (version 2) | ecosystem: Environmental > Terrestrial > Soil > Boreal... | reverse complement strand
GGCGGAATTATTTGGGGCACTGGGACCATCTGTAACGTGGTGGCCGGTGGGTCAGCCGGCTTCGCGCTATCGTATGCCATTGGGCAGTCGGCACCAATGGTCGGAGCGCTGTGGGGCGTTTTTGCGTGGAAGGAATTTGCCGGGGCGGGATCGAGGGCCAAAATATTTTTGGGGCTGATGTTTGTGTTTTATGGGCTGGCGATTCTGCTGCTAGCGCACGCCAGCAGCTAAAACCTCGCCCGTGACCCAGTCCCCGGACGAGACGTCCGGGGCTCCACAGATCGAAGTTTCGGGCATCTATTTCCCTTTTATGCGGCTGACAAACAACTGTAAGAATCGATCTGCATCCGACCCTACGCACACTCGTGCATTCGCCTTCAGATAATCGTAGCCCTCGATCACATAGTGGTCCCCGTGCAGCACGTTCTTTTCGTTTGCTCGCATGCGATTGGCGACGGTTTCTCCACGCGTGAACTCGCCCCTGGTCTCCACATCGACGTGCATCTCTTTCAGTGTGACCAGGGTCGGGTCAACGACTGTTCCCACCGCCAGCGGGTCGTACATAGCGGCGCCGGGGTATCCATTTTTCTCAGCGCGCGACAAATAGAATTCACCGAGCTTGGCAACGAAATCATTCTCGGGCCCGTGCGTGGATTGAATCTGCGCGAGTTGCTTGCGCGTCATCAACGTGCGCTCGCCAATGTCCGAACCGACCATGGTCACAATCCAACCCGCGTCAAACACAATCGCCGCCGCCTCCGGGTCGTTATAAATGTTGGCCTCGGCAGCCCCGTTCACGTTTCCCCCACTGATCGATCCGCCCATGATCACAATGTCTTTCACCAAAGTCGCAATCGATGGATCCTTGGAAACTGCCAGGGCGATATTGGTCAACGGGCCGACCGGAATGAGTGTGATCTCGTGCGGATATTTGTGGATGAACTCGATAATGAGGTCCGGACCGAACCTGGGATCGGCCTTGCATGTGGACGGGGGCAGTTCGATATTGGCTAGCCCATTTTGTCCATGCCAATACTCTGCCGTGATCAACTTCTGATTCAGGGGATGCTGCGCTCCGCCCGCGACTGCAACGTCGCATCGCCCCGCCAGCGAAACCAGCTTCAGCGCATTCTCCAGGCCTTGAGCTGCCACCACGTTCCCGGGCACTACGGTGAGCGCCTCCACCTTAATCTCTGGCGAATTCAGCGCCAACAGGATCGCCAGAGCGTCGTCGGTGCCGGGGTCGGTGTCAATGATCACGCGCCGAGGCGTTTGCGCGACGGCACTCGTCAGCAGACACAAAAGGGCGAGCCAAATCGGAAGAAGGCGACTAAAGATGTGTTTCATGTCTGAGACACCTCGTGAAGATCATCTAAGAAACAGGCAAACAAGTCTAAAGCAACATGCCCGCTATGGACGCTGACATCAGATTCGCCATGGTCCCCGCCAGCATGGCGCGGATACCGAAGCGAGCCAGGTCGCCGCGGCGGTTGGGAGCGAGCGCGCCGATACCACCAATCTGAATTCCGATCGAGCTGAGGTTGGCGAAACCGCAAAGGGCGAAGGTCGCGATGGTGAACGAGCGCGGATCGAGGCTGCCCTTCATCGGCCCGAGCTGCGCGAAGGCGACAAATTCATTGAGCACCATGCGCGTGCCGAGCAGGTTGCCGATGGCGGCGGCATCATTCCACTTGACGCCGACCAGCCAGGCAATGGGCGCGAAAATCCACCCAAAGATCTGTTGCAAACTGTAGGGAAACCACGAGATGTGGATATGAATCCAGCCCATCATGGCGTTCACTAGGGCCAACAGGGCGATAAAAGTGATGAGCATGGCTCCGACGTTAAGCGCGAGCTGCAGTCCGTCAACCGTGCCCCGCGCGATGGCGCCGAGCACATTGGATTCCTTCTCCATGACCGGCATCTGTACCCGTCCGGCGGTGAGAGGCTTTTCGGTTTCAGGCACGAGCATTTTTGCGATGAGCAGCGTGCCCGGCGCGGTCATGATGACGGCCGTGATGAGATTTTTCGGGTCTGCGCCGCCCACGTGAATGTACCCGGCCATCATGCCTCCGGAGATGTGCGCCATGCCGCTGGTCATCACGGTCATCAGTTCGGACTGCGTAAGCTCTGGCAGAAAGGGGCGGATGGTCAGCGGGGCCTCGGTCTGGCCCATGAAGATGCTGGCCGCAAGATTCAGCGATTCGGCGCCGCTCGCGCCCATCACGGTGGTCATTACCCACGCGCCAGCGCGAATAATGAGCTGCATGACGCCGATATGGTAGAGCACGGCGAAGAACGCGGCGATGAAGATGATCGTCGGCAATACTTGAAAGGCGAAGATGAATCCCACCGACGACGCCTGCCTGCCGAGATCACCAAAGAGAAAATCCGAACCGTAGTATGAAAAATCGAGGAGATGTTTTGCTCCCGCGCCCAGCCACGCGAATAGCCTTTCCCCCTTTTGCGTCCGGAGGACAAAAATCGCCATGACGATTTGCAGGCCAAGGCCCCACGCCACGGTCTTTACGCGGATCGCCCGGCGGTTGGTGGAGAACGCATAGGCCAAGCCCAACATGGTCAACAGGCCGAGAATTCCCGTGTAGCGTCCCATTCAGTTTTCTCCTGGCTTCCCGATCACTTCTCAATTACCCGGTGAATCAAAGGCCTTTTCTCGCGCAGCGGCGAATCGCTGATCCGGCAGCTCTCTTCGAGCAATTGCTGAGCGCGCGCGACTCGCGATTCGGAATTGTAGTAGATCGTGGCAATTGGTTCTCCAGCGGCAACGCGGTCGCCAACTTTTCTGTGCAGCACGATGCCTACCGCCGGATCAACCGAATCTTCTTTGCGCTCGCGTCCTCCCCCTAGAATCACACAGGCGGTGCCGATCTGTTCGCACTGCAGAGAATCGATGTATCCATCCTTCGCGGACAAGACCTGCTGCGAATGCCGGGCCTGCGGCAAGCCCTTCAGATCGTCGACCACTCGGGGATCGCCACCCTGCAGCTCCACCATCTGCCGGAATCGGTCGAGCGCTTTTCCTGACGCAAGCAGTTTCGCGCTCTCCTTTTTTCCCTCCGCTACGGTCTTCGAGACGCCGCCGAGATGCAGCATCCATGCCGCCAACTCCAGACACAGATCGCGCAAGTCTTGCGGTCCACTGCCCCGCAGAACGTCCACCACTTCGACCACTTCGAGGGCGTTGCCGATCATGTTCCCCAGTGGTTGGTCCATGTCGGTGATCAGCGCGACCGTTCGCTTCCCCATGCGCTCACCGGTTTCCACCATGAGTTCAGCCAGGAACACCGCATCCTTTTCGCTCTTCATGAAAGCTCCGGATCCGGTCTTCACGTCGAGCACGAGAGCATCAATGCCTTCGGCCATCTTCTTGCTCATGATGGAAGAGCAAATCAGATAAGGACTTTCCACGGTCCCCGTTACATCGCGCAGCGCGTAGAGCTTGCGATCGGCCGGCGCGATCTCCGCGGTTTGCCCAATCATCGCGCAGCCGCACACCTCGAGCACTCGCCGGAATTCTGGCACTGGCAGATTCACGTTGAATCCCGGAATCGCCTCCAGTTTGTCGAGAGTGCCGCCGGTGTGTCCCAGTCCGCGTCCACTGATCATCGGAACCGTCACGCCTGCCACGGCTGCCAACGGCGCCAGCACAAGGGAAGTCTTGTCCCCCACTCCACCCGTCGAATGTTTGTCGACTTTCTTCGTCGCAATCTTCGAAAGGTCCAACACGTCGCCCGAGCGCAGCATTGCGTCCGTCAGGATGGCGGTTTCTCCCCGCGTCATGCCACGCAAAACCACCGCCATCAGCCACGCGGAAACTTGATAATCGGGAATCGAGCCCTGCGTATAGGCTGCGACCAATGACTCGATTTCAAATCGCGACAGCTCGCCGCCATCCCGTTTCTTGCGAATCACGTCAATCGCGCGGAATGTCTGAGCGGACGCCGCAGGGTCACTCACTGGAGGCGAAATCCTTCCGGAAGGAGTTCAGTAATATGAGCTTGCTTCGGGCCACGAGCGCCCGGGAAGAACACAACGGCGTCGGGGCCGAACTCATAGATGACCTGACGGCAAGCACCGCATGGGGAGCACGCAACGCCGTGGTCATTGGTTACCGCGACCGCACGAATCTCAATCTTCGGTCCCAACTTCGCCACTGCAGAAAAAATTGCCGTCCGTTCGGCACAGTTAGTCATCCCATAAGAAGCGTTTTCAACGTTGCAGCCGGAGAAGATTTTTCCGTCCGCCAACAGGATCGCGGCGCCGACGCGAAAGTTGGAGTAGGGAGCGTGGGCGTTCTTCATCACTTTCAGCGCAGCTCGCTCTAGCTCCTTGCGAGCAGCAGCGGTGAGAGTTTTCTTAGGCATGAACGTTTTCGGGTTAGATCATTCGAGTTAGATCAAATGGGACTAAATTATCGAACCCACAAATTGTGCGTCATTGTAAACCCTGTCGCCGAAGCTGCATGGTATTTTTGCCAGCGCAGCGCAAGAGCCGCGGCAATTTCCGTTCGGACGGCCATTTGGCGATGCCTGCCGTACAATTGCAACCTGAGCGAACCGGGCGCGCCCGCAGTCGCGCTCTTGAGGTAAAGTCGTCAATGTCTGTGGATCACCAACTTCCCGCGTCGACCCGCGAGCCCATGCACGGATCGCGCGACGCCCACCGCGACGCCGAGCACACTCCGGGGGCGATCTCGACGCTCTCCGGACGCGCCCTTCAGCCCAACTCAGGCATCCCTCTGGACCTGCATTGGGTGCGCGATGTGCAAGCCAATACGAGTGCCATCGAACGCCGTGTCCAGTCGCAGGTCGCGCGCCGATCAGTCAAAAAAGAATGGCAGGCCGCATGGCTGCTCCGCGCCATCACCTGCATGGATTTGACCACGCTTTCCGGTGACGATACCGACGACCGTGTTCGCCGCCTGTGCGCCAAGGCGCGGCAGCCCATCCAGAACGATCTGGTACGCAAATTGGGTATCGAGGAACTCGACGTGAAAGTCGCCGCCGTCTGCGTCTATCACACCTTCATCGAAACTGCTTTGCAGACGCTCGAAGGAAGCGGTGTGCGCGTCGCCGCCGTGTCCACCGGCTTTCCGGCGGGTCTGTCGCCATTGGCAGAGCGTGTCGCGGAAATTCGCCGGTCCGTCGAAGCGGGCGCCCATGAGATCGATGTCGTCATCACCCGCGGCTACGTTTTCGGTGGCCGGTGGCAGGCGCTATATGACGAGGTCGCCGCTTTCAAGCAGGCCTGCGGCAACGCGCACATGAAGGTGATTCTTGGCACCGGCGATTTGCTGACGTTGCGCAACGTGGCGCGAGCGAGCTTGGTCGCAATGATGGCAGGAGCCGACTTCATCAAAACCTCGACCGGCAAAGAGCCTACCAATGCAACTCTGCCAGTGGGACTCGTCATGACGCGCGCCATTCGCGAATATGCGGAGCAAACTGGGATGAGCGTGGGTTTCAAAGCGGCCGGCGGACTTCGAACCGCGAAGCAGTCCACGGACTGGCTAGCCATGATGAAAGAAGAACTCGGTTTATCGTGGACGCGCTCGGAACTGTTTCGCTTTGGCGCCAGCAGCTTGCTGGGAGATATCGAGCGTCAACTGGAACATCATGCGACCGGGCGGTATTCCGCGGAATATCGCCATCCGATTGCTTGAAGGAAGCTTGAAGGAAGAAAGACTAACCTGCGTGCCTTTGCGAACGACTGAAGAATCGAGCCGAACCGAATGAGCATCGCCGAAAAATTTCTGACTATGGAGTACGGCCCCGCTCCCGAAGATCCCAAGGAGTCGCAAGCCTGGCTGGATGGCCACGGCCGCCGCTTCGTCCACTTCATCAACGGGGCGTGGCAGGCGCCGGCCGCCGGCGAATACTTCGACACACTCGATCCGTCCACAGGCGAAAAGCTGGCTTCGGTTGCTCAGGGTTCTGCAGCGGACGTCGATGCCGCCGTGCGGGCGGCGCGGGGTGCCTCGCCGAAGTGGCGCGCACTTACCCCGCACTCCCGGGCCCGTTATCTGTATGCACTGGCCCGGTTAGTGCAAAAACATTCGCGCTTGCTTGCGGTTCTCGAAACCATGGACAACGGCAAGCCCATCCGCGAGAGCCGCGATATTGATATTCCTCTGGTCGCTCGGCACTTTTACCATCACGCAGGCTGGGCGCAACTGCTCAAGCAAGAATTTCCCGAGCACGAGCCATGCGGTGTGGTAGGGCAAATTATTCCCTGGAATTTTCCGCTGCTCATGGCGGCGTGGAAGATTGCTCCAGCGCTAGCTACGGGGAACACGGTCGTCTTGAAGCCCGCCGAGTTCACTCCGCTCACCGCGCTTGCCTTCGCCGAACTTTGCCAGGAAGCCGGATTGCCCGCCGGTGTCGTCAACATCGTGACTGGTGATGGCTCCACGGGCGAAGCGTTGGTGAAACATCCGGACGTCGACAAGATTGCCTTCACTGGTTCCACCGAAGTTGGCCGCGCGATCCGCGCCGCCACCGCCACTAGCCACAAACGCCTTTCCCTCGAACTGGGAGGGAAATCTCCGTTCATTGTTTTCGACGACGCTGATCTAGATAGCGCAGTCGAAGGACTCGTAGACGGAATCTGGTTTAACCAGGGGCAAGTCTGCTGCGCTGGCTCGCGACTGCTCATGCAGGAGAGCATTGCGGAAAATTTGCTCGGGAAAATTCGCGAGCGCATGACTACACTGCGAATCGGCGCGCCTCTCGACAAGGCCATCGACATAGGCGCAATCGTGGCTCGAGTACAACTAGAGCGCATCCAGCGCATGGTCGAGCAAGGTGTCGCCGAGGGCGCAACCTGCTGGCAGCCGCAAGTCACGCTGCCCGCGCGCGGGTTTTTCTATCCTCCGACTCTGCTCAGCAATGTGCATCCGACATCGATCGTCGCGCAGGAAGAAATCTTCGGCCCAGTCCTCGCGACCATGACGTTCCGCACTCCGCGCGAAGCCGTGGAACTCGCGAACAATACGGTGTATGGTCTCGCCTCCTGTGTGTGGAGCGAAAACATCAACGTCGCGCTGCACGTAGCGGCGCAACTCAAGGCCGGCGTCGTCTGGGTGAACTGCACTAACTTATTCGACGCGTCGTGTGGATTCGGCGGCTATCGCGAAAGCGGATTCGGCCGCGAAGGCGGCCGCGAGGGACTGCTCGAGTATTTAGAGCCGTCGTGGTTCAAGAACGCGGCGAGGTTGCCGGCCGTGCACTCGCCCGCAGTCATTGAGGTCGAAGACGAGGCGCAACCCAGCACTCCCGCCATTGACCGCACCGTAAAGCTCTACATCGGAGGCAAGCAGGCCCGGCCCGATTCCGGTTACAGCATGGAAGTTCGCTCACCCGACGGTCACTTGCTCGGTGAAGCTCCGCTCGGCAATCGCAAAGACATTCGCAACGCCGTGGAGGCCGCGCGCAAGGCCGAAGCCTGGGGCAAAGCCACCGCGCACAATCGCGCGCAGGTTCTTTATTACTGCGCGGAAAATCTTTCGCAACGACGCGACGAAATCATTCGCCGTCTCGCAGCCGTTGTCGGTGAAAAGCAAGCTGCCGCGGAAATCGATCTCGGCGTTGAACGCATTTTCTCTTACGCGGCGTGGGTCGACAAATTCGATGGCGCCGTCCACAGCCCGCCGTTTCGCAATATTGCCATCGCCATGAACGAGTCCATCGGAACCGTCGGCCTCATCTGCCCCAGAGAAGCGCCCCTGCTCGGTTTTCTGTCGCTCGCTATGCCGCTTCTCGCCGTCGGCAACACAGTGATCGCAGTTCCTTCCGAAGCCTATCCGCTTATCACCGCAGAGTTGTACCAACTCTTCGACACCAGCGATCTGCCCGGCGGTGCAATCAACATTGTGACCGGCTACACGTCGCAACTCTTGAAGGTTATCGCCGAACATGACGATGTGGACGCCATCTGGTGCTTCGGAGACGAAGCCAGTGCCGCTGCGGCGAAAGCCCTGTCCACGGGAAACCTTAAACAAGTATGGACAAACGAAGGCCGCGAGATCGACTGGTTCGATTCCAATCTCGCCGAGGGACGCTGGTTCCTCGAACACGCCACGCAAATCAAGAACATCTGGGTTCCGTACGGCGAATAGCGTGGCCGTTCGGTGAATCGATTTTCTTACCATTGGGCCAGGCGGATGCCCGATTGCTTTTGTCCCTGCATGGGTCTAGCATGTTGGCGGTTCGTATCATCCGTCAGGTGGTCCTTCCTGATTGCCCCGGTATCTTTGCTCATCTTATGAACGTGTCGGATTGATTTCTGTTTCACGAAGGAGGTTGTATGGGTATCGCACTTTCCCCGCAAATTCACCCGCAGGTCGCAGATTTCCTCGATAAACCCCGCAAGATGCTGATCAACGGCCAGTGGGTCAACGCTGCTTCCGGAAAAACTTTCCCTACCTACAATCCCGCCACGGGCGAAATCCTCGCGCAAGTCGCGGAGGGCGACCGTGAAGATATTGACCGGGCAGTCAAGGCCGCGCGCAAGGCGTTTGACAACGGACCGTGGCGGCAGCTGACCGCGGCCGAACGCGCCCGCCTCATCTGGAAACTCGCCGACCTGATCGAAGCCCACACCGAGGAACTCGGCTATCTCGAAAGCCTCGACAACGGCAAACCACTCGCGGTCGCCAAGGCTGCTGATGTGCCGCTCGCTGCCGACCTTTTCCGCTACATGGCCGGTTGGGCCACCAAGATCGAGGGCAACACAATTCCGTTGTCCGTGCCTTACACGCCGGGCGCAAAATATCTGGCTTACACTCTGCGTGAACCGGTTGGAGTCGTGGGCCAGGTGATTCCGTGGAATTTCCCGCTGCTCATGGCCGCGTGGAAACTGGGGCCGGCGCTGGCCACCGGATGCACCGTAATTCTCAAACCTGCTGAGCAGACGCCGCTCTCCGCTCTGCGCCTTGGCGAACTCATCATGGAAGCCGGGTTCCCTGAAGGCGTCGTCAACATTGTCCCCGGCTACGGCGAAACTGCCGGCGCCGCTCTCGCCGAGCACCCGGACGTCGACAAGATCGCGTTTACCGGCTCCACGGAGGTCGGCAAGCTGATCGTGCACGCCGCGGCCGGCAACTTGAAGAAAGTCTCGCTGGAACTGGGGGGCAAATCTCCCAACGTCGTTTTCAAGGACGCCGATATTGACGCCGCAATTGCCGGCGCCGCCAGCGCGATTTTCTTCAACCATGGACAGTGCTGCTGCGCCGGTTCGCGGCTCTACATCGAGAAACCAATTTACGATCGCGTTGTGGAAGGAGTCGCCGAGAACGCGAAGAAGATCCGTATCGGCTCTGGCCTCGATCCTCAAACGCAAATGGGACCGCTGGTTTCCGAGGAGCAGTTGAACCGCGTTTGCGGATACCTCGACGCCGGATTTAGCGAGGGCGCTACTGCCATCGCCGGTGGCCGTAAATCGGGCGACAAAGGCTACTTCGTCGAGCCCACGGTTCTGGTGAACACTCGCGAAAACATGAAAGTCGTGCAGGAGGAAATCTTCGGACCCGTCGTCACGGCCATGCCGTTCGACAATCCGGAAGAGATTCTGCCTCGCGCCAACGACAGCGCCTATGGGCTGGCTGCTGCCGTCTGGACGCGCGACATTAGCAAGGCTCATCGCATGGCGGAACAGTTGCGCGCCGGCACCGTGTGGATCAACTGCTACAACATCTTCGACGCGGCTCTGCCCTTCGGCGGCTACAAGCAATCAGGATGGGGACGCGAAATGGGTCACGATGTTCTCAATCTCTACACGCAGACGAAAGCAATTTGCGCCAGGTTGGCGTAAAAGAGAGGCATAAGAAGTAGACTGTTTAAAGAATTAAGGCTGGCGCAAAACTAAGAAGGACGGCAGCTTCCCGCCGTCCTTCACATTTTTCAAAACGAAAGCCTGCGCCCAACGCGAATCATTTCTCCATCAGCAGGACTTTCTCGGCATCGTCGATCTCGGTTAGCTTCACTTCAATCACTTCGTTCATGGTCGTCTGGACGTTACGCCCCACGAAACTCGCCTCGACGGGAATCTCCCGATGTCCGCGGTCAATCAGGACGCACAACTGCACTCGCCGCGGACGTCCATGCGAAAACAACGCGTCCAGCGCCGCGCGCGTGGTGCGGCCGGTGAACAGAACGTCGTCCACCAGCACGATGTTCTTATCTTCAATCGAAAAACCGATTTCCTCTTCTTTGACCACCGGCTTGGGCCCCAGCGTCGATAGATCGTCGCGATAAAAAGTAATATCCAGCGTCCCCACGGGCACTTTGGCATTTTCGATCCGAGTGATGATTCTGCCCAACCGCTCAGCGATGGGAACGCCGCGCCGGCGAATCCCGACCAAGCCCAACGCCTCCACTCCGCCGTTCTTTTCAACGATCTCGTAGGCGAGCCGCACCAGTGTGCGTTCAATTTCGGATGGCGACATCAACTGTGCTTTTTGTCGAAGGCCCGTTTTGCCAGGCTTACTTTTTGCATTCATTGTCGGAGATGCCTCGTAGAATTTCTTCGATCTCGCCGGATCGGACGCTACCGCTCTGAGCGACCGGCTTCTCAATGTATTCAACGGGGAGTTGAAGGTCAAGCGCTCGCTGACGGGCAAAGTAGCCGCAAGGAGATCGCTCATCACACAAACATCAGAGCCAACATCAAAGGGCAGAGCTATACGTTCTTAGCGTTGTCGGCCTTAACAGCCTCAATGGGTTCTTCGACCGAACCCAGACCCTGCTTCGGGCATTCGGTCTGAACGATCCGCGCCAGCGTGCAGTCATCTTCGTGGACAGACATCAGACTGACTTCAGATGGAGTCTGGCTCGCCGCGTCCGTCGGAAGTATCCCCACGCCGACGTTCCGTCCCAACCCCTTCGCGCGATAGAGCGCAGCATCGGCCAGCGCAATAACTTCTTCGGCGCAGATCGCCTCGTAAGCCGCACGGCACCAAGGATACGGAGCCCAACCCACCGAGCAGGTCTTCCTCACCTTGATTCCATATCCCAGATCAAATGGTTCCCACGCCATGATTTCAAGAATGCGACTGCAAAACGCCGGCGTTCCCGTCGGGTCCGTGGACCGGCTCATGATCAGAAATTCTTCTCCACCCCACCGCACGAGCACATCCGATTTGCGGACCACTCGCGAGAGCCGCTCAGCGACCAGAGTCAGCAGCCTATCCCCAGCCGGATGACCGTACCGGTCGTTCACTTCCTTGAAGAAATCTACGTCCACCATGATGAACACCAGGTCGCGATGGTCAACTTTTCGTATGTCGGCCCCGCGCG
>Ga0209006_10005696_pt1 | contig 11315 bp, 12 predicted proteins | sample JacPin_JW_Ref_O2_FD_188567 | JGI IMG/M metagenome (GOLD analysis project Ga0209006, IMG submission 188567) | Forest soil microbial communities from Algoma, Ontario, Canada - Jack Pine, Ontario site 1_JW_Ref_O2 (SPAdes) (version 2) | ecosystem: Environmental > Terrestrial > Soil > Boreal... | reverse complement strand
CCAGTGACCCCAGATTGCATCCGATCGCTCCCGCCGTCGCCACCCAAAGGAGCTTGAAGGTTCCCTGAAACACGAGATAGCCGGCAAAAGGCATGATCAGCTCGGAAGGCAGCGGAATGCACGCCGACTCAATCGCCATGAGCAGCATGATCCCGGCATAGCCGGTCGAGCCGATTACATAATTAATGAATACAAAGATGGCACCCAGAAGTTTTTCAGTCATGACTAGAACAAGAGAGCGGTACGCACCTCGCCTCAGGATCGGCTACGTGTGAACTGTTAGTGTATCGGAACGAAGTGGGAAACGCTGCTAGAACGAACCTTCCTGAGTGAACGTATAGCCAGGCAGCGCCGCGCCCTGTGGAGTTTTCGTTACTTTGATTCGGACCGTGGGCGCATCGGGAGCGGTAATACCCGCAGGCCGCAGCATGGCGAACTGCGTAAACACTTCGCTATAGACCTTGGTCACCAGATAATCCTGGCCGTCGGCGTCACTGCGCCAGACCTGGCCAAGCTGAATGGAAGTCACTGCCATAGTTTTTTCTTTGGGGTTCAATCTCAGACTACCGAGTGCCATCGAACGAGTCAATCGCCCCCGAGGTTACCGAGGTCTCTGCTAAGATATGGCCCTCATGCCCCGCGGACAAACCCCTCGTCAGCCCACCCGCACTGGCCGCCAGGACCGTGTGGCGCGGGCGCCCTCGCCCGCGGCGTCAGCGCCGAAAAAGCCGCGCGGAAGCAAAGCCAAGCCAGTGGGGAAACCCGCTCTCGACCGTCCAGGCAGCGGCACTCGTGCTCCAATCGCCAAAGTAAAAAAAGGGAAAGCTTACAATCCCCTCGCCCCCGATCGCATCGCCGAAATCCTGAAGCGCCTCGACCAACTCTATCCCGATGTGAAGTGCGCACTCACTCACACCAGCGCCTGGGAGCTTCTGGTAGCAACCATCCTCTCGGCTCAATCCACGGACGTAAACGTGAACCGCGTCACGCCGGAGCTCTTCCGCAAATATCCTACGGTAGAAGCCTTCGCCGCGCTCACGCCGGAGCAGTTGGAGCCTGACGTACGCTCCACCGGTTTCTTCCGCAATAAATCAAAGTCGGTAGTCGGAGCAGCGAAAAAACTTGTCGCGGATTTTGGCGGCCAGGTTCCCCTGAACATGAATGACCTCCTCACGCTCCCCGGTGTCGCCCGCAAAACTGCGAACGTCGTCCTGGGATCGTGGTTCAAGATTGCCGAAGGCGTCGTCGTCGACACTCACGTGCATCGCATCTCACGCCGGCTCGAACTCACGACTCAAAACGACCCGCAGAAAATCGAGCAAGACCTGATGCGGGTGATTCCCCGCGAGAAATGGATTCTGTTCTCTCACCAGATCATCTGGCACGGCCGCAAACTCTGCATCGCCCGCAAACCCAAATGCGTTGACTGCCCCCTGGAAAATATCTGCCACGCCGCCGACAAAACCTGGAGCACGGTCGACATGCACAAGAACGCGAAGGCGTAATCCTTACTCTTGTCATCCTCAGCGGAGCGAAGGACCTATGCAATCTCTGTTTCAGGCTGAAACTGATGCCTTTCATGCCATTCTTGACTCAGGTCACTCCACTCCGGATTGACGGAAACAATCAAGTTTATCTTCTTGCAGCGCAACCAGCCTTTAATCTGCTTCTCGCGTTCGATCGCATTGCGGATGTCTTCAAAGCGCTCGAAATACACGAGCCGATCGAGCCTGTACTTCCCCGTGAATTTCGATCCATCTCCGCTCTTGTGTTCCCGCACCCTCCGCATCAAATTACCGGTCACGCCCGTGTAGAGCGTCTTCGATCGATTCGTCATGATGTAAACGAAATATGTCCTTGTCGTACGGGTTTGCATAGATCCTTCGCTACGCTCAGGATGACGAACGCAGGAACGGTTTGATTGTGACGAGTGAACATGATTCTTAATAGTCTCCCCTTATGTCACGTAGTCGATCACGAGATAAACGTGTCATCCGGATCGGAGCGACGACCTATGCAACCCCTGCGCCGCGCCTCGAATCATGGGCTGTCTGTTAAACTCTCCCATTCTGAGGCACCGACACCATGCGTAGTCTCATTGCATTTGCTATCGTCATCTTCATGAGCACCGCTTTCACCGAGAGCATCGCACAGACGCTCCCCGCGCCCCACGCCATCACCGATCCCAAGCAGATCGCCTCCAAGCCCAACGCACAGGTCGAGCCCCGCACCCTTACCATCGAAAAGCTATATATGACGCGCCAGGTTGGCCGTCCCACGTGGTCGCCCGATGGCAAAAGCATTGCCTTCATCTCCAACATGAGCGGACGCAATAACCTTTGGCTCGTTCCCGCCGAAGGGGGTTGGCCGACACAGCTCACCGTCAGCGACCAGCGCCAGACTGGCCCCGCGTGGTCCCCGGATGGAAAATGGATCGCCTACCAGTCTGACTACGATGGTGACGAGCAGTGGGATATTTTCCTGGTCTCGCCAAAGACCGGCAAAGTCGTCAACCTGACCAGCACCCGCGAAATCGCTGAACTCAATCCAACGTGGTCGCCGGATGGCCGCTATCTAGCCTATGAAGTCAAACCGAAAACTTCGGCAGCCTACGAGATCGACATCTATGACACCCTGATGCGCGAAATCAAGCACCTCACGACCAACACTCCGCAGGATAAAAGCAACTCCGAACCCATCTGGTCCAAGGATGGCAAATACATCGTCTATACACAGGAGCAGGCCAAGGGCACGGATTCCAACATCTTCATCGCCGATGTGGCCACCGGACAAAGCACTTTGCTCACGCCGCACGAGGGTGAGCAGCGTTATATAGGCAACGACATTTCGCCGGACGGCACGCGCGTTCTGTTTACTTCAAACGCGGCGAATGGCTATGAGAACGTCGGGGTGCTGGATATCGCGAGCAAGAAAATCTCCTGGCTCACCCACGATAAATGGCAAATCCGGGCCAGCGAATTTTCGCCGGACGGCAAGCACGTAACTTTCACCGCCAACGTCGATGGCAACGAAGAGATTTACCTGCACGATCTCGCGAGCGGCAAGCTAGCCGCGCTCCCCATCCCGAAGGGCACGAACGAGCCCGCCGGAGGTCGTTCCGCCTTCACGCACGATGGCACCCGCTTGCTCTACTATCACAACGGTCCTACCGCGCCGGGCGATCTCTGGGTGTATACGCTAGCCACCGGCAAGTCGCACCAGGTGACGCATTCGCTTGTCGCCGGCGTGAACTCCGAAGATATGGTCGAGCCCTACCTGGTGCACTATCCCAGCCGCGACGGGAAATGGACCATCTCCGCATTTCTCTACGTTCCTTACAACATGGCCCGAAATGGGCAGAACGCCGCCATCGTTTACATCCACGGCGGCCCGACTTCGCAGACCATGAATTCCTTCAACCGTTTCATACAGTACGCTGCCAATCAGGGATACATGGTCCTGGCACCCAACTACCGCGGCTCAACCGGATATGGAAAAGAATTCCAGCAGGCGAATCTGTTCGACATGGGCGGCGGCGATTTGCAGGACGTTCTCGCGGGGGTCGACTGGATCAAGCAGACGGGCCATCTCGATCCCAAAAAGATCGCCGTCATGGGCGCCAGCTACGGCGGCTATCTCAGCATGATGTCGGTCACGAAGGCCCCCGATATCTGGGCCGCAGGCGTTCCCATTGTTCCGTTCGTGAACTGGTTTACCGAAATCGAGAATGAAGATCCGGTTCTGCAGCAATCTGATCTAGCCACCATGGGCGATGTGGTGACGAACAAGGCGCGCTACGAAGATCGATCCCCCATCAACTTTGTCGATCAGATTAAAGCGCCCCTACTGCTCCTCGCCGGCGGACACGATCCGCGCTGCCCCAAGTCAGAAACGCAGCAAGTGGTCGACGCCATCAAGAAGCGCGGCGGGACGGTCGATTACAAGATTTACGAGAATGAAGGCCATGGCTTCGCCCGAGTAGAGAATCAGATCGACGCTTACAAGCGCGTCGCCGATTTCCTTCTGGCCCACGTTCCTCCAGCGGATTGCAGTTGCTCGCTGACAGAATAGCTAGAGCCTGTCGGAAGACATCGCGGCGGTGATGGCTTTCACAAGCCCGGGGATGGTGAATTCTTTCGCTGCGATGTCGGCACGGAGCCCGACCTCGTGCAACGTCGAAGAGGTCACGGGACCAATCGAGGCTAACCGGATTCCATCGAGAGCACGGGTAGTTCGAGCGCCAGCTAATTCCACAAAGTTTCGCACGGTCGACGAACTTGTAAACGTTACCACGTGCGGCCGCCGCCGGGAATTCTTCAGGACTTTTTGCAGCCGGGTACGCGAAGTCTGCGGAACGACAGTTTCATAAGCTTCTACCACGTCTACATGGGCTCCGGCCTTGCGCAGTTCATTCGGGATCACGTCTCGCGCAACTTTGGCGCGCACCAGCAGCACTCGTTTCCTTTTTACTTTTTGCCTCAAGCTTCGCACCACCGATTCGGCGACATACTCTCTGGGGACGACCTCCACAATACCGCCCTGTTGCTCGATGGCTTTCCTGGTTGCCGGGCCGATGGCCGCGACACGCACGCCCGCAAGATTATTCTTATTTAAGCGCAACCTGGCCATTCGCTCCCACATGGCCTCCACGCCGTTTGCGCTGGTCAAAATAAGCCAGTCGTAATTGGCGAGATTCATCAGAGCGAGATCCAGCGGCTTGAAGCTGCGCGGCTTGCGGATTTCAATAAAAGGGATCTCGATGACGGTTGCGCCAAGTCTGCGCAACTCGAGGGACAGCGCGCCGGCTTGATGACGGGCGCGGCCGACAAGAACACGGACGCCGGTCAGGGACTGATTTGAGGATTTTGTTTTCTTCTTCATGGTAGAGCCCGCGGGCGAGGGCGCCCGCGCCACACAATCGAGTCATTCTTTCTTGCCGAGGCCTTGTTCTTTCATCATGCGCGCGACACCCGAAACCGCCGAGTCCTCTGCCTTCTCCAAAGACGAAATCACGTTCGCCTGATCTTCACGCGTGCGGTTTTGGCTGAGCTTGAATTTGCCTTCAATTTTCGTGACGGCGATTTCGAAGCCCACGATCTGCCGCAGCATGTTCTCGCGATACTTCGGGCTCAATTCTTCCCACTGCGCTCGATATTCCGGCTCGAACGTCTCCATCAGTTCGCCAAGCATCGCATGCACATCCTGCTCCGCCGAAAACAGCCGGGCTGTGCCATATACATGCACCGCCGCATAATTCCATGTGGGCACGCTCTCATACGCGGTGTAATTACCCGGGGAGATGTAGGAGTGCGGTCCGTGAAAAATTGTGAGGCATTGCGGCTGCCGTTCGAGATATTTCCAATGCGGGTTCGCTTTCGCTACATGACCGCGGAGAAACGTTTTTTCTTCTTTTTCTTCCGCATGCAACGGTAAATGCGTGGCGAAGGGGCCGTCCTCGGTCTGGGAAATCAAAATGGCAAAAGGATTGGCGCGCATAAACTGGATGGCCTCTCCGTCGTGGCGCAACCGGAAGTGCTCTGGGATGTACACGAGTTGATCTTAACTCATGGTTGCGGCGGGACGGCCAGGCCGCGGCCGTACACAGCTTCCAGGATCTCGTCGCCGCCCCGGCTGAGCAAGGTTGCGCCAACGGCGTTACCCAGACCCTCAGGATCGTTAAGATTCCCGTCGCGCGATTCGCGAAGAAGCTTCGAGCCATCGGGATCGGCAACGATGGCCTCGAGGTGCAGCTTGCCATTCCGCATCTCCGCAAAGGCGCCGATCGGAACCTGGCACCCTCCGCCCAGGCTGTTGAGCAACGCGCGTTCGCAGGTGGTTGCCGCTCGCGCCGCCGGATCGTTCAGGAATTCCAGATGCTGACGCGTAGCTGCGTCGCCTTCGCGGATCTCGATACCCAGCGCACCCTGCCCCGCGGCAGGACACATGATGTCGGCAGAAATAATCTGTTTGACCAGCTGCGTCTTGCCCAGGCGCTTCAGCCCAGCCGACGCCAGAATGATCGCGTCGTATTCGCCTTGTTCGAGTTTGCGCAGGCGCGTATCGACGTTTCCCCGCAAAGGATGAATATCCAGGTCAGGCCGGATGGCTTTGAGTTGCGCCTGCCGCCGCAGGCTCGACGTGCCTACTCGCGCGCCTTGCGGCAGCTCTTGAAAACTCGCATAGTGCTGCGAGCAGAAGGCATCGCGCGGATCTTGCCGTTCGGTGATGGCGGCGATTTCAAATCCCGGCGGAAGTTCGGTAGGCAGGTCCTTCAAAGAATGCACGGCCAAATCGACGCGTCCGGCCGCCAGCGCCTCTTCAATCTCTTTCGTGAACATCCCCTTGGTGCCGACCATGGCCAGCGCGACATCCGTAATTTTGTCACCGGTGGTGTGGATGATTTCAATTTCGACTTCCTGCCCGCGAGCCCGCAACAATGCCGAGATGTGGTTCGATTGCCAGAGGGCGAGTTGAGAACCGCGCGAGCCGATGCGGAGTTTAGCCATTAGTGCCGCGTCCCCACTTCTTTGTCCGACGCGTCTCGATTGGAAGCCGGATCTTTTTCTTTGTCGTGCAGGTTGAACAATCTCCGCACCACGTCAATCACTGTGGTGGCCTCGGCTTCTCGAGCCGCCGTTTTCAGCGTGGTTATTGGCGTGTGCATCACTTTATTGATGATGCCGCGCGTCAGCGCTTCCACAGCCATTTCCTGTTCCGGCGTCAGTGGGCCCATGCGGCCCCGCACACGGTCGATCTCCGCCTGGCGAATCGTCTCCAGATGATCCTGCAAGCTCACGATGGTCGGCACCACGTCGAGCGTGTGCAGGCGAGCGTCAAACTTTTCAACCTCAGCGCTGATGATGGCCTCAGCCAGTTCGGCTTCCTTGCGGCGATCGGCCACGTGGCTGCTGACCGCCTGCTGCAAATCGTCAATGTCGTAAGCGAAGATGCCGTCGAGCTTGGCCATCTCCGGCGACACGTCGCGGGGCACGGCGATGTCGATAAAGAACATTGGCTTGTTCTTGCGGCGGGACAGGAACTGCTCGCCGTGCTCGCGGCGGAAAATCGCGTGCGGCGAGCCCGTGGACGTAATGACGATATCCGCCTTGTCGCACGAGTTGTAAAGATCCTCGAACTTGATGGCCTGGCCATTGAACCTTTGTGCCAGCCCGATGGCACGTTCATAGGTCCGGTTGGCGACGAAGATCGACGCGCAGCCATGTGCCATCAAATGCCGCGCCGCCAACTCACTCATCTTGCCTGCGCCGACGATAAAAACGTTTTTACCCTGCAACGTGCCAAAAATTTTCTTCGCCAGCTCGACCGCAACCGACGCGATGGAAACCGACGATGACCCGACCGCGGTCTCGCTGCGCACGCGCTTGGCGACCGCGAAGGCGCGGGTAAAGAGCTGGTCGAGTTGTCCGTGCACCGAGCCGACGGCGCGGGCCGTCGCATACGCTTCCTTCACCTGCCCCAGAATCTGCGCTTCTCCTACCACCATCGAATCAAGACTCGACGCCAGCCGGAAAACGTGCCGCACCGCCTCTTTTTCCCGGAACTCGTACAGGTGCGAATCGAGCTCCGCCGCGGTCAAATGAAAATGATCGTGCAGAAAGCCGCGCAGGTCGGCCGATCCGTTGCTGGTGTGGGTCACCACTTCCACGCGGTTGCAGGTGGAAATGATCATGCCCTCCTCAATCCCCGGGTGGGCGGTGAGGTCGCGGCAGCAATCCGGCAGCTTCGATTCCGGAATCGCCAGACGCTCGCGCACTTCGAGCGAGCAGCTCTTGTGATTCACGCCAATGAGCTGATATCTCATGAAGCGGCAAACCTGTGTATGGTCGAGAAATAATTCGCCGCCCACGCCACAATCGCGGCCACGAAGGCGAATGTAGCCAGCACCGCTGCCCGGCGTCCCCGCCATCCCGAATTCCAGCGGGTGAACACCATCACCATGTACACGGCCCACATCAGAATCGAGAGCAGAATTTTCGGGTCGGCGAAATCAATGTGCCCGTAGGTCGACATGGCGACAATCGAACCCGTGATCAACCCGAGCGTCATGAACGGAAAGCCGAGAAGCAACGAACGGTAACCAATCTGATCGATCACTTCCAGCGCAGGCAAAAAGGAAATCAGGCTGCTGGGCTTCTTCGCCTTCAACCGCCTCTCCTGCAACAGATAGAGCAGGCTCGCACCAAAGCTCAACACCAGCGCGGCATATCCTGTAAAAATCAGAATGATGTGCGCCACCAGCCATCCCTTGTGCTGTACGAAGGAGGTCAATAAGACGGGTTGTTCGTCCACTGCAGCCACAAACGTTAAGAAGAAGACAATAGGAAACACGACCACCCCGGGCGATGTGGTCTGGTAAATCGAATAGATGATCATGAAAAAGGTCATGGAAAAGAACGCCAGCAGCGACTCCCCGTTATGAACGGAAGCCCAAACCATGTGCCCGGAAAGAAAGAGTTCAACCAGGGAAACAAAGTGGAAGACCATGCCCAGGCTGGCGGCGTGCAGCGCGATCCGGCTGAAAAGGTCGCTGGTACGGCTGAGCGCGAAAAATGCGTAGATCAGCCCGATGAAATAACAAGCCAGCGCGAAGCGAAGCCAAAGTAAAGCCATAAGCAGGTAAGTATCAGAGTCGGCTGAGTTTAACCCAAGTCCGGGCGCACGCCCGAAGTTTCTTCGAATGTCACTTCCTGAACCCCAGTCGCCCTATCCCTTTCCACGCATTATATTCTGCCCGGATTCAATGCGGGGCGGAAGCGATAAGGGTCACCGAGCAATGTGATCTGGATCACAAGGGATGGCCTTCTATCGCCTTCATTCGAAAGTTTTTCCGAAAACTGCCGACTCGTGATAGCGTTCGGGGCGTGAAATTTCCCTGCTGGAGGCTTGGTATGCGAACCGCAGTCACTCTTCTGGCGATGGCCTGCCTCGCTTCCTCTCTGCTCGCCCAGGACAAAACAGAGGGCCTTCCCACGAACGAGAAAGCCCAGAGGTCCTATAACGAAGCTCTGGATTACCTCCATCGTCGAATGAAGGGCGCTGCGCTTGATGCCTTCAAAAAGGCTGACAAACAGGATGGCGGTCACTGTGGCGCATGCCAGACAAAGATGATCCTGTACGGAATCGAACTGCACGAGTGGAAGACTGCCGAGAGTGCCGCTGAGGAGGCCGTCCAACAAGCCCAGGGCGCGAAAAGTGTTGCCCTGGCTCACTACGACTTTGGTTCCTTGCTGCTCGCGGAGGGCGCCGACAAGCGCAAAGATGAGCTGTTCAGCCGCGCCGACGACGAATTCACCAAAGCGCTGGAGGCGGTGGCGAAGTTCCCCGCTGCCGTGTTCGGCGACGGTCAGGCATTGGCCCATCTCAAGCAGGACGATGCCGCCAAAGCTCGGTTTCAGCAATTTGTGGACATGCGTCCGGACGATTCACCCGACCGGCAACGTGCCTTGCGTTTTGTGAGCCAACCCGAACTCGCTCGCGCCCGCATGGCGCCGCCGTTTGCCATCACAACCACCAATGGAACCCGGCTTTCCATGGACGATCTGGCAGGCAAGGTTGTGTTAATCGACTTCTGGGCAACCTGGTGCGCACCCTGCCGCGAGGCTTTGCCGCACATGCGCGAGATCGCGAAGAAGTTCCAGGGCCAGCCTCTGGTCGTACTCAGCGTCAGCCTGGATAGCGATGAAGACAAGTGGAAGGAATTCGTCGCAAAAAATGACATGACATGGCCGCAGTATCGCGACGGAGGCTTCACCGGAACCATTGCAAAAATGTTCGCGGTAGAAGCGATTCCTCACACGTTCACCATCGACGCCGATGGAGTGCTGCAGGATGAGCACATCGGCGATGCATCTATCGAAGGCAAACTGAAAAAACTGATTGCGAAGGCGCGTGAAACTCAAACCACGGCGAAAACAGCTCAATAGGCTGGAGATCCCTGTCTGAACGATCGCCAGAAATCCCCGGCTTCTCCTGCCTGTCGCTTGCTTCACCAGCCCGAGTCGCCTCCTATTGCGCCTTAGGAACCGCAGTGTGAGGATTTGCCGGCCCGTTCTGGTGGGGATTGGCCGTTCCTGGCGGAGGCATTGCGCCCGACGCGTGGCCGCCGCCCATCGAACCCATGTCTCCCGGAGCAAAACAGGTGATCCGCCCGCTGGAGGCCACGCGCAACGCGGCAGGACATGCACCGCTGGTGATGGCTGCTGCCGCCCCCGTCCCCTGCGCTTGCACGGTGAATAGTTTGCCATCGGTATTGCCGGCCACGCCGACCGCCATTCCTGGCATGTCGTAAGCCACAAAGAAAGGATGTTTCGATTGCGCCGCCTGAACGGCGCAATCGCTTGCGGGTTTGAGTTGGTCCGCCGGCGTATTGACGTCAAAACGGCCGCAATTGGTGGCATTCGCCCCGGAGTATTGCAGCAGTGTCTGCTGCACCGCGTCAGGCGTTCGGATTGAGATTGAGGGCGAAGAGTTGCTCGCCGCAGGGGAAGGAGCGGGCTTGTTACACGCGACCGTAAATGAAAGGGCGACGATGACAAATCCGGGGTAGGTTTTCATGGAGGTTGATTGTAAAAAGAGAGTCCTGACTCTCTGCCAGCCAACAATTCTTCTACTCTACACCCAGGCTCGCGAGTGCCTCCTCTAGCAGAGCGGGGCCGATCACAAGGCGTCGCCCATCGGTCTTCATGTCGCTTAATTCATCAAACGCACGAAACAGTCGGAGTTTGGCGGAAGCATATTGCTCCGCCTCGGTTAGTTCTCGTCTGTGGGAGGCAGCCCAGCTTTGCGCGGATTTTTCCGGCAGGAAAATGCTGACGGCATAGGTCGCCTTGCGGTCCGAAGTGATGTCAAAGACAAATTCAATGGCGGGAGCCTCGGGATCATCGGCCAGCGCGGCCCGTCTGCCGACAAAATAATATTGGTACACGTAGCCCTGCGAGCCAGCGTAGGTCTTGAGACGGCGTACGGTCATTTCGACATTATGAACGGTCGATTCACCTTCTGTCTCCCCTTCGTTGCGTCAACCTGTTCGGTCAACCTGACACCTTCTGAGTGGATGACCCTCACTTCCCTATCGCCTCTGGGTGTTAATTTTTTTCGCCAATTCGCCGATATCTCTTGTTGACGGTGCTCCCCGATTCAATGAACGAATATTGGAAGTGGCTTGCGCTCGGCGGACTGCTCCTAGTCATCATCTACGAGGAGGTTCGGGCATATCGGCTCCGCCGGGAATCGAAAAAACGAGAAGAGCTATTTCAGATCGTCACTGAGAACGCCGCCGACATGATCGCGATCGT
>Ga0209006_10005695_pt1 | contig 11316 bp, 11 predicted proteins | sample JacPin_JW_Ref_O2_FD_188567 | JGI IMG/M metagenome (GOLD analysis project Ga0209006, IMG submission 188567) | Forest soil microbial communities from Algoma, Ontario, Canada - Jack Pine, Ontario site 1_JW_Ref_O2 (SPAdes) (version 2) | ecosystem: Environmental > Terrestrial > Soil > Boreal... | reverse complement strand
GCCGACGCGGTGGTGAACGTCTGGCAGTCCGACGATCGCGGCCTCTACGACGTGCAGGACAATTTCGACCCATCGTCGATGTGGGGCCGCGGCCGGATCGCGTGCGATCGCGACGGGCGGTACGCGTTCTGGAGCGTGATGCCGACCGCCTATCCGGCGCCGATGGACGCGGCGCTCGGCGAACTGATCACCGCGACGACGAAGCGCTGGTGGCGGCCCGCGCATCTGCATTTCGCGATCCAGACGCGGACCGCCGACCCGCTGGTGACGCATATTTTCGTGCGGGGCAGCGACCACATCGACGAAGATGTCGCCTTTGGCGTCCGCCCCGCGCTGGTCGTCGACTTCCGCGCGCATCCGCCGGGACCGGCGCCGGATGGGAAGCGGATGGACCGGCCGTTCCGCACGCTGGACTATGATTTCGTACTGACCCGCGGCGGGGAATAAGACCTGGAGATCTCCCGGGGCGAGGTTCGCCGAGGCCTGTGCTTTGGCGACCGGTTGATCGCCAAGGGTCGCGGCGACGCGAGCTCGTTCCGCATTTCGCGCCGGATCGGCGCGATGCGCGGATGATGCTTGAGTTAGGAGCTTTGCCGTATGGATTGGAGATCGGGATGGGAAAAATCACGTTGGTCCTCGGCGGAGGCGCCCCAAATCTCACTTTGATGTCGGGCGCGCTGGCCGCGCTTCATGACCAGGGCTGTTGCTTCGACGTGGTCTCGATGGCGGGAGGCGGGGCGGTCGTAGGCCTTTGCTATCTAGCTCCGAAAAACATGACTCCGGCCGAGGCCCTTCGAAACACCATGAATTTCGGAGTGTCCGATGCGATTTATTCCCTTTTTCCTATCAATTATAAGATTTTCAACAAGGGCGGACCTGTGGCCGCTCAATTTCGCCATATCTTGGAACGTTTTCCGCCCGTGTGGCGCGCGGAGCATCAGTATGGTATGAATCCTCTAGAAAAGCTTCAGAGCGATATGCTGCTGTTTGCCGGCGCGATGACCACTCCGACCGACGTGAATTACTTCAGCGAGGCAATCTGCGCGCATTTTCCTTTTATCGAGCAGCTCGTTGATTTCGACAAGCTCCGGCGCTCCCCTGGTCCCCGCCTCCTCATGAACGCTTATTGCATGGATACAAAAAGGATTGTGGAATTCGAAAGGCCGTGCCTCGACGTTCACCACTTCCGGGCTGCCCTTTCCTTTCCATTCTTGTATGGGCCTTACGAAATTAACGGTCAGCTTTATTTGGAAGGCGCCGCTTTCAGCTGTTTGAACTTGATCAATCTGGCTAACAATTACGTTAAGGTGAAGGCCGTGGCGCGCTCGGATAGGGACGCCAATAAAACCGATCCCGATAAATTCATATTATTCGATGTCCTGACTCGCGATTTAATTCATCCTCCGAGAAATCTATGGGACGCGTATACGCAATCTATGATCCTCCCGCTAGTCGCGGACGCCTCGAAAGAGCAATTGATTTTCCAAATATGGTTGGAAACCGGCGTGATTCATCCGGTCGATCTAGGCGACGCCATGTTAGCGCGGGAGATAAACAACAAGTACATTTCCAAGAATGAGTCAGAATTGAAAGCTGTACAAGCAAATCGAAAAGCCTCCCTACAGAACGTCTTAACGAAATTCCGATTCCGATCAGAAAATTCAGAAAGGCTGTTATCAAAGGCTCAAGTCGACGAACTCCAAGGAGAAATTTTCGGCGACCTTTTTGGCCAAGACACCAAAGACATCCGGAGCCTCCCGCTAGGTTACACGAAGGTACCCAACGCGAAATCGTATCCCATCACTTTTGACGTCCCTGCTGACCAACAACCATACATGTTGGACTGGTCGAGGTCGAATCTCGAGCTGCTTTTCAACGCTGGCTACGAGGCAGGGTTGAATTTTCTTGAGCTTTGCGGTGGGGCGATTTGGGGCTGACGCTGTATAAGAGGTAGCGCTCCGGGCCGGGTGCGAATTTGCGCTTTTGCGATGCGGGTTACTCGATCTGTGCCGGCCTTTGGGCGCAGAGCCCACATTCTAACGCGGAAATACCAGCGCTGGTCCGTCGACGTCCGCCGCTCTCCTGCGCAACGCCCGCTCTTCCCGTACCGAGACCGACACTGAAAGGCAGCAAAGGGCCGGATATGGCACGTTCGCGAAGCGGATGATGAATGACCCGCTCCCGGCAGTCTGACGAAGGCCATCGAGGTCGAAGTGTCCATCGATGCTCCGCAACAGATGATCGGAAGGGACATGGTCATCGATGCAAAAGTCGTAAAACAGCCGAGCCTCGGCCGTCTGAACCCCATCATCGCCGCCTCTCCGGAATCAGACAAGACAGCGAATCACGGCCCTGACTTCACATCAATCGTGCGCTGACTTTTTCAACGATATCCGCCAGGAAGCCGACTTCCGCGACGACGCCCTATTTGTCCGCTTGGGGAGCGGTCTCGAAACTTTTAGAAGGTAGATATTCCAATTTTACGAATATTGTGCTACAATTACGCTTTTCCAGAGAAGCGAGGCATGAGCCATGGAACAGACTCCAACACGCGCGCGACGACTCAACGTTCTGGGCAAGGTGGCGCGGAGGAAGCGGATTTTCGCGCGGCTGCGCGAAGGCTGGGCGTATGACGAAATCGCCGGCGAGGAGCACGTCAGCGCGGAGCGGGTTCGCCAGATCGTCGCGGAAGTTCTCAACAAGCGGGTGATCGACCGAGGCGTCGACCACGCTCACCTGCAGCTCGAACGCCTGATGCCCGCTTTGCGTATCGTCGGCGAGGCGATCGGGCGCGGAGAGCTTAAGGCGGTCGCTCCGCTCATCAAGGTGATCGACCGGCTCGACAAGCATCAGGAGACGGTCGTAGCGAAATCCAGTTACGGCCCCGAAGAGCGGCAGCGCCTGCTCGACAAGGTCAACCGCCTCGTCGACAATCTCCAGCCGGCCGACGGCGCGCCAGCCGAGCCGACGGGGGACGAACACGAAAATAGTTTCGCAGAAATTCCCTCGTAACCCATTGATAAGTCTCGATTCACACGGGAGAATCCAAGGAAATCCAAGGAAATCCAACCCTCGTTAACGGGGCTTTCGCAGCAAAACAACGACGGGCCAAGACAATCCAAACCGGGCGGACCGGCGCCGTAGCTCGGCGCCGAGGTTCTCTGGTCCAAGTACCCCCGCGCCGATTCCAATCGGGTTATGGCGGCTGCGAGCGGGTGGTCCCCTCAAGCCGCCCGCTTAACGGAAGCTCGCAACACCGCGGAGATTGAGGTCGCGGATCTTTTTGCGCAGGGTGTTGCGGTTCAGTCCAAGAATTTCAGCCGCCTTGATCTGATTGCCGCGCGTCCAGGTGAGCGTGGCGGCGATCAGCGGCGCTTCGAGATCGTGCAATACGCGGTGATAAAGCCCGACTTGAGGGCTCGCGCCGCCAAACGATTGAAAGAGATCGGACACCGCGCGTTCCATAGCGGCGTCGAACCCATCTCCCGCGATCTGAGCGGCCGCCGGCGCGACGCGCTTCCTTCCATCGTCTCCCACCGCCAGCGGCGGAAACAGCGGCGACGCCCCAACGCTGAGTTCAGCTTCGATCAACGCCTCCCCGATCACATCCTGCGGATAGAGCGCGGCAAGGCGACGGGTGAGATTTTCAAGCTCACGCACGTTTCCGGGCCAGGGATAGCGGCGCAGGCGCTCCATGGCCGCTGGCTCGAACGTCTTGACCGGAAGCCCCTCCGCGGAGCCACGTTGGAAGAAAGCGCGCACGAGGTCAGGTATGTCCTCCGGGCGTTCCCGCAGCGGTGGAATACGTATCGGCACGACATTGAGGCGGAAAAACAAATCCTCCCGAAAAGCCCCTTGCTGGATGGCGAAGCGCAGGTCCTTGTTTGTCGCCGCGACGATTCTCACGTTGGTTTTAATCGGGGTGCGGCCGCCGACGGTCGTATATTCGCCCTGCTGCAGCACGCGAAGAAGGCGCGTCTGCGCCTCCATCGGCATGTCGCCAATCTCGTCGAGAAACAGGGTTCCGCCTTCCGCCTGTTCGAAGCGGCCAACGGAGCGAGCGGCGGCGCCGGTGAAGGCGCCCTTCTCGTGACCGAACAACTCGCTTTCGATGAGATCCCGTGGAATGGCGGCCATGTTGATGGCGACGAATGGCCCGCCCTTGCGCTTGCCATAGTCGTGCAGCGCTCTCGCGACGAGTTCCTTGCCGGTGCCGGATTCCCCGGAAATCATGACCGTAAGATCGGTCTGCATCAGCCGGGCGAGAACGCGAAAAATATCCTGCATCGCTGGCGAGCGGCCAACGATCGGCATCACCTCGGCCGGCGCCGCTTCCGGCTCTTCACGCCGCCGCTTGGGTTCGGCGAGCGCCCGTCCGACGATCGCCACCAGTTCACGCAGATCGAACGGCTTGGGCAGGTATTCATAGGCGCCGCGCTCGGAGGCTTTGATCGCAGTGATGAAGGTGCTCTGCGCGCTCATGACGATGATCGGCAGATCAGGGCGCATCCGTTTGATGCGCGGCAACAGGTCAAAGGCGTTATCGTCGGGCATGACGACGTCGGTGATCACAAGATCGCCCTCGCCCGCCGCCACCCACCGCCAAAGCCCGGCGACCGTTCCAGTCGCGCGAACCTCGTAGCCGGCGCGCGTCAACGCCTGATTGAGAACGGTGCGAATCCCCGCGTCGTCGTCGGCGACCAGAATATGCCCTGACGGCATGCCCATTAGCTCCTTCGCCCCGACGCTCGGCCGATCATCTCGCGGCCGGGCGCAGCGGGCGCAACGGCATCAGCACCCGAAACATCGTCCTGCGCGGATGCGATTCGCACTCAATGATGCCTCCGTGGTCGCCAATCAGCTTGGCAACCAGTGCAAGACCTAGACCAGAGCCCTGGGCTTTCGTCGTCACGAACGGATCGAACAGATTGCCAAGGATCTCGGGCGCGATGCCCGGGCCATTGTCCCGAACGCAGATCTCGAGCGGCAGCGCGACCGGCTCGGCGCTTGGCGTCGTGCGGAGGCGCACGCCAGGGCGATACGCGGTTGTGAAGGTTATCTCACCCTCAATGCTATCCCTCCCAATGGCTTCGGCCGCGTTCTTCACCAAATTGAGGAACACCTGGATTAATTGATCGCGAGATCCAAGCACATCCGGAAGCGAGGGATCATAGGTCTCGACAAAGCGAATATGGCGCGCGAACCCGGCCTGAGCCAAACGCTTGACGTGGTCCAACACGGCGTGAATGTTAAGACTTTCCCATTGGGCGGGCGTTGAAACAGCGAACGATTGCATCCGGTCAACGAGTTTGACGATCCGATCGGTCTCCTCGCAGATCAACCGGGTCAGCGCCCGATCCTCGTCGCTTGCGCCCGCCTCCAGCAATTGGGCTGCGCCGCGAATACCGGAGAGCGGGTTCTTGATCTCGTGCGCCAGCATGAGCCCGAGCGCGCTGATTGAACGAGCGGCGCTGCGATGAGTTAGCTGTCTGTCTATTTTTTCGGCAATAGCACGTTCTTGCAGCATAATCGCGACAGCATCGTCGGTCTGCGACAGTGGCGCGACGAAAACATCGACGTCGTTCCGGTTGCCGATCCGGGGCGTGGAAATATCGATCTTATAACCATTGACGGTCGCGCGATTGCTCAGCGCGTCGGTGACCAGGGCCAAAATGGGGGAATCGGGCGGAATGAGGTCAATGAGCCGCGAGCGGAGCAGCGCTCCGCGCCCCATGTCGAAGAAGGTCTCCGCCGCTGCGTTGACGTCGATCACCATGCCCTGCACGTCGACGGTCAGCAGCGGCTGGGCAAGCGCGTTCAGCACCTTTGCGGCGTCCGGGCGTCGTTGAGCTGGGTGCGCGTTCATGCCGCCTGCCTTACCCAATCGCGATCAAAGGCGCGGGCCAGCAGCCGCCGGGTCTGAACCATGTCCTCGCCGGTCACCAGCTCACGCCGAAGCGTCGCGTCGGCGCCGGCCTGATCTGCGTAGGCGGCCAGATGTTTTCGCGCATGGCGAAGTCCGACGCGGGGCCCGAGTTTGCCAACCAGCCAATCAAAATGTTCGACCGCGGCTTCGCGGCGCTCCTCTATTCGAGGCTCACGCCATTCGCCGCCGTCATCGAGCGCGCGCGCTATGGCGCCGACAAGCCAGGGCGCGCCAACCGCGGCGCGCCCGATCATCACTCCCGCCGCGCCAGAAAGGGCGAGCATCGCGCGTGCATCTTGCAGGGTCGCGCAATCGCCGTTGACGACGACCGGTATGGAGACCGCGCTGACCACCGCCCGGGCGGCGGCCCAATCGGCGCGGCCGTGATAGAACTGAGCGCGCGTACGCCCGTGAACGGTCGCCATTCGCGCCCCCGCTCGTTCGGCGCGGCGCGCGAGCTCCACGGCGTTCAACGACGTTTCGTCCCAACCCAGGCGCATCTTGACGGTTACGGGAGCCGACGTCGCCTGGACCACCGCTTCTATGAGACGTTCGGCCTGGTCAAGATCGCGCATCAGTGCTGCGCCGGCCAGAGCGCCCGAAACCCGCCGCGACGGGCAACCCATGTTGATATCAACCAGCGCGGCGCCCGCATCCACCACCCGGCGCGCGGTCTCCGCCAAAGCCTTCGCTTCGCAACCGACGAGCTGAACCGCGTGGGCAGCCAATCCATCGCCCTCGGCGCGCATCGAAGCTTCGGCGTCGCCTTGAAGAAAGGTCTCGGCCGCAACCATCTCCGAAAACACCAGCGCAGCTCCGAAGCGGCGCGCGATCCGCCGCATCGCCAAGTCGCTGATGCCCGACATCGGGGCGAGCAGCGCGCGTCCCTCGAGCCGGATCGGTCCAATCGCAATAGTCGGCGCGGCGCCTATAGATTGGGCGTTGCTCATTCTGCCTACACTCTAGTCAGTTGCACTGCGAAGGCAAGTCGGGTGCGCTGCAAAACCGCCGGCGGTCACGCGTTGTCGCCAGGTCCGGGAAACAGATGGTCAATGCGCCCAGTCGCCCAGTAGGCCGCAAGTCCGATCCACTCATGCAGCGCGATCTCGAAGACCCGCAGGTTTCGCTCCGACTCGAAAGTCAATCTCAGATCATCGCTCGACCGCCCAATCGTGTAAAAAGACACGGGATAAGCGATCGGATGAAATCCCGCCTTCTCGAAGACGCCCATCGCCCGCGGCATATGAAAGGCGGAGGTAACGATGATCCACCGCTGCGAAGCTTGCGGATGCACGATCGCGGCGGTGAAGCGGGCGTTCTCGTCCGTATTGCGCGATTTGTCCTCGATCGTCACCCGCTCCGGGGCGATCCCCATCTGTGACATGAATTTGCGTGCTTGCAGCGCCTCGGTGGACGTCGCCCCGGGCACGAATGAAGTAGTTCCACTCGTATAAACGACCCGCGCCTGCGGATAGCGCTTGGCCAGAACCACGGCCTCGGTAAGCCGCTCGCCGCCTTCGTCGAATACGGTCTCCCCTCGAGCCGCGCTCGCCCCATCGTTGATTGCCCCGCCGAGCACGATAATCCCCTCCAGGGACGGCAGATCGGACGGCGGCATAGGGAAGCGGTTCTCCAGCGGCGCGATCAAGAACACGCCCACCGGCAAGGTCGCGGCCGCGGCCAAGAGGAGGATCGCAGTGAGCGCAAGCGCCCGCCCGAAGCGAGCGTGACGGCCATAACACAGCAACACGCCAACCAGCGCGCCGAACAACAAGACGTTGATCGGCGGCGCAAGCATCCAGAATATCTTCGAGACGAAGAAAAACACTTAACGCGGGCCCCCTTGAGTCGCGCGTGCTTGTGGCAAGGACCGAGGCTTGTCGCAAGCCGCGCCGTCGCCTACCCTTGGGCTTTCGACGCAAAAGGATCGCGATGAAGCCTGTACGCGATGTCGTCGCCGCGATCGGCCGCACGCCCCTCATCAAGCTTCGCGCGGCCTCCGAGGCCACGGCATGCACGATTCTCGGCAAGGCGGAATTCATGAATCCGGGCGGGTCAGTCAAGGACCGCGCGGCGATGGCGATCATCAATGACGCGGTCGCGCGCGGCGCATTGCGCCCGGGCGGAGTGATCGTCGAAGGCACGGCCGGCAACACCGGGATCGGCATTGCGATGGTGGCGAGCGCCCTCGGCTATCGCGCCGCGATCGTCATCCCCGACACCCAGGCGCAGGAAAAGAAAGACATGCTGCGCCTTGCCGGCGCGGAGTTGATCGAGGTTCCCGCCGTCCCCTATTCCAACCCCAACAATTACGTGCGCTACTCGGGACGCCTCGCCGAAGCGCTCGCCAAGACGGAGGCCAACGGCGCCGTCTGGGCAAACCAGTTCGACAATGTGGCCAACCGGCGCGGCCATTATGAAACGACCGGGCCGGAGATCTATGACGATCTCAACGGCGAGGTTCATGGCTTCGTCAGTGCAGTCGGCAGCGGTGGGACGCTGGCTGGCGTCGGCATGGCTCTTAAAGAGCGCAACCCGAACATCAAGATCGCGCTCGCTGACCCGTTGGGCGCGGCGCTCTATTCGTTCTATACCTCGGGCGAGCTCAAGAGCTCAGGCTCGTCCATCACCGAGGGGATCGGCCAGGGCCGGATCACGGCCAATCTGGAAGGCGCGCCGGTCGACTTCGCCTACCAAATCCCCGACGAGGAGGCGTTGCCGATCGTGTTCGATCTGGTGGTTCAGGAAGGGCTGCTGCTCGGCAGTTCCTCGGGCATCAACATCGCCGGCGCCATTCATCTCGCCCGCGAGCTTGGTCCCGGTCACACGATCGTGACGCTGCTCTGCGATTCCGGCGCCCGGTACGCCTCCAAGCTTTTCAATCCGGCCTTCCTGCGCTCGAAGAGCCTGCCGGTTCCGGATTGGCTGGAGGCCAAGGGCGCCGCGCCCCAGGTATTCGTTCAATGACTGAGGCTCTCTTTCGCGAAGATGCCTATCGGGCCGAGACGGAAGCGATCGTGCTCAAGTCCGAACCGCGCGCTATTGCGCTCGATCGCACGGTCTTCTACCCGCAAGGGGGAGGACAGAGCGGCGATCGGGGGATGCTGTTGCTCGAGGACGGGGCGGCGATTCCGATCGTCAGCACAATCTACGATGCCGACCGCGCGACCATTCTGCATGTGCCCGCCGAAGGAACGGCCCTGCCGGAAGCGGGCGCGCGCGTGATCGCCCGCATCGATTGGGAGCTCCGATACAAGCGCATGCGCGCCCACACCGCGCTGCATCTGCTTTCGGTCGTGGCTCCCTATCCGGTGACGGGGGGATCGGTCGGCGACGCGGAGGGGCGGCTCGACTTCGATTCAGGCGAGGCCGTGCTCGACAAGGCGGACGTCGAGCGCCGGCTCAACGAATTGATCGCGCTCGATAAGGCGGTGAGCCACAGTTGGATCGCCGACGCGGAGCTCGAGGCCAACCCGAGCTTGATCAAAACCATGTCGGTCAAGCCGCCGATGGGAACGGGCCGGGTTCGTTTGATTGCGATCGAGGGTCTCGATCTCCAGCCATGTGGGGGAACGCATGTCGCGCGCACCGGCGAAATCGGCCGGGCGTCGGTGACTGGAATCGAGAAGAAGGGCAAGATCAACCGCCGCGTGCGCATTGCGCTTGGCCCCGCGTAAACGGATCGGAATCCCATGTCCTCTCGCAACTTCCGCACCACCGCTGAACTGGCGGCCGAGCTCGGCGACCCCGATCTCGGCGTGATCGACGCGTCCTGGCACCTACCCAATACCGGACGCACCGGCGCGACCGAATTCCGCCTCAAGCATATTCCCGGCTCCGTGTTCTTCGACATCGACTTGATCGCCGATCACGACCAGGACCTGCCGCACATGCTGCCGAAACCGGACGCGCTGGCCAAGGCGATGAGTGCGCTCGGCCTTGGCGACGGCATGCGCTTCGTCGTCTATGACGCGCTTGGGCTCTACGCCTCGGCGCGAGTCTGGTGGACGCTGCGCGCTTACGGCGTCGAGGATGTGCGCATCCTCGATGGCGGCCTGCCAAGATGGATCAAGGAGGGGCGGCCGCTGGAAACGGGCGACGCTCATCCGAAGCCGCGCCTCTTCACGCCGCGCCTCGAGGACCATTTCGTCGCCACGCTCGACGAGGTGCGGGCGGCGCTCAAAACCGGTTCGGCCCAGGTGGTGGACGCGCGCCCCGCCGACCGCTTCCGCGGCGACGTCCCGGAGCCCAGACCAGGCGTCAGAAGCGGCCGCATCCCCGGCAGCCTCAACCTGCCGTTCGTCGATATCATCGAGCGCGGCTCGCTGAAAACCCCGGACGCGCTCAAGGCCGTGTTCGCGGAGCACGGGATCGACCTGCAAAAGCCCATTATCACCACCTGCGGATCGGGGGTCACCGCCGCCATCCTGACGCTGGCGGTGGAGGAAGCGGGCGGCAAGGTCGAAGGCTTATACGACGGCTCGTGGGCGGAATGGGGCTCGCGGTCCGACTGCGAGGTGGCGACGGGGCCGGAGTGAGGCGCGGTCGGACGGTCTGGACGCCGGCGGTAGAATACAACCGAATGCGCGAACTGGCCGCAAATAAAAGCCATTAAACGCTAATAAGCGCTAATAAACGTAAGTAAATTTGCTTTCTTTTGCTTACGTTTATTTTTTGGAATCCGGACTTTTCAATGGGTTACGACCGATTCAAATAAAAAAATCCGCGCTCCTGTAATCTTAGGTTGCATACTGAACGTCTCGAATGCCCAAAGTGTCAAAACGCATTCCCCTTCCGCGCCCCGTCCTTAGCCGAGCGCGGGCTCAAGCCGGTCAGCAGAAATAGATATAACACGAATTCTGCTTTTACCCAAGCATTTGTCGTCGATTCTCATCGAATTAGCTCCCGGTCCGGCGCACATCGATAGCGGGCGTTCAAAGCGTCAGCTTCATTCGCTTTCGTCCAAAGCGGACGTCTTCGCGCAAACCATTGAGTTTTGATCCTAGCGCGCCGCCGCCTTACGCCTTCCTGTCGCCAATCGCCGGAGCTCCGCTCTCGGCGACGCCGAGGAATTTCTGCTCCCACGACGTGAACAGGATGTCGCGCAGCGCCGCGCCGTTGACGGGCAAGCGAAGACCGTCGAGCATCGTGGCCTCCTTGTCCGAGAGTTCGATCGCGACGTCTTCGAGCGGGATCGGCGCATTGACGAACTCGGCGACATACGAGGAATCGCGGCTCAGCCTGCGATCCGTTTTGATCGTCGGGTCCCGCTGTCTGCGTTCGGCCGCCACGCTAGAGATGTGACGTTACGGATGTAACGCGATGGCCGGGTTGATGAAATTCTCCTGTAGCGGCGCTCGCTCACCCTGCTGACCGTTCGATCGGCGGGG
>Ga0209006_10005694_pt1 | contig 11317 bp, 14 predicted proteins | sample JacPin_JW_Ref_O2_FD_188567 | JGI IMG/M metagenome (GOLD analysis project Ga0209006, IMG submission 188567) | Forest soil microbial communities from Algoma, Ontario, Canada - Jack Pine, Ontario site 1_JW_Ref_O2 (SPAdes) (version 2) | ecosystem: Environmental > Terrestrial > Soil > Boreal... | reverse complement strand
AGTGAGTCATAAGGCGTCATGAAGATATCTTATAACACAAGAGGGCATGTAATAAAATAAGAAGAGGTACATGCTTACATAAGAGACCATAGGAAGGTCCAGAGGTAGAACACAAGTCCAGGGTATCATCTATGGGCTGCAGAAAAATAGAGAAAAATAGAGGAAAAAGAAATATTGCTTGCATTCTGGGTGACTGGGCAGCACTGGATAAGCCTGGTCAGAATGGCTTCTTGTCAGTACTTGCTGTCTTGAGTTGGTGGGGTCAATCTCTTTTGTGTGATTCAGTTCCAACAGATTTCCAGTGGCTGGCTGCATGTGATGACATCCTGTGGGTCTTGAATAGTATGCTTGAGTCTGTAGTCCCCCACACCGAGTAATTGCTATTCTAATATATTCTTGGCGTTTCATTCTCGAAACTGGGCCAAACGAAGCTGTAACGGGCCGGCCCTGCCCTATATGACCTTTCAAACCCTTCAAATACTCATCGTGTTTTGACCATGCCCACGAAGTGCCTAGCGAGCCAGGTGCTATGGTTGGCTGTTTTTGGTTGCCAGGCCAGCATGGTGCCATGTATATATTTAAAAATAGATGTGTGTATATTAAAAATGGATCATGTGCTGGGATTCACGTGATTCATGTTGGTTGTCATTTAAAAATAGACAAGATCTGTGTATATTAGTATTTAAAAATAGCTATATGAATTTATGTGATTAATTCCAATTTGTAGAGGTATATATTTTATACCATTTATTGCATATTATTTTGGTATACCCCATTTCTGGATTTTTATGCCAACCATAATCTAGGGTTGAGTATATCTTTATACTTGTCTTGTCTGGGACTGATGTGGATTTGGCCAATTAGATTTGGTCAACTGCTACAGCTAAGGCTGGCTGAAGGCTACATAAAGCTATGAACACATAGCCAGGGAGCTGTACGAAATCCAGTGTTGGACACTGGATAGCATAGCTAGAGAGGCAGTGGAGAACAGCTGTAGGGCTGCATACATAGCCACTATAGGATAGTATATAAGACCATGAAAAGTGAGAGACTTTTCCCCACTTTGATCTCCTGTTAACCTTGATCAGTGATCCTGATCCTCTCTAGTAGTTGACAATAACAATATCATTTTTATCTCATAATCAAATGTTCCACTAAGAACCTTCCATTAAGGGTCATCATCAATTAAATCCTTTTGATGTTAGTCACACTACCAATCAAAAGACTTTCCTCATCATCATATATCACCTGTTATCAGAACATCCATCACAGATCTTCTATATTATTTCCAACATTTCCGAAATCATCTCAATAATATATTTAATACTTATCTTATTATATATCCGACAATCAAACAAGATCGTCAACCCTTACAAAGAATGACAAAGACCACAACTGCTACAGTTGTGACAAAGACATCTTTGAATTTTCAAAATCCTGGAGGTACTAGTTCTTCGAAGGTCTTCTCTCTCTCTTTCCAATCAGTTTGTTCTTTAATCTTCTGGGATATGGTCATTGAGACAGCTATCCATATAGATTGTTCATGGGAGGTTACTTCATAGATTTCTTCTTCTGGGTTGGGTTCTGGCAACAAGTCTTTATCATATAAGGGGTTCAAAGGTATTCTCCACTCAAAGTTTGAGTTTATTCCTTCTTCAGTTGTTTCTACTTGTGCCTTCTTAATCTTGACTCTGATTGGCTGGTTTCATTTTCTTCTTTGGCAGTCCTTAGGGTATCAGCTGAATGTTATTCATCCCTGACTCTAATCTATCTTGGGGTTATGTCTCTTGAGCCAATCTATTCTGATGATAACATCATCTTTCCCAATATCAGCAATTAGGAATTTCTCCCAAGTAATATGTTTGTTGATTTGCAGGTCCAACTCGACCTCATGGGTTATATGTCCAATCTTATTATCAGAAAGATCAACGTTCTGTAGATGAATTGGTTCAGGAAGTTTTCTCTGTGGTAAGTGTTTTTGTTCAACCACTTTTTGTGAAATGAAAAGAGTAGAGGCACCACAGTCAAGTATTGCTTTCAGTTTCACTTCATAGTTCTTACCCATCAGGATGATTGGATAATAAATATATCCTTCATTTGGGTTCAAGCCTATGTACAGTGAATTGTCCTTTAATAAATATGGCAATGCTTCAGTCAGAGCATCCATGATGTGGAGCTTCAACTTTCTTAAAAATCCTCTTTCTCTTATTCTTTCAGTTCTTCTTCTTCCTCCCTGTTATCACTGGTTTTCTTGATTTGTTCTCCTTTAGGTTTGTCAGGGCAATTCCAAGACAAGTGTCCTGGTTTTCAACATTGGAAACAAAGCCCTTTCTTCATCAAATCGGTTTGTTCAGCTGGTGATAACTTCATGGCTTTGGCATTGGCAGTATGGCCATGCCTGGACATATTAGCTTTGTTCTGTAGATTGGTATTTTTGGGGTATTCTCTTGCTCTGGTAAGGATTTGTGATCCATATACCAAGGCCTCTGTCAAGATCCCCTCAACCATTTGGGGTCTGTCAATGTGAACTATCATGTCTTTGATGGCATCTTTGAGTCCTTGGTAAAATGCTTCAGCTGGAGCAGTTTTATTATATCCACTTATAAAGGACCAGTGTAGGAAGTTCGCATGGTAATCTGAGACTGACTTCTCTTGCTTAATATGCTGTAATTCATCTTTTGCAGTCTGCTGTTCATTTATCAGCCCCCATAGTATAGCAGCATTTCTGATGAGTGCATCCCAATTCAAGAGTAACAGACTCTTTTGTCATGGTCCTAGAGCCATTGTACTCAATATTCCTGAGGCCCATTGTTTTGTGCTTTCTCCTTCAAATAACTGAAGGAATCATAAGCATCTCATTTCTGGTTGGTTGTAGAAGTCTGGGTAATGGGCAAAGTAGAGAAGGACAGAGGTTATGAAACTTGTCCATTCTTCTCTCTTTCCTGTGAACAGAGTGGGATTTATAGGTTTGGGGGCTTTAGGTTCTTTTATTACTGGTGCAGGTGGTAAGGGTCTATTCACTGCTCATTACAATTTACTTAGCAGATTGAACATGGAGAAAATGAATTGGTCCAGTCTGAAGAAACTGACAGCAGTATATATCTACCTACTTACAAATAAGCAGACCAATACTCATTTACTTGCCAGATCCATTACCATTCGAGTATACAATCAAAGGATGGCCTGTCCAATCAGAGGAGGCGAAGCATGCACTTGAGGAGATAAAGTCGACTCACCAAGTTTGCCACATCCCAGCTTTCAACGTCAACTCTAGACTCATCCATCCTTTACAATACTGACAACACCTTCAAAATGCTACCCTACAGATACATTTTCACCTCAACTATTGGGCTTTTCCCACAAAAGATAGGACTGCAGGCTCAGCTACTTATGCATGTGACATTTTTCAGTGATTTCGCTGATGTTCATGCACTGTCTGACTTAAAAGCTGTGATTTTGAGCACTGAAATACAGTGATTTAACTTTTTATAGTGTATTTATTATAATTTTGTCCAGTATGGCCCTTCATACTTATGAAACGTGCAAAGGAGTCACGGTGTGCAAGGGAGCGTGTAATCACTGTATACATTTGAAATTTCATAGGCAAGTCGCCCACTATTTCCCACCTGTCCTTGCTAGAGCTAAAATGGCAGCTATCAGCCCTTGCACGTCATCCACCTGCACATGCGAGTCTACCAGTTCACCGACGTCTATATCCGGACGTAGCCCTGTAACTTGCGCAGCCGCCAATCGACGTGTATTCGGGAGGAAGAGCAGGGTTATTATCAGTTCTGTCGGTTGTAAAACAGGATGGGGGATCAGATATGTTAGACGGAGCTCATTCTCCGAGACCGCATGGGACGAAAGCAACGACGTAATTGACTGGTGGATTGCGAGTGCTGCCGTGTACCTACATGACAAGGAATGAAGTCGAAATAACGGATCGTGGAATGAAGCTGCGTACCAATCGTACAACGGAATTAGCCGTGCATCGTTATTCCCCAACCTGCCAGTGTTGGCCGCCACAGCCTTCTCCACCTCGGCCCTTTCCGCGCGTACCTGCTCCACTTCCACTTTCGCAGACCGCATCTTCTCCTTCAAGCTGGACACGCACGTATTGAGTGCCTGTACTTCGTCGTCGAGTTGCTGCATGGTCGTGATCTGTGCTTCAAGGGTGGCTGTGGCAGTGGGTATGGTGAGACGAGGGTGCGGGTGCGATTGGCGTAGTCGTGTGAGGGCAAGGCGCGCATCAAGGATCTTATGGGACAATGTGGTGGCCCTCGTGGTCAGCATCCAAGCTCTGTTGTAATCTAGCAACACCAATGCCAACATAAGAATAGGGGGCGTGGTAACGTGTCTTTGTACACGCACCTTGTTCCACGAGGGGAGCTAACTGCCTGATGTCTGAATAGCGTTCGGCAAGAGATGATTTTGCCTGCTTTAGCCTGGCTTTTTTGGCATCGTTGACGGAATTCAGCTGCTTGTTGTCGTCCGCGGTGACAATGGGCGCGTCATCAATGTCTGACACGATGCTTTTGATGTACTTGTCTTTTGCGGAGTGTTCAAGGTATTGAAATTTAAGTTTGCGAAGGAAAGACTGTTGGCGGAGGCGAAGTTAAGAGACAAGAACTACGAGGACGAAGTCCATACAAGATTAGCAACAACATCTGCAGCTACAATTGCTGGATCCCGTAATTCCGGAAGCGTTCCTATGGCATTTTCAAGACGACTATCTTCCTCATCATAATCTTCGTCGTCACCGTCGTCGTTGTCGCCGTCTAAGAACTTGAAGAGCTGCGGGTTGTTAAACTGTGTTACAGTGCGTAGAATCTTCAGGTCCGAAGAGTCAAGAGTGGACTGAAGAGTCTGTGCAGCTGTAGTCAAGGCTGGGGCGGTGGTAGAACTCGACATAACTGACACGTTAGTCACGTGGTCGCGATTGCGCGACTTTTCTCACGGCCAATTTGCCCCGCTAAATATCACGATCAGTGTCACGAACCAAGATGACACTCTCAGGTAAAAAACGCAAGCTAATAATTCCCGATTTTTCGAAGACGGTGCAGAACCTTGAGAACAAGCTGGTCAAAGCCTCCTCCGCAAATTCATCATTAAATTCGTTAGCAGACTTGGTCAATCTCTTGAACGAATCAAATAACCCGTATGACATATCCAAAGCAATACACGCACTATACAGAGTCTTCGTAATAATAATCACCACTGGAAAGTTGACGGTATCTGGCGGTGACGACGCGAAAGCGGTACGCACTTGGATATGGGGTAGATTGAACTCTTACGTCGATTTCCTGGTCTGTTTGCTGAAAGATGAAGAAACGTTTCTCAGAGTATGTACTTCATTTTTGCTCTCGAACTATGTGACTCAGCTTCTCCAGATCTCTGCACTCCAAATATTATTTTCGCTTTTGAAACACCTCTCGACGTCTTCCACCAAATCTTCCACTCAACCTCAGTTCCACCTCTCTCATTTCAAAAAAATTGTCTCGGGACTTCTGATGTGTCCATCTTCCAAACGAGCCTTGATCAGCTCCATCCAGAGCCCCGGGGATGCTGGAAAAACGGCCGCAAATATCGTTGATCTGTTTATTGAAACATGGTTTAGCGTGTATGATGACATCCGTTGGTTTTTTCTGCGCGAAGCAGCGTGAGCAAACCGTTCATTTCTCCCAGACTTCCACTTTCACTTATACTGGCACGATGAATCAGGGTGCTTCTCACTACGCGCATACCCGCCAATAATCCTAACCTTCCTGCGAATTTACTATCAATCCTGGAAAGATTGAATACATTCCCAACCGACCATTCAGAATTGAACTCATGGTGGGTGGAAGAACTCGGAGTAAAACCGCAAAAGCCAGCTGCCCATGATGTCGAGGATGGAGATGAGTCTCAGATCGATGAAATAAACGCAGAAGAAGACTGGAGAACATTCTTCGATGATGATACACCAAAATATGGAGCTTCGGAACAAATGCAACCATCTACCCGGCTTCACAAGCTTACCGCCCATCAATCACTTCATTCCTTAGCAGCTCATCGCGCTGTCTTCACTCGAACCTGGCTCTTACTCCTTCCTCATCTCTTCCCTGCCAAGGATTATAACAACGACCTCTCTATACGAGCCTTGAATGTTATGCATAGAGGTGTTTTGCCCCACCTTACCAGACCCATTCTCGTCCTGGACTGGGTTGGCGCGTGCGTCGATCATGGTACGCTCTTTTGCTTGCCACCCTGGGGCAGTTCAAAATCGCTCTATGTCAATGCTGACGGCTACTTTGAGGTGGAGTGATTGGCCTGCTTGCCCTCAATGCCTTGTTTGTACTGATGAAAGAGTACAATCTGTACGTGCTTTGTCTTATTGCAAGAAATCTTAACATGGAGCAACGTGTTTGATTTATTAAGGGACTATCCATCTTTTTACGCACAACTTTATGCCTTCCTGGATCGGGACGTTCTCCATCTGAAACATCGCGCGAGATTCTTCAGGATGATGGATGTGTGTTTGAGCTCGACGTCCGTGCAACCACAATTTTTCATCTTGCCGCAAGAAGCTAATGATAATCACTCCTACTGTAGACATCTCCCTGCCACTTTGCTGGCATCCTTCATCAAACGACTCTCCCATCTTTCCTTGAACGCCCCACCCTCCGCAATAATTACTATCATCCCTTTTACTTATAACATTCTCAAGCGACACCCTGCCCTCATGGTTATGATTAACCGCCTTCGGGATGGTGAGGGCTCAGAAACTGGTATCGTATCTCGTTATTGGTTATTGGTTATTTTTATTAATTCCATTCAGACCAATTTATTGTGGATGAACCCAACCCCAATCTTACCTGCGCGCTGGAGTCTTCCCTATGGGAGCTTTATTCACACAAAAACCACTATTATTCCCCTGTATCGACCTTGGCACACATCCTGGAGGAATTGTTCACGAAACCCGGATATTCGCTCGAAGACTTTGTGGACCACACTTACGGCACGGTAAGGTGTATACAGATCTAGTGCGAATAGGTCTTTACCCAATTGTTATCCAGCTGTTCGAAACCGAAGTGAAACGCAAAATCAAAACGGAACCTGCAACTGTGATAGAGCTGCGGACGAATTTGTTCCCTTCTTCATCTGACGAACCAGCCATGAATGATAGTATCGGTGACCTCTGGTCTGTCGCCAATGTGTCATAGCTTGTAAAGCTGCTTATCAGTAATAATAACTACATGACGTCATCTTCATCCTCATCGCCCGATACCTCGGCATTTTCTTGGCTAGCCTTTGCCATGAGTTGCGCAAGATCTTGTTCTTCTGTGTCTGAAACTGCCTTGGGCTGGGTAAATGACGACTGTTACCCCTTGACAACGACAGGGCACGATCGCGGGTTATCACCTTCATCTTTACGATTAAGCCTCCTCCATCATCTTCAATCGTACTCTGAATCGTTTCTATTGCACGTTCGAGCCGTTCTACAGCAGCATACTAGAAGACGAATTGGTCCATAATGAGTAACGGAAACCGGACGTAATGACGTACCTTGTCCGTAGCGTTTGTACTCAGGACGTAAAGAGGTGGAGCGACTAATTTAGCTTTGATCGGGACAGTTTCGCTGCTCTCCTTCTCACCCGCTCGCAAAGCTTTCTTGATGGCGTCGATACCAGCTTGAGTGTAACAAGTAAGTTCGATGTCAGCACGAAGTTTGATTGGCTGCGGGGTCAGTCGTCGTGCGATTGTGCTCATTAGAATCGCATGAGTGGAAGGAAGAAGCGGGGTCGCCAATGATGTAAATGCCGTTTCAGCTTCGCTGATGAAACATAATGAATACGATGAACAAAGTGATGTGATGGAGCGTACGTCAAGGCCAATTTGAAAGCGTCATATGGATGACCGTATTTCTTTCCTAATGGCCACGCAACTTGCTCGTAGAGCTTCTCTAGTCGTTCCTCTTCGTTGGGGCCACCCACGACGACTTCCTCCGCGACATCATCATCTTGCCCGTCCTTTTTAGCCCTCGTCCACTGTTTCTTTTCTTTCTCATCGAGTTCAACGGTTGTCCCTTCTGGATGTACTGACGTATCGGCATGGACAGATGGCAGTTTTGAGGCAACGTGGCGCATGATTGACGCTACGGTTTTTGACTTCATATAGCGCTCCTCGCATTTTACAATATCTTCAGGTGAAACACGACGTTTCGATAAATCAATATATCCTGGCAGTTATTTAAATGAACCAAATCAGAAAAGAAAAAGATAAAAAAAAGAAATCGACATCGCAAACCCTTTTCCTTGTCCACTCTCAAAACAACGACTACTTCATTTCTTCCGACGCGAATCAGCTTCTGGATGGATCGGATACGCCGACGAGAGAGTTCGGATAAGAGAATCATCCCCTCGATATTGTCATATTCGAGCTATGGAAACGGACCCTCGGATTCAGCGTGTATCGCTGGACGAGGTTCGGTAATGTTACTTGTGTACACACCAGTTTGACATAGGCACCCATTTCCGCGATTTGGCGTACTTGCACCATCACCAACTCGTCGACTTCGGGATATTTTTGCTCATAATAGCGCATGGCTGGTCGAGAGTGATTAGATAGACCCTAACCCTAACAGACTCGAAATATTATACTTTCCAAGCCTCTATACTGGCCTGACTGAGAAAGACCCACGCTATATGGGTATGCAAGAATCTGTCATTAATGTGGATACAACTGCCAAAAAAATGTCATTTTTGCGCAAGAAATCGCGGTCGTACGAGGGCATGAGAGAATAATAAGCAAGAAATCGGAATGCGAAGTGCCCAAAATGCAATCGATATCCCTCTGAGGTAGCACGCCCATTACTCTTTATCCATGCTGAATACTCCATCATAGTCCTCCGCCACGACTGGTCCACTCAACGGGCTGAATGGACCCTGGCTTTGCCAGCTTTGCCCGCTGATGTTACGCATCAAACCCGGAGCGCCAACCGTCGATGAAGACCGTACATGTCCCGTGGTTGCTGGGGTGTTAGAGGATGGATTAGGTGGGGCACCGGGTGCATAGGATAGCCGAGAAAACATGGAGTCGAGTCTCGTATTCGGAGAAATAGCCACTGCCTGCAAATCAACAGCCTCGTGTCCATTCGTTCTCGGAGGGGAGAACGCAGAAGTCTGCCCGGGGCTTAACGCACCCAGTCCGGATGGTGAAGATATCATGGGGGGAGGCAATGCATGTATTCTAGAGTAGCCGGCCGCCAGTCCCTGTGGTAAACTCTGACCCGGGGCATGAGCTTGAAGGGCTCGAGTAGAGGGCGATAAGACATTCCGTCTCTCATCAGCATCTCCTCCGAATTCGGCATTGCCACCAGGAATAGGACGACCAACTTGACGATTAGAGGTTAATGAATCTGGGGGAGCATTGTCAAAACGGGGAATATGGCCGAATGCGTTCATTTGAGGCGGGGACAGTGCCATACCCGTCGATGGAAAGGCATTAGCCGAAAACGCAGGAGCCTCCCCTCCCAAATTGGTCGACGAATGGAAAGTGGATCCACTAGCTCGAGGGTTGGTCGAAGTAGGGCGGTGCGCGCCCACTTTTGAATTCAGATAGTGATGGTGCAAACCAGGTAAAAAGGCTGCGGACGCGTTGGATGGGGCGAGTAGCGGAGGAGAGAAAGCGTCTTCGTTGAATGGTTGACTACCGAAACCGGAGCTCGACTTATAAGAGCTCGGTGTTCCACTTCCGAGACCTCCCCCGGGGATGGCAAAGGGGCCACCCGCTGGTGGACTTGGGTCGACGGAGTTGTTGTCTGCCCAGATGGCCTTGAGTTCGGGAAGGAACGAAGTTGCCGGAACGGATCGAGAGTAACGATGGTGAGGTCCATCAACATTGGGTCGGTGTGAAGAAGAGTCGCGCTTCACAGGTGTTACGGGTTGACCTGAGTTGGAACGAGACATCCTTCTTGACCTTTCTTCCGGAGTTAGCAAATCTGTCAATGAGCTCGGCAAGAAGTCTTCCAAGTCTTCATCTTCTACTGCCACTTCCTCTCCTAGCAACTTGGAACCAAATTCTACACGATTCGTGACTTGCGATGGGACCGGACCAAAATCAGTATTCCATGCTCTGTTAGTGCCAAGTGATGCTGCGATGCCTGAACGAGTTTTGAAATTTGACGAAAAGTCTTCCGTGTCATACGTAAGAAAAACAGACTTCGTTCCCGGTGCAGAAAATGGCGACGATGAAACGAAACCAGCATGAGAAGGGGGCGTGCTAGGTGACAATCCATTGATGCGAGCTGATTGGCCAGTGGAACCTACTGAACGCGGTGGAGAGCCTATTGGTCCGAAATGGGGTGAAAATTGATGACTTGGTCCGAGTCGGTGCGGTGCAGAGGGGGTGCTCAGCGGTAAAGGCGATGAAACTGGGGATGGTTTAGTCTTGTACATAGCACCAACCTTTTCGGTGGCATGAGTGTCTGGACTTGTTGGCAAAGGGTCCGACTGAGAAGCCTTGCCTTGAGCGGGAGCCACGGCAAGCTTGTTACTTTCGTCAGGCAAACCGAAGGAGGCAAAGTCAGTATCCTTGAGGGGAGGTGCAGGTGCCGAGGGGGATATTGTGGCTTTCAACGACATCGAAAGAGGGGGTCTAGAAGAAGAAGAGGGCAAAACACGAGTTGGGGCGGTCGACCCAGGGAGGAGAGGATTTCGTATTTGAGGGTTTGATACCGATGGAGAACCCCCAGACGCCATATTAGATTGAGTGTCCTTCTTCTGGCTCCTTCCGCTCCTTCCGCCCTCTTTTCCACTTCCACCAGCATTCGCAGCTACCTGTGCAGCCTTTTTGTTTTTCCTATCCATCGACATGCTCTGGCCAGGTAAGATATGTGCAAGGGCGCATTTGTGGCCAAATTTGCAATTGCCTTTAACGTACCAAGCACAGACTTCCTTCTGTGCACCGGGTTCTTGCAAGTTGTGGGAGAATGGACAGGAAGAACCGGCCGTGCATGCGCCCACCTTGAAAAATTTGCAAGGCACATGCGACAGGTCTTTTGCTTGAAAGATTGATTTGTGGTTAGCGACTTGGTGATCAGACGAGATGGTGGGTTTCCGAGTACCTTTGGAAGACTGCTTACTCTTGGAGCCTTTTCCCCCGTCCTTTTCGACATCTCTTTCCTTGATGTCCCTTTCAGCATCTTGGAAATATCCAGGATCATTTCCATTGGCATCAGGCATTATGATTTGGTATATTCGATAAATAGACTGGATGCGTTGATTAACAAGGAACCGCAAGACGAGGTCAAACCGTCGTTCTGAATAAACTTGAGATC
>Ga0209006_10005693_pt1 | contig 11318 bp, 10 predicted proteins | sample JacPin_JW_Ref_O2_FD_188567 | JGI IMG/M metagenome (GOLD analysis project Ga0209006, IMG submission 188567) | Forest soil microbial communities from Algoma, Ontario, Canada - Jack Pine, Ontario site 1_JW_Ref_O2 (SPAdes) (version 2) | ecosystem: Environmental > Terrestrial > Soil > Boreal... | reverse complement strand
GGGGCCGCGGGCTCGAGGCGATAACGACCGATCGTCCGAAAGTCATGCTGTCCGTCGCCGGCAAGCCGCTGCTGCGCTGGCTCATCGACAGCTTCAAGAAGGAGAGCGTCAACGACATTACGGTGGTGGGCGGTTACCGCGCCGATGCGATCGATACGGCAGGTATCAAACTCGTCATCAACGAGCGCTACGCGGAGACCGGCGAACTGGCGTCGCTGGCCTGTGCTGCCGAGGACCTCGAATCCGATACCGTGATCTCTTACGGCGATCTCTTGTTCCGCAGTTATGTTCTGAGGGATTTGACCGAAGCTGGCGCGGATTTCGCAGTGGTCGTCGATTCGTCGCCGACCGGCATCAACAACCAAACGGTGCGCGATTTCGCCTACTGCTCGCGCGGCGACGACCGCGGCCTGTTCGGCACACCAGTATTGTTGAAACACATGGACGGCGAGGCGCTGTCCACGTTCCAGAACCCCGCCGCCCCGCCCGTGGCGGCGCAGGGGCGTTGGATCGGCATGCTCAAGATCGGCCGCCGGGGGCTCGTGCAATTCAACGCCGTGCTCCGCGCGCTGCGCTTGCGCCCCGATTTCGACACACTCGACCTGCCGGCCTTGTTGAACGCCTTGATTGCCGACGGCGCGGCGATCGAGGTGATCTATGTCCACGGCCACTGGCGCGGCGTCAATGATCTCGAGGACTTCCGCCGGGCGGGCGACTTTGCTCACGCGCAGTCGTCGTCGGGAGCGGACCATGATTGATGCACGGACCTTTGTCGAAGCGGCGCGAGCGCGGGGGTTCGGTTGGTATGCCGGGGTTCCTTGCTCCTACCTCACGCCGTTCATCAATTATGTGCTCCAAGATTCGTCTCTGCGGTACGTCTCGATGGCCAACGAAGGTGACGCGGTCGCACTCATCGCGGGCGTGGCGCTCGGGGGCACAACCGATGGAGCCCACGGCCGCGGCATTTCCATGATGCAGAACTCGGGCCTGGGCAATGCGGTGAGCCCGTTGACCTCATTGACTTGGACGTTTCGCCTGCCGCAACTGTTGATCGTCACTTGGCGGGGACAGCCGGGAGTCGCGGATGAACCGCAGCACGCATTGATGGGACCCATAACGCCCGCGCTGCTCGAGACGATGGAAATACCGTGGGAACTGTTTCCGACCGAGGAAGAAGCGGTGGGCCTCGCGCTCGATCGAGCCACCGCGTACATGGATGCGGCCGGCAGGCCGTACGCTTTCTTGATGCAGAAGGGGAGCGTCGCCGCACATGCCCTTGGCGCAGCGGCGGCCCACGTCAAGCGCCGGGCGTCGTCGTCGCCGGCCGCGTCCCCGGCCGTGATTTCCCGTGGCGCATCGAACGCGGCGCGCCCGTCGCGGGCCGACGCCCTGCGGGAAGTGGTCGCGCGGACCCCCGTCGACTCGGTCGCGGTGCTGGCGTCGACGGGATTTTGCGGTCGCGAATTGTACGCCATCGACGACCGGCCCAATCATCTCTACATGGTGGGGTCCATGGGCTGCGTGATTCCGCTTGCACTCGGACTCGCGCTGTCTCGCCCCGACCTGCGTGTCGTTGCAGTGGACGGCGATGGAGCCGCGTTGATGCGTATGGGAGCGTTTGCGACCGTGGGCGCGTATGGACCGTCCAATCTGCAGCATCTGCTGCTCGACAACGGCGTGCACGATTCGACGGGTGGCCAGGCAACCGTGTCGCCGCTGGTTTCATTTGCCGGGATCGCCTCTGCCTGCGGCTACGCTTCCGCGCTGGAAACGGATAGCGTCGAGGAGATCGCCGCGTGGCTCGACGCGCCGCGGCTCCCGGGTGCGCGCTTCGCACGGCTGCTCATAAGCGCGGGCACGTCGGCTGATCTTCCGCGTCCATCGGCCGGCCCAATCGATATCAAAACGCGTCTCATGCGTCACTTTCGTCCATCCGTGGGAGTCCATTGATGCTGCTGCTGAATCCTGGACCGGTGACGTTGACTGAGCGTGTTCGCCGCAGCCTGTCGCTGCCCGACCTGTGCCATCGCGAAAGCGAATTTTTCGATCTGCAGGACGAGGCGCGCTCCCGGCTGTTGGCGACGCATGATTTGGATCCGAAGGAATGGACGGCGGTGTTGCTGACGGGCTCCGGGACTGCGGCGGTGGAAAGCATGGTTGCGGCGCTCGTTCCGCAGGCCGGCCGGGTACTCGTGATCGAGAACGGTGTCTACGGTGAGCGCATCGCACAGATGTGCGAGCGGTACCAGATTCCGCACGAGCGGCTGATCGGTACCTGGTTGGCGGCACCGGACCTTACGAGCATCGCGGCGCGCCTTACCGGCGCGACGCCTGCTGCGCGCTTTACTCACATCGCCGTCGTGCATCATGAGACCACGACAGGTAGGCTCAACGACCTCGAGCCCCTGGCAAGGATATGCCGGGCCTCCGGGGTCCGCATGTTGGTCGACGGCGTGAGCAGTTTCGGCGCGGAACGCATCGATTTCGAAGAGCCGATGCTGTCGGCAGTGGCAGCCACCGCCAACAAATGCTTGCACGGCGCCCCCGGCGCCTCGTTCGTCATCGTGCGCCGCGCTGCCCTGGCGGCGGCCGCCTGTCGAACCTACTATCTCGATCTGGGCCGTCTTGCGCAGTTGCAGGATCAACGGAACACGCCGTTCACGCCGGCGGTGCATGTTTATTACGCGCTGGTGGAGGCATTGCGTGAATATGCCGAGCAGGGGGGCCGTCAGGCGCGCCATGCGCGATATGCCGCTTTCTCCGAGCGCGTACGCGCCGGGCTGGCCGGGCTCGGCATCGAGGCCGTGCTGGCGCCGCGCGAATCCTCGGTGGTGCTGCGCGCCTATCATTTGCCTGTTGGTCTCGCCTACGCGAGACTGCACGATTCACTCAAAGCGCAAGGATTCGTGATCTATGCCGGACAGGGGGCTTTGTCCGACAGCGTATTTCGCATCTCGACCATGGGAAATCTGACATCCGTCGACCTCGATCGGCTGGTACAGTGCTTCACTGAAGCGGTTCCCAAGGTGGGTAGTGCAGCGACGATATGACAGATCAATTGCATGCGCTGTGCACCGGCTTTGCTGCGCCGGCGCCTTGTGCATGGCGTTGGCACTGGGTCCCGCCGGCTCCCTGGCGGACGACCATCCAGCGCCCGACGCCGCAGGCGCGGCCCCGCAATTGCCGCCGCCGGGATTGTCGCAGTGGTTCAATCCCGCGACTGCACCCTTCATTCCGGTGCCTCTGATCGGGACGGACCCAAACAGCGGTACGACCTTGGGTCTTTTGCCGGTCTGGTTGAAGACCGACGACAACCACGAAATCCGGCAGATCATCGCTCCGGACATTCTGCACAACCCGTATTTCGGCTACGGCGTCGATGCCCGCTTGTACGAATATTCATCCAAAGACGCGCAGTGGTCGGCCGATGCGGGGATCAAGCAGCGGGTCGAACGGACTTTCGATGCCGAATACCAACTCGGACGCTTGCGCGATCAGCGCTGGTCCTTGAGCTACAGCTTGATCTACGATCGCAGCGGCGTGCCGCGGTTCTATGGAATCGGCAATGACTCGCCGAAGGGCGATCAAACCAATTACACCGATAGCCAGGAGCTGGCGCAGGTGCAGTTGGGCCTCAATCTCACCCACGTCTGGCAGTTGCTCTACACCGGCCGCATGCGCTCCGTCGACGTCACCGCCGGCACCTTGGCCGGCATCCCGACGCTCGAAAGCCGCTTCGGCCATATCTTCGGCGACGGCACCACCAACGTACTGCTCAACCGGCTCTCCATCATCTACGACACCCGGGATGATCTGACGATACCCAACCAAGGGATGCAATGGATCGCGTACGCCGGCGGGGCCGCGCGCAGCGGCATATTGAACGATTCCCTGTACAGCGAAGCGGGAGTCGATGGCCGCAATTTCTGGCCGGTTACGGCAAAGACGGTGTTGGCGGCGCACATGGCGTTGCGCTATCTACCGAGCGCCAATCAGGTGCCGTTCTGGGCGCTCTCCAGTCTTGGAGGCGGCGACAGTGAAACGGGCGGGGAGCAAGCTCTGCGCGGCTACGGGCAGGGACGGTTCTACGATCGAAATTCCTTCGCCGCCAGCGCCGAGTTGCGCCGCACGGTGTTTTCCTTCGATGCCGTTTCGACGCGTGTCGATATCGAGATGGCGCCCTTCCTCGATCTCGGGCGCGTGTTCTCGCGCACCAGCACCTTGCCGTTCGAACAGCTGCATCATGTCGTCGGCGTCGGATTTCGCGGCATTGCCCGGCCCTTCGTCGTCGGCAAGGTGGACGTCGGCTACGGGAACGAGGGTGTCGCCATTTTCACCGGCCTCAACTATCCGTTCTAGGGAGCCGTCATGCCCGATCTTTCCGACTATCCGATCACCAAGAGATGGCCGGCCGAACACCCGGACAAAATTCAGCTGTATTCCCTTCCGACGCCGAACGGCGTGAAGATTTCCATCATGCTCGAGGAGACGGGGCTGCCGTACGAGCCCCATCTCGTGCGCTTCGACCACAACGACCAACTATCGCCCGAATTCGTCTCGCTCAATCCAAACAACAAAATTCCCGCCATCATCGATCCGCATGGGCCGGACGGCAAACCGTTGCCGTTGTTCGAATCGGGGGCGATTCTGCTCTATCTGGCCGACAAGACGCGATCGCTGATTCTTGCCGATGCTCCCGGCCGCTACGAAACCATCCAATGGCTGATGTTTCAGATGAGCGGCGTGGGTCCCATGTTCGGTCAAGTCGGCTTCTTCAATAAATTTGCCGGCAAGGAATACGAAGACAAGCGCCCCCGCGACCGTTATGTCGCGGAAGCGAGACGCTTGCTCGGCGTTCTCGATCGGCGGTTGGCGGCGCGCACGTGGATGATGGGCGATGCCTATACGATCGCGGATATCGCGATCTTTCCGTGGATCAATGTGCTGAATACGTTTTACGAAGCCGGTGATCTGGTGGCTCTCGCGGAGTACCGGCATGTGATGCGTGGTCTCGGTGCCTTCCTCGCGCGCCCGGCCGTCGTCCGCGGCCTGGATATCCCGAAACGCGCCCCGTAACACTCGTGCCCGCCGGTTCGTGCATAATCGCCGGCATGCCCACCGTGTCCGGTCCCGTCCGTCGTCCGCCCCGATTGCGCCCTGCGGGTACGATGACCGTCAAGCGCGGCACCCGCGCCGCGCCGCCGCGGACCGCCCGGGTCACGGTGCTGTTCGCCGACCTGCGCGGATACACCGCGCTTGCCGAGCGGCTTCCCCCTGCGCATATCGTGCCGCTGCTCGAAGAATTCTTCCATATGCTGGCGAAGGCGGCGATCGCGCAGGGCGGCACGGTTTTTCACATGGCGGGCGACTGTATGATGGCCGGGTTCGGCGGAGAGGATCTCGCGGACGACGGGGCCCGTGCGGCGCTGGTCGCCGGTCATTCGATGCTGCAGCACTTCGATACGATCGCAGCGCGCTGGCGGCGCGACTTGTTCATCGATACGGGGATCGGTGTCGGCCTGCACCTGGGCGAAGTCGCCACGGGCTTCTTCGGGCCGCCCGGGCACAAATCGGCGACCCTGGTGGGCGATACGGTCAACGTTGCGGCCCGCCTTTGCAGCCGCGCGCGCGCCGGCGAAGTCTTGTTGTCGTATACGGTTGCCGCGGCATTGGAAGTCGAGGAAGCTGACGGCGAGGGCGAACTCTATATCGGCCCAATCCCCGTACTGCACCTGCCTCAGTACGCCCTGCGCGGCCGCAGTGCGCCGCTGGACATCTGGTGCGTGCCGGCGGCTGAACGGCTCGTTTGTTGAAGTCCCGCACGGTTGCTGATCCCGTAGGGTAAATGGTCTGGTGCCCCGAGCCGGGGTCGAACCGGCATGACCTTGCGGCCAACGGATTTTCGTACCCACTACGGCTTTCGCCGCCGCGTAACAGCGCGTTTGGAGTCTGGAATGCGCCACGACCGTGAGAGTTCTTGCGAAATCTGTTAGGTCCCCGCCGTCCACTCTCTACACCTGCCAGCCGCCTTGCGGCTTGGATTGGCTCGGCGTTGCCTCGGGCCTTGGGGGCCCAGGGGGTTCGCCGAATTTGGCGGGATTCAACGGGCCGTTTCCATGCCCGCCGCTCAATTTTTTCAAGTCCGTTGCGTCTACCAATTTCGCCATCGGGGCGTGGCCCTAGTGTAGCCGTCCCGATGCAACGCCGCCTAGTCCTAGTTATTGCCGTAAGTGCCAATCGATCTGCGAAAGGTTTAATCTGTGATTCGTGCACTTCGCCGGATTTGACGTGTTCGTAGATGACTGCAGGCCCACAACGACTCGTGCGTATCGAATGAAAAAGAACAAGCGCGCCGCCGCGTTGATCGCCATCGCTTCCCTGATTCCAAGCGCACTCCCAGCCGCGGAAATATGGGGCGAATCGTTGGCGGCCACCAGCGATTACCTGATCCGCGGCATCTCCCGCAGCAACCAACACGCCGCGCTTCAGGCGGACGTCCATGTCGCCACCGAGGGCGGTTTCATCGGCGGTGTTTTTGCGTCGAGCGTGAAATTCGATTCCGGCGATACGCGCAACGCCGAGGTAAGCGCGTTCGCCGGATTTTCCCCGCCGCAAGCCGGGCTCTGGCGGACCCGTATGCTCGCGAGCTACTACGCTTATCTCTGGAACGACTCCGGCTCGCAATACAATTATGCGGAACTGACTTTCGAGGCGGCCTATGACAACTGGCTCGGCTTCGATGTGGTCTATTCCCCCGACGCGCCGCGTTATCTGCGGGCCGAGGGTCTGACCGCCGTGAGGTCCACATCGGCGGAGGTCAACCTGCGGACTTCGCCCTACCGGCACTTTGCGGCGGCGGGAGGTGCCGGCTATTCGGATCTCGCGGGTCCGGGAGGGCGCGGCTACGCCTATTGGAGCGTCGGCGCCGTGGGCGACTTTCCGCCATGCTCGATTTCACTATTCTTCGTCGATACGGACGCCAACGCCAAAAAACTGTTTTATAGTGCAGCGGCCCATGATCAATGGACGGCTACGGTCATTTGGCGGTTTTGAGCGGCGGAGCCTGGTCCAGGCAACCTTTTGATGCGCCGCCGGTACTTACGGTACAGTGCCACTAACTTTCCCACGGTCGAACATGCAGGCTCGTCAAATTCCCAAGCGTCAGGATGAAGATCTGTTGCGCGATGTGGCGCGCGGCGACCGTCGCGCCCTCGATGCGCTATATCTTGGATACCACCGGCGTCTGGCGCGGTTTCTGGCGAGAATCGCTCCGCAATATGAAACCATCGAGGAGATCATCAACGACACCTTCCTGGTCGTCTGGCAGCGTGCCAGGGAATTTCGGGGTGCGTCGCGGGTCTCCACCTGGATCATCGGCATTGCGTACCGGATCGCACTGAAATCGCTGCGCCGCAATGACGGATTGGTACGCGCCCAGCGATACGACTCCCTGCCGGAGCCGTGGGTCGAACCAATGGTAGACACTGAATTGCGCGATTGGGTTGTGCGCGGGTTGAGCCATCTGCCGATCGAACAACGGCTGGCCTTGGAGCTTGCCTACAACATGGGGCATTCGATCGAGGAGATCGCCGAGATCACCGACAGCCCGGTGGGCACCGTGAAGGCACGCATGTTTCACGCGCGTGAGAAGTTGCGTCAATACCTGCCGGTCCTCGGCGGAGCCGACGCGTCCGGCAACGCGGGGAGCTGAAAGAGCGCTATGAGTCAAATCGAAGACAGCACCGCCGAACATCGGGAGATCGGGGAGTTGCTGCCCTGGTTCGTCAACGGCCGGTTGAGCGATGCCGATCGCCAACGCGTCGACGCGCATCTGCGCGTGTGCGGCGCGTGCAGCGATGAATTCACGATGCAGCGCCGGATATATGACGTCATGTCCGTGGAAGCAGGCGTTGAACATATGCCGATGGCGGGACTCAACCGGCTGCGCCGGCGCATCGAGAGTCTCGATGCTGCCGGTCCTGCACCCGGCGCCCCGGACGTGGCCGCGCGACGCGAAGCGCCGGCCGCTTCGAGCGTGAGGCAACGGCGCGGCGCGATTGCCGCCTCTCTCGCCATGATGGCGATCGGCGTCTTCGCGGCGTTGGCCTGGAGTCAGCATGAACGGCGAATTGCGCCTGCCGATTACTATACGGTGACCACGCCGGCACCACAGGCGGCGAATGCCGCCATTCGAGCCGTGTTTGCGCCGACCGTCACCTTGTCGGAATTACAGGCATTGCTCGACGACGCGCATTTGAGGATCGTTGCCGGACCGACGGAGGCGGGCGTGTACTCTCTCGCCGTGTCGGGATCGCCGTCGGTGGATTGGTCGCTGCAGCGGCTGCGCGGGCACGACGTCGTGCGCTTCGCGGAGTCCGTGGCCCCCGGCACGGTCACGGGACCGGTGCAATGAGTTATCGGCCGCTCGCCGCGCCGCTCGCCGCACTTGCCATCACGTGTCTATGCGCCTGCAGCAGCACGCGCGTAGCGGTCGAAGCGAGAGCGGGCGCCGGCACAGTCACCGACAATCCGGACCGCTACATCGTTGCCGGCGTCGATAACGAGGCGGCTCCGGACGCAGGCCACGCGGGAAGCTCGCCCCGCGGGTACGATGAACTCGCGGCCTACGGCCCGACGCCGCATGCACAGCGGCTGCTGCAGGGCTTGGAGCGCGAGTATGGGATGCGTGAAATTACTGCATGGCCCATCGCTCCGTTGCATATGCATTGCGCCGTGCTGGAAATACCTGCCGGCGCGGACCGCGTCGCCATGCTTGCGGCGCTGACGCAGGACCGGCGGGTGCGGATCGCGCAACCTCTGCAAACCTTTGCGACGCAGACGTCCGTGTACGACGACCCGTACGTGGGCCTGCAGCGAGGCTTCCAAAAAATCGACGTACCGGAGGCGCATCCATGGTCGCGCGGGGAGGGCGTACGGGTCGCCATCATCGATACCGGCGCCGACGACTTGCATCCGGATTTGCGGGGCGCCATCGTCGAAGTAGCTAATTTCGTCGATGCCGACGTGGGGCAGTTTCGGCGCGACCGGCATGGTACCGAACTGGCCGGCATCATCGCCGCCGTGGCGAACAACGGCGAAGGCATCGTCGGGATCGCGCCCGGCGCGCGGTTGTCGATATTCAAGGCCTGTTGGCAGCTGCGGGACGATGCGGATTCGGCACGTTGCAACTCGTATACACTGGCGCGGGCGCTGACCGCGGCTATCGATTCGCGCGCGCAGGTGGTCAATCTCAGCCTTGCCGGTCCGGCCGATCCATTGCTGCGCCAGCTCATTCAAGAGGGTCTGCGCCGCGGGATCCTGTTCATCGGAGCCGCGCCCCCCGAAACGGCGAAACCTGAAGATCCCCTGCTGCAGTTCGAGGGGGTGATCGAAGTTGCCGGCGACGGCCTGTTGGGCGCACCCGGTGCGCCTCTGCGCGCGCCGGGACGCGAAATCCTCACCTTGCTGCCGGGCGGCCGTTACGATTTTGCATCCGGAACTTCCGTGGCCACGGCCCATGTGACTGGAATCGTCGCGCTGCTGCTTGCCAAAAATTCAAAACTGACCGGGACTGCAGTCTATCAATTGCTGCGCGACACCAGCGTGCACGTCGACGCCGGCAACGACGACAGCGTGGATGCCTGCGGTGCCGTTACGGCGCTCATCGGTCACGGGCTGTGCCGCAACGGAACGCCCGGGAGCAGGGTCGCCATGCACTGACCCCTTGGGGTCCGGTGCGTCGGTTGATGCCCCTCCGAATCTGCTCAAGTTTTCCGCGAACCGGACGACACACCCTTCATACCCTGCGCGATTGAGCTGCGCGACGTGTGAATTGACATATGCAAAGACTCGTAAGTGCGTCGGCCTCGCCTGCCGCCGCGGATGACAACCTGATGAATTTCCTGCATCGGGCGCCTTTCGGTCTGGTGCATCTCACGCCCGACGGCACCGTCGCGGCCATCAATCCGATGGCGGCGAGCTTGTTCATGCCGCTGTCGCCGGCGGGCAAGCTCAAGAACCTGTTCGCGGCCTTGAGCGAGGCCGCACCGCAACTGCAGCGCCTGGCGAGCGAATTCCCGGCGGTCACCGGCACGGTGTGCGAGGCGATGCGCGTCCCGCTCGTCGGCAAGGCGAATTCGCCGGTGGCGCAGAATCTGTTCATCGGTCTGTTCAAGTTGAATGCAGCGCGATTCGTCGCGACCGTGAGCGACGCCATCGTCGATCCCGCGCGTCAGAACCGCAACGCCTCGCGCAACGGATTGGAGGGTGAGCTGCGGCAGGCGCTCGAGGACAAGCAATTGTTCGTCCAGTATCAGCCGGTGGTCAGCTTGCGCCCGGAGTCGAACCTCGGCGAGACGGACCGTTCTGCGGGGGTCGAAGCTCTGGTGCGTTGGAACCATCGGATACGCGGTGCGGTGTCGCCGCTGGAATTTATCGGTGTCGCCGAGGAGTGCGGGCTCATCGGCGCACTCAGCGACTTCGTACTCGACAGCGCCTGCCGCCAGTTCGTGCGATGGCAGAAGGAATTGGGAGCGACCGCACCGCGGCGCCTGGCCGTGAACCTGTCGCGCGGCCAGCTGGCGCATCCGGCTTTCGTTGCCACCGTCCGCGATGTTCTGGCGGCCAATGGCATGATGCCGGCCCAGTTGCAACTCGAAGTGAACGAGAGCCTGGCGGCACGCGACGAAGCGGTTCAGGCACGGCTGCGTGCGCTCAAGGACCTCGGATTGACCCTGGCCTTGGACAACTTCGGCACTGCTCAGTCATCGCTGGCGAACCTTCACCGCCTGCCGGTGGACCTCGTCAAGATCGACCGTTCGATCGTCAGCGAGGCCGTCGCCAACGCACACACGCGGGTGCTGATCGACGCGACGGTGCGGGTTGCCGCGAGCCTCAACATGAAAACCGCTGCGGAAGGGATCGAGACCGAGGCCCAACTGGCGGTCGTTCGGCAATTGGGGTGCGACAGTGGACAAGGTTTTTTCTTCAGCGAAGCAGTTTCGCCCGCAAATCTCGTGCAGTGGCTGACTCCGGAGCCCGTGGACTCCCTCGAGACCTTCGACTAACGCCGAGCAGTAACTCGGCAGGAGGCCATGGAAGGCCCTATAATCGCTCTCGCGGTGTGCCTCGCTTTTGCTCCATTGCACACGGCGACACCGGCCTGTCCAAAGAAAATATCGTTTTGTCACGTTTCAGATTGTTGCCCCGATTTACGCTCGCAGAGACGGACCTGCTGCGCAACGCGACATACCGCAGGCTGTGGACCTCCATTTTGATCTCTTCGTTCGGTGGTCAAGTCACCTTGCTGGCCTTGCCGC
>Ga0209006_10005689_pt1 | contig 11324 bp, 8 predicted proteins | sample JacPin_JW_Ref_O2_FD_188567 | JGI IMG/M metagenome (GOLD analysis project Ga0209006, IMG submission 188567) | Forest soil microbial communities from Algoma, Ontario, Canada - Jack Pine, Ontario site 1_JW_Ref_O2 (SPAdes) (version 2) | ecosystem: Environmental > Terrestrial > Soil > Boreal... | reverse complement strand
ACTCGTTGCACTCTCTGCTGTAGTGTCCGCCAGCGTTCGCCGGAAATTTAAGCGAACTGGGGCGTCACCGTTAACTCTAAAATTGCAGCCGCTTTAAGCTGAGGATTTTGATGGTCACTATTCGAGACGTGGCAAAGGAGAGTGGATTTTCTTCCACCACCGTATCCATCGTTCTCAACAACGCGCCGCTATCGCGCTATATTCCTCCGAAAACCAAGAAGCGCATCGAGCGCGCGGCGCAAAAACTTGGTTACCGCCCGAATCAGTTTGCCCGCAGTTTGCGCAGCAAGCGGAGTCACACGGTCGGTGTCATGGTGTTCGATATGACCGATCCTTACTGCACGCTGGTGCTACGCGGCATCGAGAACGCCCTGTATCAGGCGTCGTATCTTCCCATTCTCACGGACGTTCATAACGAGCGCGTGCGTTTCGAACGCTATTTGGAAATGATGCTCGACCGCCGTATCGAAGGTCTCATCGTTCTCGCCAACTGGCTTCTGCTCGATATCAATCTGCTGGCCGATCTGGAAAAAAACAGCATCCCGACCGCCATGATCGCGTGCGAACTGAAGACAGACTCTATCAGTTCCGTGATCGTCGATAACGAAGTGGGCGGCTATCTGGCGCTGGAGCACCTGCACGCTATGGGTCACCGCAAGATCGCCTTCATCCGCGGGCCCAAGGCTCTAACCGATAGTGCGCCGCGCTGGCGCGGCATCCGCTCCTGTGCCAAGACGCTCGGCCTGGAACTGGATCCGCGGCTGGTCGTGGACCTGCCCGAATCGCGCGATCCCATTTCCAGTTTTGAGGCCGGCTTCAAACTCACGGAAAAGTTGATTGCAGCGAAGCGGCATTTCACCGCGGTTCTGGCATTCGACGATATGAGCGCATTTGGCGCGATTCGCGCTCTTGCAAAATCGGGACTGCGGGTACCGGAGCACTGCTCAGTGATGGGCTTCGACGACGTTGCCGCGTCGGCACTCTACACACCACCGTTGACTACGGTCCGCCAACCGATGGAAGCAATGGGAGCTTCGGCGGCGAGCATTGTTGTGGACGGCATCAATCGGGTGGTCGAGAAGCGCCCAATCGCCGCCGCGATCCATCGCAAGGTGGCGCCGGAACTCGTGGTGCGGGAATCGACGCGGCGCGTCTAGAAGTAAACTTTAATTAAGAAAGTTCCTAAGAATTGATCGGCCTTAAAAGAGGGCACGGTTAGCGGAACTCGTTCTTTACCGGGAAGGCAAATCGATTTTGCGAAAAATAAGTGTCGCCAAAATCCGCCATTGCGTCTTTTTTCTTGACAGAAGAGGCCTCAAAAAAGCACTATTCATACGTTTTAATAGATGTTTCTGGAAACAAGTCCAGTTCCGCGGAAACGGGGAAAAATCATGAAGTCCTATCGGGCGCTGTGGCCAGTCGTTTTCTTGCAGGTAATGCTGTGCGCCGCTGTCTGGGCGCAGGACACCGCCTCGATCACAGGCACGGTGACTGATCCGAGTGGTGCAGCGGTTTCCGGCGCTCAGGTCACTGTCAATAACGCGGCGCACGGCATCAGCCACGATGCCACCACGAACGGAAGCGGCGATTTCCTTTTCGCGGCGTTGCCCATCGGAAGTTACGACATCACCGTGGGCGCGACTGGGTTCAAGAAATACGAAGCCAAGAGCGTGGTGCTCAATGTCGCGGAAAAGGCCCGCCTGAACGTGAAGCTGGAAATTGGAGCGGCCACCACGGAAATTGTCGTCGAAGGGGCGCAAGTTGCGCAGGTGGAGACTCAGTCTTCCGACCTTGGCGGGACGGTCACGGGCAAGGAAGTCACTCAGCTTGAGTTGAATGGCCGCGATTTCAAACAACTGGTAACTCTGGTCCCCGGCGTCAGCAATCAGACGGGCTCGGACGAGGGCGGAGTCGGTGTGACTGCCAACAACCAGTTCAGCATTAACGGAGGCCGGGTCGAGTACAACAATTGGGAACTGGACGGCGGCGACAACCTGGACAATGGCAGCAACGGCACGTTGAATGTCACTCCCAGCATCGACGCCATCGGCGAATTCAAAGTCCTGACTTCGAACTACGGCGCACAATACGGCAAGAACGGTTCAGGCACCATTGAAGTCGAGACAAAATCGGGTACCAACAAATTCCACGGCGATGCCTATGAATTCGTGCGCAATGACATGTTCAATTCGCCCGCCTGGAACCAGGACGGAGTCGCGCCGCCGTACAAGAAGAACGATTTCGGTTACACGATCGGTGGGCCGGTGACCATTCCCGGGATTTACAACAAGGACCGGAACAAGACATTTTTCTTCTGGTCGGAAGAGTGGCGAAGGGACCGGGTGCCGTACACGTTTAATCAGTTGGTGCCGACGGCAGCGGAGCGCGCAGGTAACTTCAGCGACGTTTGTGCGTTGGGAACCGCCGACTGCCCGATCGATCCCGGAACCGGGCTGCCTTATCCCGGAAACACGGTTCCAGTAAATCCCAACGATCCCAACGTGCAGGCACTGCTTTCCCTGATCCCGGCGCCTAACGCCGGCCAGGTCAACGTTCCCGGAAGCGCTTTTTTCAACGAGATCACCTCTGAACCGACGAACTGGCGCGAGGAACTGGTGAAAATTGATCACAACATCACCAGCAATGAGCGCCTGACTTTCCGCTACATCCACGATTCGTGGGACACGCTGAACCAAGTTCCACTTTGGACCAACACCGGAAGTTTTCCCACCATCCAAACCGCATTCACGGGGCCCGGAGTCAGCATGGTTGCCCGGCTGGCGTCTACCTTCTCGCCCACCCTTCTCAATGAATTCGTTGTCAGCTATACCACCGATCACATCAACCTGGTCGACACGGGAAATTGGAAACGGCCTTCGGACACAACTTTTGGCGGACTTTTTCCCGGCGCTGACCGAGGCGTTATGCCGGGGATCAATCTGGTGGATCCGGCCGGCGTTTATGGCAACTTCGGCGAGGACGCCGGCTACATCCCCAACGGTCCCTATAACTCGAACCCCACGTATAGCATCAAGGACAACGTTAGCAAGCTTGTCGGCAAGCACAATCTGCAATTTGGTGCCTATTACCAGGCGGTCGAGAAGAACGAGTTGGGCGGAGAATTGGCGGCGGGTTCCTATCCAGGTTACATCACATTCAATCCAAGCATCTCAGCCACGACCACGCAAAATCCGTTCGCCGATTTGTTGCTGGGATACATCGCGGCTTTCGGCCAGCAGAACGCAACCGTCAAGTATTACAACCGCTACAAAATTCTCGAGCCGTATTTCAACGATGACTTTCACGTAACCAATCGACTCACGCTAAACCTCGGAGTGCGCGTGAGCCTGTATGGCACCTACCGAGAAAAAGAGCACCAGGCCTTCAACTTCGATCCCGCGTTTTACGTTCAGGGGCAAACTACAGTCGATCCAAGCACGGACATCGTTACCAATCTCACGAAGGACAACGGACTGCCCACGGTGACCGACCTGCCCAATGGCATTGTGCAATGCGGCGTTACGCCAGGCGTGCCGGTTGGATGCATGAAGGGACATTTATTCAACCCCGCGCCGCGCATCGGATTTGCGTGGGATCCGTGGGGCAACGGCAAAACCGCCATCCGCGGCGGGTACGGCATGTTCTACGAACATGGCAACGGAAACGAAGCCAACTCGGAGTCGCTGGAGAATTCGCCTCCGCTCGCCTACGCCGCGCAGCAGAACAACATCGTCGGCTATCCCAACATCGGCGGGGTTGGTGGAACTGCTGCGCCGCAATTTCCCCTCGGAGTGAACGCCGTTCCCACGAAGGCCCAGTGGCCCTATGTGCAGCAGTGGCACTTCGACATTGAGCACGACGTAGCCCGCAACACCATCGCGACGATTTCTTACGTGGGAAGCAAAGGCACGCACCTGACCCGGCAGACGGATCTTAACCAGTTGCATCCGACGCCCGCTTCGCAAAATCCGTACAAGGCAGGCGAGACGTTTACCGGCAATGAGTGCGGCCAGAACCCCGATGCCTACGGTGTCCCGCAAAGCGCTACCACGCCCAGCGGAGTCCTTATTCCGTATGTGGCTGGAGTGAACGGCGGTCCGCCTTCGGGACCCGCGGTCAATGTTGCCGTCGCCCAAGGTTGCGTGGGCGCGGGCGCCGATCCGTTCCGCCCCTATCCAGGCTATGGAGATATTTCCAACATCCAAACCGCGGCCTCTTCGAACTACAACGCATTGCAGGTAGCGGTGCGGCGCAGTGCGGGCGGTCTGGAATTGAACTTCGCCTATACTTACAGCCACTCGATTGACGACTCTTCCGACCGCTTTGACGGCAGCTTCACCGATACTTACAACACAGGGGCGAACCGTGCCAGTTCTAACTTCGATCAACGGCATGTCCTGAACTTCGGCTACGTTTGGGATATCCCGCTGTTCAAGGGCGCGGGGCTGGTCCACAGCCTGCTCGGTGGCTGGGAGTATTCCGGTATTACGACTTTCAGCACTGGGTCGCCTTTCAGCGTGATCTACAACGCCGATAACGCGGGGGTGGGCAATGGAGTCGGATCTGCGTCCTACGCCGACATCGTGGGCGATCCCAGAGCGGGCGTAGTACAGAACCCCATCCCGGGGTTCGGACGAGTGTTCTATAACGCCGCGGCCTATGCGGCTCCTACTGCGTTGACCTTCGGAGATTCAGGCCGGAACAGCCTGATCAACCCGGACCGCATCAACTTTGATATGGCGTTGTTCAAGCACTTCACTATCAAAGAAAGTACGGCGATCGAGTTCCGCGCCGAAGCTTTTAACATCTTCAACCACACCGAATGGGCACCGATCGCGGGGCAGGCCGGCGCTGGGGCGAATATCAACGGTTCTGGCACTAACACTTTCGACACTACCGGGTTTCTGTATGCGGGAGGAGTTCACGAGGCGCGCATTCTGCAATTGGCTCTGAAGTTCCTGTTCTAGGCATTGAGACGCAAAACAATCCCGGCCTTTTTGGGCCGGATTGTTGTTTTTAAGACCTTCGTATTCATCCTACCTGCACTCTTTCTGGCGCGGCCACGGCTTCCATCGCGTGCTCCAGATCGGCGATCAGGTCATCGGCATTCTCTATGCCCACTGACAAACGGATCATCTGCTCGGTCACGCCCATCTTCTCGCGATGCTCCGCTGGAATCATTGCGTGCGAAGTCAGTACGGGGATCGAAACCAGCGACTCCACTCCGCCTAAACTTGGCGCCAGCGTGAACAGCCGCATCGACTCGCATACCCGGCGCGCGTCTTCGCCCGAACCCTCGACCTCAAAGCTGACCATCCCGCCGCCTCCGAGCATCTGCGCACGCGCCAACGCATACTGCGGATGACTCTTCAGGAACGGATAATGCACGCTCCGAACCTTGCCATGCTGTGCCAGAAACTCGGCCACTCGCAGGGCGTTTTCGTTTTGCTTCATCACCCGCACCGATAACGTCTTCAATCCCCGTACCAGCATCCACGAGGCATGAGGGTCCATGCAGTTGCCCAGGATCGTCCTCGTCTCCCAGATTCTTTGCAGCAACTCGCGAGGTCCCGCGATCACACCGCAAATCAGGTCGGCATGCCCGCCGAGATATTTCGTTCCGGAATGCATCACCAGATCGATGCCGGACTCCGCCGGCCGCTGGTTGATCGGCGTGCCAAAGGTCCCGTCGATCATGCTGATGAGCTTATGCTCGCGCGCGATGGCCGCGACTGCCTTTATATCCACAACCTTCAATGTTGGGTTGGTCGGCGATTCTACGTGGAGCATCTTTGTGTTCGGCCGAATCGCCCGCTCATGTTGGCGATAGTCGGTGGTATCGACAAACGTTGTCTCGATTCCCATCCTGGGCAGCCATTGCGCCAAGAATTTGGCCGCGCCACCGTAAATGTCCCGCTGAGCCACGATGTGGTCGCCCGCCTGGAGTAGAGCCATGATCGTGGTGGTAATCGCCCCCATGCCCGAGGCAAAGGTCAGTGCCGCTTCCACGCCTTCCAGTTCGGCCACGGTCTGCTCCGCCACGGTGTTGGTCGGATTCCCATAACGTGTGTAGAACTGGTCGGAGGGCGTTACGCGAACTTGTTCATCGCAGTCGGTCACTTCAAACGTGGAACTCTGAAAAATTGGCGTGGCCACAGGGCTGTGCTTTTTCTCGAGAGTGGCCGCGCCACGTACCGCCCTGGTCTCCGGATGGTGGGTCTTGCGTTTCATAGCATCCTCACCGTTTCAGAGTAGCCGCAGCTATCTTGCCGCTGCAAGCGAAACAATACCCTCGGACAATTTATAATTCGTGTCTCCTTATTCACGTGTATGGATCTGGGCTTGAAAAACCGTGTCGCCGTGGTTGCCGCGTCGAGCCAGGGCATTGGACGCGCCACTGCCGAGGCCTTCGCCGCCGAAGGATGCCTCGTGGCCATGTGTGCGCGCAACGATGCCGCGCTGCAATCTGCCGCGGATCAAATCAGAAAGCTGCATGGCACAGAAGTTTTCGCAGACGCGTTTGATGTGACCGATGCCAACGCGGTCGCGTCCTTCGTCGCGAAGGTCGCCGGCAAGTTTGGCGGCGTCGATATATGCGTCACAAACGCCGGAGGCCCGCCCGCCAAGGGATTTCTTTCCGCCACGCTGAACGACTGGCAACGCGCCATCGAGTCGAACTTTCTCAGCACTGTTTACTTTGCCCGTGAGGTGATTCCTCACATGCAGCGCAAGCGCTGGGGGCGCATCATTACCATCACCTCGATCACCACCAAGCAGCCGGTTGCCGATCTGGTGCTCTCGAATGCCGTGCGCGCCGCCGTGGTTGGCTTGGTCAAAAGCCTGGCCAATGAATTTGGAAAAGATGGGATTCTGGTAACCAACGTCGGCCCCGGATTCACCGCTACAGATCGTTTGAAGGAGTTGGCCAAGGCGCGGTCTTCTGCGTCGGGGAAGAGCGAACAAGAATTGTTTGATGCCTGGGCTGCCGACGCCGTGCTCAAGCGCGTGGGCGACCCTCGCGAAGTCGCCGAGACGATTGTCTGGCTCGCTTCCGAGCGCGCTTCTTATATCACGGGCCAAACCGTGCTGGTCGACGGCGGCGTTTACAAAGGCTTGTAGATCATCGGGCAAGTAAGAGGTAACTGAAAGACATGATGCGAATCTGGGCAATACGTGCCCTTATTGTGACCCTGGTGATTCTGGCGATCCTTTTGGCCGGGGCAGCTGTCTTTCTACGACAGATGTACCCAATGAGATTTGCGGGCACGGAATCCGAAAATGAACGACGTTGGATAAGAGAGGAAGAAGACAGGCGTAAAGCCGAACTAATCCGCGAAGAGATGGGTTTTCTTGTGGCGACCGGTGTGGACGTTTTCGCGATCATTTTGTTGGTCGCCTACGCTAGGCGGAAAAAATTGAGTTCTAGGCCTGCCTAGGCGCTCGAGTCGTTGGTCTTCGCCCCATTCTGTGAGCACTGCGTGCCCAAGGGTACACCCTGCCCCTCGTATGCAAATTCCTGCACCTTGACAGACCTCTCCGCCGGGAACAAACTTTCGCGTTCGGCTTAGGGCTTTTTCCGGGATACTCACAGCGAGAGAGAACCGAGGAGGTTCCAATGAGATTCAAGAATGCTTGCTTCGCGTTTGTGGTCGCGTTCAGTCTGTCATCCGCTTATGCGCAGATCACAGGATCGGGCACCACGAATACGGTCCCTATGTGGACGAACTCCAAGGTCCTGGGAAATTCCGGGATTTTTCAAACCGGTGGAAACGTGGGAATTGGGACGAAGACGCCGGAGTCCAGGTTGGAGGTGGTCTCTCAGAGCACAACGTTGGGCGCCATTACGGGCAGTGCGAATGCCACCAGCGGATTTTCGCCCGGCGTGTTTGGCACCACCGCCAGCAGCACACAGTTTGCAACCGCGGTCTATGGTCTTGCCACGGCGACGACGGGCGGTGCGTTTGGAGTATACGGCGTGTCCAACTCGCCAAACGGAACCGCAGTGCAAGGCTACGCGCCTTCCACCGCCGCCGGAGCAACGAACGGAGTTGCTGGATTCACAAATAATGGCGGTAACGGGGTGATCGGCGGGGCCGTCGCCACGACAGGCCTCAATTTCGGAGTGCAGGGTCTCAGCTTCAGCAGCGGTGGCGTGGGCGTACAAGGTTCATCCCCAAATGTCGCAGTTGCCGGATTCACTCAGGTTTGTACGACGACCTGCACGCTGCTACCGGGGCTGGCGGGCCAGTTTGTTACCGCGCCAGGCGGAACGATCTTATCGGGGATCAGCGGTACGACGCAGGTTTTCAGCGTCGACAGCAGTGGAAACGTATCTATCGCCGGTCACCTAAGCAAGGGCAGCGGCTCGTTCAAAATCGATCATCCCCTCGATCCCGCGAATAAGTATCTTTCGCACTCCTTTGTGGAATCGCCCGACATGATGAATATCTACAATGGCGTCGTTGTACTAAATGCTAAGGGGGAAGCTTCGGTTGACTTGCCCGACTACTTCCAGGCGTTGAACAGCGATTTTCGCTACCAACTGACGGCGATTGGCGCACCGGGACCAAACCTCTATATTGCAGAGGAAATCTCGGGGAACCAGTTTAAGATTGCGGGCGGCAAACCGGGAGCCAAGGTTTCGTGGCAGGTTACGGGTGTGAGGCAGGATGCATACGCCAAGGCGCACCGCATCAAGGTGGAGGAAGACAAACCGGAGCAGCAAAAAGGCCACTACCTGCACCCCGAGCTTTTTGGCGCCACCGAAAAGGAAGCTATCGGGGCGACCAATCTACCAGCGATGAGGGCGCCGCTCGCGCCAACCGACACGAACGCAGCCAAAATGCGTTGAAGTATAGCGCTGACGAAGCCACAAGAACGCCGCTTACGGGCAAGTGGCGTTCTTGCCCAATATCATGGGTAAGCTTTGCTATGAAGCGCGCGCGTCGCGGTGAATCAGCGCCGAATCCACAAAGAATCCAATTCCCAGCGCCAGAGGAATCGCTCCGAAGGCCGCTGCGACCCAGGCGTCAGGCTCGATGCGCGCGATCAAAATGAAAGTAGTCATGTAGCCGATGGCCGCGGCCACCAGTAGAATTCCCGACCGCCGGGAGCGCGCTCCCTCAGAGAGATCCGGCTCCATGGGAACCGTCGCTCCCCGGTGAATGGCCGCCAGCCGTTCCTCGGTGCGCAGTTTGCGCACGCGGTAATAGGTGTACATCGCCAGAATCGCCGTAGGCATTCCAAAAATCGTAATCACCGCGATTAAACCCGTAAGTCCATCCATTGGTGTTCTCCTTTCCGGGGCATCGCTGTGCGCCCCGGCGCGAAAATCGTTGTCAACTGTAAGTACGCAGACCAGATTTACAAAGTTCCGGACGAGATCTGGCCAACTCGGCTGGACTTAATCGCTTCCAAGCAGGAGGATAGAACTGCTTGGGAAATATTCGGGTCAGATCGGGAGCGAGCATGAAATCGAGTGATCGGCTATGGGGAAACAAGAGGATGCGCACCCGGATCGTGAATCCGGCATTGGCCGCAATCCTTTGCTTCGGGGTCGTTTCGGTCAATCAGTCGGCCAGAGCGCAGGAAACCAAGGAGAAGGTCACGGTTGACGACGTGGACCGCAGCTTCGTCCTGCGGCTGCCGCGAGGCTACGATCCGCAGCAGCATTATCCCGTCGTAATCGTCCTGCACGGCATGAATCAGGACACTGACGACATCGAGCGCCTCACACGCTTTGACGAACTGGCCGACAAAGACAGCATCGTCGTGGCTTATCCTGCCGCGCTGCATGGCCGCTGGAACGTGGGCGTTCGTGCCGAAGCGCCCCGCGCGAGAATGGGGCCGGGCCCCGGGCGCCGCAGAGGCGGCTACGGAGGAGGCGGATACCCCGGCGGGGGTGGCGGATATCCCGGTGGCGGAGGAGGTTACCCGCAAGGTGGAGGCAACTATCCGCAGGGCGGCGGACAAAATTCCCCCGAGGAGGATCGGAAGCCCACCAACGCGGACGACATCGCTTTCTTCAACAGCATGCTCGACAAGATTGAGTCCAAAGCCTCGGTCGATGTTTCGCGGGTTTACGCTGCCGGATTGTCAGAAGGCGGCTTCATGACTCTGCGCGTGGGATGCGCCATGGGCGACCGCATCGCCGGCGTCGCGGTTGTGGGTGCAGCCATGCCGAAGACGATGATCTGTTTACCGACACGTCCCGTGCCGATAGTCATGATCAACGGCACCGAAGACCCGATCGTTCCCCATGGCGGGGGGACGGAGCATAACCTCGAGCTGAAGACCATCTCCGTGGAAGACAGCGCCAAGGCCTGGGCCAGAATCGATCGCTGCTCGGAAAAGCCTGCCGAATCCAAGTTGTCCTCTCATGAAAAAGGCGGCATGGAAACGAAAGTCTACATCTACGATGGCTGCCAGCAGAACGCGCAGGTCGCGCTCTACGACATCAAAGGCGGCGGCAACACCTGGCCCGGCGGCGAGCAGTATGAAGTCGAAAAGCAAATCGGAAAAACCAGCCAGGATCTCAACGCCGATGAAACTATCTGGAGCTTTCTGGTGACCAAGAAAAATCCCACAGCGACTGGGCCGGAAAAGAGCGCCACGGATAACACTCCGGCTGTGAAGTGATCCGAAGGCTCGACGAACAGAATCACTCGGTTTCCCCGCTTATTTACGAAGTGTTTACCCGAGTGTGGGACAATATCCTTATGCAAAAACCTCTTACTTTAGCGATAACTCCATTGGCGGTCGTGACGATGCTGGCGGGAAGTCTCCTGGCCCAGCAGACTCCGGCGTCCACAACCCCACCCGCAGCTCCCGCGGCCAAATCTGCGACGGCGACAAAACCCAAGACGGCAACCTCGGCCAAGGCCGCAACGCCCCTTACGCTGAAAACGGAAAAAGAAAAATTCAGCTATGCGCTGGGTATGAATATCGGCGCCAGCATGAAGCGCCAGTCCGTTACCGTGGATCCTGCGATTCTGGCGCGAGGACTGAAAGATACTTTGAGCGGCGGTAAAACGATTATGACCGAAGATGAGGCTCGCGCTACCCTGAAGCAGATGCAGGACGAAATGCGGCAGAAGCAGCAGGCGAAGGCGCAGGAAGAAGGAGCGGCCAATAAGAAGGTTGGCGATGCATTTCTGGCCGCGAACAAAACTAAAGAAGGCGTAGTCACGCTACCGAGCGGCCTGCAATACAAAATTCTGAAAGAAGGGACCGGCCCGAAGCCCACGTCCAGCGACTCCGTGATCTGCAACTACAAGGGCACGCTTATCGACGGCAAGGAATTCGACAGCTCCTACAAGCGCGGC
>Ga0209006_10005688_pt1 | contig 11325 bp, 12 predicted proteins | sample JacPin_JW_Ref_O2_FD_188567 | JGI IMG/M metagenome (GOLD analysis project Ga0209006, IMG submission 188567) | Forest soil microbial communities from Algoma, Ontario, Canada - Jack Pine, Ontario site 1_JW_Ref_O2 (SPAdes) (version 2) | ecosystem: Environmental > Terrestrial > Soil > Boreal... | reverse complement strand
CAAACAAACCACTGTGTAACCGCCGCATTTCCAAATTCAAAGAAGCGATGCAAGCAATTGAAATAAAGGATGCTGCAGGCCTGCCTTCCTTTCGCCCAAATTTCCACGTATAGTTTCGACGTTTATTAAATATTTATGTCTGCGACTCCCACGGGTTCTTCTCCGGCCTTACAGTCGGTTCGTCCGGTCGCCAAGGTGTTGGTCGCCACCACTGCGATGCTGGCGTTCATTTCCTATTGGCGCGCCGCGGCGATCGTCTTGAACGACCTCGCGTCCTCCGCGTATTACGCCGGTGGTGAAGCGGAACAATTCATCGGCAAATCGGCGCCGTGGTTCATTTTCGCGACGATGCTGCTGTCGTACGCGGTGTCGCAGCTCTATGTGGAAAGCTGCAGCATGTTCGTGCGCGGCGGCGTCTACCGCGTGGTGAAGGAAGCGATGGGCGGGGCGCTGGCGAAATTCTCCGTTTCCGCGCTGATGTTCGATTACATCCTCACCGGCCCGATCAGCGGAGTGTCGGCCGGACAGTATCTGGCCGGGCTGCTGAACGAACTGCTGGTGTACGCCCACATTCATTTCACGCTGGCGCCCAATGCCGCGGCGGAAATGCTGGCGGTGGCGGCCACACTGTATTTCTGGTGGCAGAACATCAAGGGAATTTCCGAATCGAGCGAAAAGGCGCTGTGGATCATGCAGCTAACCACCGTCATGGTGATCGCGCTGATCGCCTGGTGCGGGTACACGCTTCTGGTGCGCGGAGGCCATCTGCCTCCGGCGCCGCGACCGCGGAACATCGTGATGAGCGACCACGCGCTCGGCTGGCTCGCGAACAGCCACATCCTGCAGAGTTTCACGTTGGTCGCCGTGTTCGTGGGTCTCGGGCATTCCGTGCTGGCGATGAGCGGCGCGGAGTCGCTCGCGCAAGTCTACCGTGAGATCGAACATCCCAAGCTGAAGAACCTGAAAAAAGCGGCGCTGGTGATTTTCATCTACAGCATGGTGTTCACGTCTCTGGTTTCCTTTTTTGCGGTGATGATCATCCCGGACAAGACGCGCCCGCAATATTTCGAGAATCTGATCGGCGGCCTGGCGATGAGCCTGACCGGGCCGTTCGTCGCGCGACTGATCTTCCACATTTTTGTGGTGGTCGTCGGGACGCTGATTCTTTCCGGCGCAGTGAACACCGCCATCGTGGGATCGAACGGCGTGCTGAATCGCGTCTCCGAAGACGGCGTGCTCTCGGACTGGTTCCGGCAGCCGCATCCCAAGTTCGGCACGTCGCACCGCATCATCAATATGGTGGTCGCGCTTCAGATCGTGATGATCATTCTGAGCCGTGGCGACGTCACCTTTCTTGCGAACCTCTACGCTTTCGGCGTGATCTGGAGTTTCGTTCTCAACGGCACGGCTGTGCTGGTCTTGCGTTATACGCAGCCGCAGGCCCGCGAGTTCAAAGTCCCGCTGAATTTTCGCATTGGCAACACGGAGTTACCCGTCGGAGTGGCGCTGATCACGCTGGTGCTGTTTTCGATCGCGGTCGTCAACCTGTTCACGAAGCCGGCTGCGACGATTTCCGGTGTCGCCTTCTCCGCGGTGCTGTTCGCGGTGTTCGAGATTTCCGAGAAGCGTATTCAGGCCCACAAACGTACGCGCGGCGAGCGGCACGTGGAGCTCGATCAATTCAATCTGACACAGGCGGGCGACCTGTCGCTGCAAAACATCGGCGTGGCGCCCAAGAATATTCTCGTGCCAGTCAGCACGCAATACGCGCTCTATCCGCTGGAGGCTGCTCTGCGGCGGGCCAAGCGGCGCGAAGCGGAAATCGTGGTTCTGCACGTACGGATTTTGCGGCGCGCAGCCACCGGTGAGTACGATTTGTCGCCCGATCAGCTTTTCAGTACGATCGAGCAGCTGCTTTTCACGAAAGTCCTGGCGCTCGCGGAAAAAGAAGGCAAGCCAGTACGGCTGGCGGTCGTCGCCGCAAATGATCTGTGGGAAGGCGTGCTGCGCACCGCCGACAACCTGCAATCGAGCACGGTGGTAGCCGGCAGCTCATCGAAGATGGACCTGCAAGAGCAGGCACGGGAAATCGGTTTTGCCTGGGAACGCATGGGCGAGCCGCGCCCTCGCGTCACACTGGAAATTCTCACGCCCCAGGGACAAGAGCGGATTTTCTATCTGGGCCCGCATGCGCCGCGGCTCACGCCAAAGGAAATCGACCTGCTACACCGCGTTTGGTTGGAACTGAGCGATCCTCTGCCGGGCGAAGAGGTTCATCACCACGACATCGTGCACTTCGCTCTCGCCGAGGTCGAACGGGAAATGTCGGAGGGACACACGCTCGCGGTTCTCGAACGCCTGCGCGAACACCTTAACGAGATCAAGAGCCGCCGCATCAATCCGCCAGGGGTTTAAGCGCCGCCGCCGGCGCGTCCCTACCTACGCCGGGCGGATTTCCGAAGTGCACGCCGGGCAGCGCGTCGCCTTCAACGGAATCTGCGTCAGGCAATAGGGGCATTCCTTCGTCGTCGGCGTCGCGGCAGGAGCAGGTTTGCTCCAGTGGTTCACCTGCCGCACCAGCAAAAAAATCACGAACGCAACGATCAGAAAATCGATCACCGTGTTCAGGAATACCCCGTAGTTGATCGTGGCCGCGTTCGCCGCCTTTGCCGCCGCCAGCGTGGGATAGGACGTCCCCGAAATGTTCAGAAACAGGCTCGAGAAATCGACCTTGCCGATGACCAGCCCGAGCGGCGGCATAATGACGTCGCTGACAAACGACGTGATGATCCTGCCGAATGCCGCGCCGATGATGATGCCCACGGCCATATCCAGCACGTTGCCGCGCATCGCAAACGCCTTGAATTCCTTGAACATGATCGCCCCCCTGAATTTCACGATTGAGTCGGTTGACCTGAATCGACGATCTCGGCCGGGAGAAATGGCCTGGAAGAATTCGTGCGGATTTCGCCGGGTCCGCAGCGCACGAGAGTAGCGGGAACGTTCTCGGCTGGCAAGCTGAAACGATGCTGAAACGCCGCCTCGCTATGGTTTGGCGCGCGCCAATAAAACCGCGACCGTGATTCCTCGCAGCATCAGCACACCCCCGGTCAGGGCTACCAACAGCGCCGTATCATGCAGCGGGAGAAGCCGGATTCCCAATACTAGAAATCCCACGAGCATCAGCGATCCCGCTTGAATTCGCGTAGGCCAGCGATCCGCGGGCTGCCGGGGACGCACCAATATGCGAACGCCCCAATAGATCAGCACCACGCCGAGAATCAACAGCGCCGCCGGATACGCCGGAAGCCCGACCGTCCGCGTCAGCGCAATCAGGATCAACATTGCGCCGAGCAGCAAAAGGATGAATTCGCTCAAAAGCCGGAAAAGTGTGGCGGTCGTCGGCATCGATGTGGCTATGCGGGCGGGATTATCGCGCTTGCACTTCGCTCGTGCAAGCCGTTGGTCGACAGCCTTGCGATTGCTATACTATTGCGGTTTGGGATCGGCATCTGAATCCAACGACGCACTCGAGTTATCTAATGGGCCCGGGGGAGAAAAGTGCACAAAGTCGTCATTATCGGCAGTGGTTGCGCGGGACTGACCGCCGCTATTTATGCTGCTCGCGCGGACCTAAAGCCGCTTGTTCTGGACGGATACGAGCCCGGCGGCCAGCTCGCGCTGACCACGGAAGTGGAGAATTTTCCGGGCTTCCCCGAGGGAATCCTTGGCCCGGAGTTGATCGAGCGCACGCGCAAGCAGGCGCAGCGATTCGGCGCAGAGTTTCGTTCCGGCGCCGTGGCTTCGGTCGATCTCAGCAAGCGCCCATTCAAGGTTGTGGTCGGCAAGGAAACGTTCGAGGCGGAGACGTTGATCGTTGCAGCAGGCGCTTCGGCGCGCATGTTGGGAATTGAATCTGAGCGCAATCTTCTCGGGTATGGCGTTTCCACCTGCGCGACATGCGACGGCGCATTCTTTCGCAACCGCGACATCATTGTCGTCGGCGGCGGCGACACCGCGATGGAAGAAGCGACTTTCCTCACGAAGTTTGCCAAGAAAGTTTACCTTGTTCACCGGCGCGATGAATTTCGCGCGTCCCGGATCATGCTCGATCGCGCGCATGCGAACGAAAAAATCGAGTTTGTCACTCCCTACGAGATCCAGGAAGTGCACGATGTCAGCAAGAAGTCGGTCGAGCTGGTTACGCTACGCAATACCCAGGACGGCACCACGAAGACCGTCGCCGTCGAAGGCGTTTTCGTTGCCATCGGCCACGATCCGAATACGAAAGTCTTTAAGGGTCAGCTCGATATGGACGAAAACGGCTACCTGATCACTTCCCATGGTCCGAAGACCAACGTGGAAGGCGTTTTCGCCGCAGGCGACGTCCAGGATCATCACTATCGCCAGGCCATCACCGCCGCCGGTTCTGGCTGCATGGCAGCCATCGAAGCCGAGCGTTATCTGTCGGCCAAGAGCGCCTGAGCAGCTTCAATCAATTGAATCGCGTCGATCCGGGATCAGGAGCCGATGCGCTTAGCCGTTCATTCGCGACGGGCCTCGCTGCCCCTTGGGCTGGTCGGGCTCATCACGTTCTGCCTGGCAACCGCTGGTGCTGAGGAAACGCCGGTTCAGAAGCTGTTCCTTCAAAGACTCGTCGCAGCTGCGATTGCACGCACGAACCATCACCTCCGTTACGATCCTGCTTACGTTCGAATTCCATATCCGGGCGGCGATGTTCCCGCCGATACGGGAGTCTGTACGGACGAAGTGATTCGCTCGTATCGCTCCGTGGGCGTCGATCTTCAAAAAGAGGTTCACGACGACATCGTGGCGAATTGGAGGGCGTATCCTCACGACCGTCGCTGGCAGGAAGCGCATCCCGACACGAACATCGACCACCGTCGCGTGCCGAATCTGGGAGTATTCTTCCGGCGAAAGGGCGAGACGCTGCCGATCACGTCTGTAGCCGCGGATTACTCTCCGGGGGATTTAGTCACGTGGGATCTCGGTGGCGGCGTCCCTCACATCGGGATTGTAGTCGATCGGAAATTGCCGGACAGCGATCGCTACATGGTCGTTCACAACATCGGAGCAGGACCCCAGATGGAAGACGTTCTATTCAACTGGAAGATCACCGGCCACTACCGGTATTACGGACCGACGCATTAAGAAAGGCTGCTTAGTTTCCGGCCGGTGTTGCAGGCGTCGAAACGCTTCCCGACTCGCCGGTGAGCAGAATCAGCCGGATCGCTTGCACGAACGCATCCTTGGACTTCTGACCCACGAAATAGCGCGCCAGGTGGCCATCGCGGCCATAGAAATCCGTTTGCGGCATCGAGCCGCGCCAATCCGGATTCACTCCCTGATAGAACGCATCGGCATCGATTCCCGGTTTCTGGCGATAGTTGGGAAATCCAGGCTGGCTCTTGTCGAGGAACTGCCGGACCAGGCCGATGTCCGCGTCTTCATCCAGGCTCACGCCAACCACAGCCAGTCCCTGCGGTCCGTACTCCTTGGAAAGCGAGATGATCATCGGGTATTCTTCGCGGCAAGGCTGGCACCAGGTGGCCCAGAACGTCACCAGCAGGCCCTTGCCGTGATACTTCCCGATCATGTCCTTGTAGCCCGCGAGGTCGACCAGTTGCGGATCGCCGGGCTTCACGTCGCCTACAGACGCCGCGTTTGCCGCGGCAATCGGCGGTCGAGCGAAGCTAAACGCCGCGAAACCTATGAAGAGCACCAGCGAAATCGAGAACAGAATTTGCCCTGGCATGCGCACAGTCACTCACCCCATGGCACAATCTTAGCCGTTCCGTGCCGGACACGGCAACTGGCGTGGCGCAAACGAGTAACGGGTCCGGAAGCCCTGCGCGAGCGCGTGCGGCTTTTCACGGCGAAATTTGGCGATACAAAATTGGTTTGCTGGTTGTATCCTTAGACCCTGCGCGAACGTTCGTTTAAGGCAGCGCACATCCTAGGAGAACGCTAGATGGCTTACGTGATCGCCGAGCCGTGCATCGGAACAAAAGATAGTGCCTGCGTCGATGTCTGCCCCGTGGATTGCATTCATCCGCGCAAGGACGAAGCGGGATTTGAAGCCGCGACGCAGCTCTACATCAATCCCGATGAGTGCATCGACTGCGGCGCCTGCGTTCCTGTCTGCCCGGTGACGGCGATTTTTGCGCTGGAGGATCTGCCCGAGAAGTGGACCGGCTACACGAAAATCAACGCCGACTACTACAAAAAGGCGTAACCGTCGGCCTGTTTTGCGGTGAGCGGCACAGACACTCCCGTCTGCTCGCAGGATTCCAACTCCTCCTCAAGCACTCCCCATCGCGCCGGAGGTGGGCTCAGCCGCCAGGCCGTCGTGCCTTCGAGCTGACTCCTGCAGTGAATTTGATTCGTGGCAAGGGCCGCGAATCTGCTCCCCCATCCATCCACTTCCGCGCATCGTCGCGCAACTTCCCGAGCCCAATTCCGCGGTGCGCCTCGGGGAATTGATCGAGCTTGGCCAGACCTGCAGCCAGCAAGGACCTCAACCCGCGCATATTCCCGCGTCCATGATGATGAAACGCCGCTGCGACCTGAATCAGCCCCTGGAGGAAGGTCTTCTCGGGCTCGAGCGCCTTGAGCCATGATTCCTCCCACACTTCGTGCGATTCGAAGAACTTGCCCGAGTTGAAGAGCGCGATCCCGCGCCGAAATTCTTCACTTTCTCCCATGGCCCGCCCGTTCCATTCCCGCTAGAATTCTGGCGCGATCATAGCAGCCTGCAAACTCGCGAGCGACGATGGAAATCAAAATCGAACTGCCGGATGTGAAGCTTGGCGTCGTGGAAGCGGATGCCCTCCGCGTCGCGCCGGCCGATGAAAGTCTTTCACGGCTTATGGACGACATCTGTGACCGGAAACTTCGCGAGTTCACGGTCGAAGCACTTGCGGAGGCCGAGTCGACGCGCGCCGTCCGGTCGATGTTCCGCGCCTGGGATATGGACCCGTCCAAATACCGTCCATCCTCGGAGGCGTTGCTCCGCCGAATCGTCCAGGGTAAAGGGCTTTACCGTGTCTCCAACGTGGTCGACATCGGCAATCTGATCTCGATCGAAACCGGATGGCCGCTCGGCTGTTACGACCGCGCGAAAATTCTGCCGCCCATCGTATTCCGCCACGGAACTGCCGGCGAATGCTACGAAGGCATCGGCAAACGCACCTGGCACCTCGAAGGCCGCCCTGTCCTGGCCGATCCCGACGGCCCCTTTGGCAGCCCGATCAGCGACTCGACCCGCAGTATGATCACCGAAGCGGCGCGCGACGTCCTGGTCGCAATTTACGCACCCGCCGGAGCGTCCGATGCATCCATAGAGGTGGCCACGGCGCGCCTCGGTGAACGGTTCACGGGATTCGCCGGCGCTTCGGCCGTGCGCGTCAACATATGCCCCGCTATTGGCGTCTGACGACGCGCGCTGATTAAGTCCAAAGTCTCTGCCAGTGCTCGGCCCGAATCGGGTTATTCTGTAACGCGTTCCTGAGGCTCGCGGTGCCAAAATTCGAGCTCGTCCTCCTGATCCACGCCCACCAACCGGTCGGCAATTTCGACGCTGTACTCGAACGCGCATACCAGGATTCCTACCTGTCGTTCATCGAGGTACTGGAACGCCATCCCTCGATCCGTGTCGGCCTGCACTATACGGGCCCGCTGCTTGAATGGATGGAGCGTGTGCATCCGGAATATTTCGACAAACTTCGCGCGCTGGCGGCCTCGCGACAGATCGAAACCGTCGGCGGCGGCTTTTACGAGCCGATCTTGGTGACGATTCCTCCCGAAGATCGTCGGGAGCAGATCGCGCGTCTGGCGGCATACGCCGAAAAGCATTTCAAGTGCCGGCCGAGCGGCGCGTGGCTGGCCGAGCGCGTCTGGGAGCCTCACATCCCATCCTGCCTTGCGTCCGCGGACGTGGATTACACCCTCGTCGACGACAATCATTTCCTCGGCGCCGGATTCGAACTCGAACAGCTTTTTGGTTATTACATTTCCGAAGATCTCGGACATACCGTGAAGGTGCTGCCCGGCCTGAAGGCGCTCCGCTATCTGATTCCTTTTCGTGACGAGCATGAAACCACGGATTTCCTGCGCGGCGCGGCCGAGCGCCATCCCGGCGGCTTCGCGGCCATGGGTGACGATCTCGAAAAATTCGGCGTCTGGCCTGAAACCCACAAGCTTTGCTACGTCGACGGATGGCTCGACCGGTTTTTCTCCGAGATCGAAAGAAACTCAGATTGGCTTGCTACCTCCACTCCCGGCGATGCCGTTGCATCCCACTTGCCGCTGGGCCGCGCCGACCTGCCCGCGGCTTCCTATACTGAAATGATGGAGTGGTCGCTCGCCACGCCGGCCCGCGAGCGTTACCACCGTTTGCTGGACGAGTTTGCGTCGCGCGCGGACGTAATGCCGTTCCTACGCGGAGGTATCTGGCGCGGATTTTTCTCGAAATACGCCGAGTCGAACCTGCTGCACAAGAAAATGCTGCACGTCTCTGAAAAGGTTCATCGCCTCGCGCGCAGCCGCCGTTTCGATCGCGCCTTCCGGCGCGCGCGCAGCGAAGCCCTCACACTGCTGCTGCGCGGCCAATGCAACGATCCCTACTGGCACGGCGTATTCGGCGGACTTTATTCGCCGCATCTGCGTACCGCGAACTGGACCGCGCTTGAGCAGGCCGAAACCATCGCCGACATGCTCGCGCACCACAAAAAGCCCTTCGCGCACGCCGCCATGCTCGATTTCGACGCCGACGGCCGCGATGAGATCTATTTCACGTCCGACCGCTACGCCGCGCTACTGACGCCGGACGACGGCGGCACGATTGCCGCGCTCGATTTCCGGCCGCCCAACGTTACGCTGATCAATTCGCTCGCCCGCCGCCCGGAAAGCTACCACGCGAAGCTGCGCAATCTTTCCACGCAGCATTCGCAAGCCGCGCAATCGATCCACGATCAAGCGCGGGCGAAGGAGGAACACCTCGAGCGCTGGCTCCAATACGATCGCTGGCCGCGAAATTCATTCCGATTGCTCCTGTTCCCGCGCGAGAAAACCCACGAGGACTTCGCGATGGTCCGGCTCAACGAAGATGCGGGGCTCGCCGGTGGGCGATACCGGGTCACCGGCTCGTCTTCCACCAGCATTGCGCTCGCTTCCGAAGCCTCCGCCGACTGGGTCGCACTAAAAACTCTTTCCTTTTCGCCCAGCCCGGCGGGTTTTGACATTGCGTGCGACATCGCATTACGCCGCATGGCTGCCGGTTCAGCGTCGATCAACATTGGGATTGAGGTCGTCGTAAACTTTCTGGCGCCGGCCGAGCCCAATCGATTTTTCGAGGTCGAAGGCCAGCAATATCCGCTGCGCTATTCCGCTCCCGCACCCTCTCCCCTGCTCCGGGTCGTCGACGAATGGCAAAAAGCCGCCGTCGCGCTCGAAGCTCCTGCTGCCCGCAGTTTCTGGATCGCACCCATCGAAACGGTCTCGGAGTCTGAGGACGGCTTCGAGCGAATTTATCAGGGCTCGCAGATCGCCGCCGTCTGGCCCGTGGAGCTGGATTCCGGTGCTGAATGGCGAGGTCAGCTCGTCCTGCGCGCTGCCCGTCTCGACTGAGCGGTGACCGCAGAGGTTTCGCGCTAGCAGCTCTTGGTCGTGATTCTTTCTCTTGATTTGCGTGTCGCAGAGGCTGCTGCTAAAGTGCGGGAAGAATAAGAGTCAGGAGGCGTGATGCCCGTTTCGAAGGAACTGCTCGACATCCTGGTCTGCCCGGAATGCAAGACTCCGGTAACGCCGACACCCGATCAACAGGGCCTCAAGTGCGCCACCTGCAAACGGGTCTATCCCGTGCGGAACGATATCCCCATCATGATCGTCGCCGACGCCAGCATCGATTCGAATTGATTTGGGGAATTTACTTACTAAGGGTGGTCAAACTGAGGCGGTGGAAACTGCACGGAGTGATTCGAGAACTGCACCCAAAGCCGGACTTCCTTTGACCGGCTCTGCTTCAGCGCATCGTCCTTCTCGGGAAACGGCGAATAAGGGCTCAGATCGACGATCACGACAACGCCCGAAGATCCATCCGGCGGCTGGTAAGTCCCCTTCACGTTGAAACTCTTTACCGGACCGTAATAACCGTCCGGCCCCCAATCGCCCTCGAAATCCTTCAGCGAATATGATTCCGAAGGACTCCACATTCCGTAGCCCTTTTGCATATCCCCGGCAACCACCGCGTTCAAGAAATGGTACACGGCTACTTTTTCCGAGTGGTACCGCAGCAGCCACCAGATCGTGCCGCCGCCGATCACAACCAGCGCCACCGCCATGATCAAGTAGCGCCGCCATTTCGAATGCGGGTGTTCTTCGGTCGCGTCCAGAAGTCCCACGAAATGTCCTCGAGTCACAATTGTCGCTTGAACAGCGCCAGGCTGCCTGAAATCATGATCGCAGAGAACCCGATCAAAATTAGCACGTCCATGTAAATCCCTTCAATGCCTGTATTCTTCAACGTCAGGTTTCGCAGCGCGTGCACCGTGTATGTAAACGGATCAATCACCGAAATCCAGCGCAGCCACGAAGGAAATGCCTCGGTCGGATACACCGCGCCCGAAGGGAAAAACAGCAGCATGTTCAGCACGCCGAAAATCGCCCGGGGCACCAGAGGATCGTCGATCCGCACCATCACCAGAAACATCAGGCTGATCATGGATAACGACGCGACCAAAATCACCACGCACAAATACAGCAGCCGGAGCGGATGCCACAAACCGGGGATTCCCGCGATCAAGCCGCCGATGATCGTCAGGCAAATTCCCGCCATGAACGCCTTCAGCGTTCCCGCACCAATCAGCCCCGCCACCAGTTCCGTTTTTCGAATCGGCGTCAGCAAATAGCCTTCGTGTAATCCGCGATTCTTGTCGTCGATGTACGTAATTCCGCCGCCGATCATCGCTGTGATGAAAATCCCCATCGCCGTCGATCCCGCCAGCAGATACTTGATGTATTCGATATAGGGATAGACCTCGACGATATTCAGCTCCACCTGCCCGTCCAGCCGCCCCGTAACGTCGGGCGCGTTCAGCGCGGTCGTCATGTCCTGCGCGCTTTGCATCAGCGAGCTCGAAATAAACTGATCGGTGTTGTCCTCGGTGAAAACCAGCCTCGGCCGGTCGTGCTGGTAATAGCGGCGCGAAAAATCGTGCGGGACGTCGATAACTCCCTTCACGAATCCTGCACGCAAGTCGTCTACCGCCCGCGGAAATGAACTGTACTGGACGATACGGAACGTTC
>Ga0209006_10005687_pt1 | contig 11325 bp, 14 predicted proteins | sample JacPin_JW_Ref_O2_FD_188567 | JGI IMG/M metagenome (GOLD analysis project Ga0209006, IMG submission 188567) | Forest soil microbial communities from Algoma, Ontario, Canada - Jack Pine, Ontario site 1_JW_Ref_O2 (SPAdes) (version 2) | ecosystem: Environmental > Terrestrial > Soil > Boreal... | reverse complement strand
GCGCCACGCTCTTCGTCGATGGCGGCATGACGCTCTACCCCGGATTTGCAACCGGTGGCTGATGATGCGGGAGAAGGAAGCCACCGCGGTGCGTCACAGGTGGGAATGCGCGAGGCAGCTGGGCGGATACCGCATCGGTCATGCAGATAGCGGTTGACCGCAGCGCGCTGGCGTTCCTAGGCGCTGTTCCGCAATGTCGCATCACCAGACAATTTTGTTCCGGCGCGCTTCACCGACCCAACCCAGAACTCTTCGTCCCGCATCGCGGTCACGGACACAGTGCGGACACGAGAACTATACGACATAGTACATATTCGGGATAAGTCCTTGAAATGATTGGTGGGCGCACAAGGACTCGAACCTTGGACCCGCTGATTAAGAGTCAGCTGCTCTACCAACTGAGCTATGCGCCCTAACCAAACGATTTCAAGAGGTTAGGTACAACCACCATGTGCCGGGGGCGCCGCCAGGCTACCACCGAAAAGAAAGCCCCCGCGTGCGGCAGCAATCAGCCGCCGGATATAGCGGCCGAAGGAGTTGCGAGCAAGACATGCCTTTGCGCGCGCACAACATGCTCCGTCTATTTGGAGCCGCCTGCAACGAGCCTGCGTAGAGGCGATGTACGCGCGATGTCCATCGGGCTTGCGCAGCACGCGACGCGGCCTCAGAAAGCTGCATGAAAATAAACCGTTGCGCGAGAGGTTTGTGCAACGCACCTTGAAACCAATACGTCTATATCGTATATACCACCCGTGGCCTTATAGGCTCTGGCGAGCCGCGTGTACGGATTCCCGTCAAACGGCTTCTTCCCGTCAAACGGCTTCTGGCTCGCCCTTTTCACCGATACCGACACCTAGAACGCGCGGGGTGTCCTGTTTCACCCGCAATGGAGACCGTAGCGCCTCGCGCGGCGGTCGCGTTAGCGCGCACACAGAAAGCTCATTCATTGACCACCTTTGACGGCTTCGGCCTAAACGAAGCGATTACACGTGCAATCGCGGAAGAAAAGTACGCCACTCCCACCCCGATCCAAGAGCAAACGATCCCGATCGTCATGTCGCGCCGCGACGTGGTCGGCATCGCCCAGACCGGCACCGGCAAGACCGCCGCGTTCGCGCTGCCGATCTTGCATCATCTCGCCGCGCATGCGCGGCCGATCGAGCGCAAAGGCTGCCGCGCCTTGGTGCTCAGCCCGACGCGCGAGCTTTCCGGCCAAATCCTCGACAGCTTTCGCACTTACGGCCGCCATCTGCGCATGCGCACCGCGCTAGCGATCGGCGGCGTGCCGATGGGCGCCCAAGTGCGTGCGCTGCTCAACGGCGTCGATGTCCTGGTCGCGACGCCGGGCCGGCTGCTCGATCTCATCAAGAGCAATGCGCTCCGCCTTGGCGACGTCGAATTCCTGGTGCTCGACGAAGCCGACCGTATGCTCGACATGGGCTTCATCAACGATATCCGCAAAATCATCGCCAAACTTCCGGTAGAGCGGCAGACGCTGCTGTTCTCAGCGACCATGCCCAGCGCCATCACCGAACTCGCCGCGAAGATGTTACGCAACCCGGCGCGGGTCGCGGTAACGCCGGTCGCCTCGACGGTCGACCGCGTCGAGCAGCGCGTCATCCGCGTCGATCGCGGCGCCAAGCCCGCTGTCCTTGTCGATATGTTGAAGCGCGAGACGATCGACCGCGCCCTGATCTTCACGCGGACCAAACATGGCGCCGACAAGGTGGTGCGCGGCTTGATCAAGGCCGGCATCGCCGCCGAGGCGATCCACGGCAATAAATCGCAAGGCCAGCGCGAGCGCGTGCTCGCCGCCTTTCGCAAAGGCGACGTGAGAACGCTGGTCGCGACCGATATCGCCGCCCGCGGCATCGACGTCGACGGCATCAGCCACGTGGTGAATTTCGATCTGCCGGACGTTCCGGAAACTTACGTGCACCGCATCGGCCGCACCGCGCGCGCCGGAGCCGGTGGAATCGCGGTGTCCTTGTGCGACGGCGAAGAGGCCGGGTTGCTGCGTGACATCGAGAAGCTGATCCGCCAATCCATACCGGCGACCGACAGCCGCACGCATGCCGGCCGGAACGAGACATCGGACTCCAGGAGTCATGCCAGCGGTCGTGCCGCGAATCATTCCGCACCCGCCGCTAACCGCTCCGCGGGCAAGCGGCGGCGGCAACGCCACGGCGACGGCGCATCGCGTTCGCACGGCCAACGCGATCGGCACAACGGCGGCGCAGCGCGTACCAGCGGGCAGCGCGAACAGACCGGTGATTCGTCGGGCGCAATCGAGTCCGTCGCTTTCCTTCGTCGCTCGGCTCCGCGGCGCGAGCAAGCTCCGCGCGCATCGCGTTGGCCGAATACCTAAAAAGATCGCGCGATGGCGAAGGAAGCGCTGCTGCAATTTGACGGCCCAGTGGCCGGCGGTGATCAGTGATGCTCAATGAGACAGCCGACAACGACAATGATGTCACGTCACACCGAGGCAAGGTCATGCGACTATTTATTTTCAAGTCTGACGCAAGTCCCGAACTGCGTGCATTCGGCGGCGATCTGACCGGTAGCCAACTGCCGAAAAGTTTCAGTCCCTGGCATGCGATCGGAGCGGTCGCGCCCGACCGGGATCCGCCACATAATCTTTCTCGTGACCAGATCGAAGCGGCCATCAAGGACCAAGGTTTTCAGCTTTGGCGCATGAGCAAGAAGGACTGAGGCCAAGCATGCCCCAGCCCGGTGCGCGCCGCGCGCACCGTACCGATGAAGGAGTATCCGCGATGACAGACCGAACGCACAAGTTCAGGATCGGGCAAAGCGTCGATCTCATCCCGTCGCTGTCTCGATCCGCAGCAAGGGGGCACTACGAGATCGTCAGCCTGCGGCCAACCGACGGCGACAATCCGCAATATCGGATCAAGAACAGAAGCGAATCCCACGAACGCGTCGTTTCGGAGAGCGACCTCATCCTGTCCGCGCATCTGAAGTTCGATTGATTGAAAACGATGGCGCGATACTGGAACTTCGCGAGCACCAACGCGACGATACCGCCGATGTCAGAAGGAACTAACCATGTTCAAGATTCTTGAACTCAAGAACGCAAATGCGGCATCGGCGGCGGAAGTGGGCCACGGATATTCCACGCGCGAACTGGCCTTGGCTGCGGTCAAGATCCATCTGAAGACCTTCAAGATATCCGGACACAATCCGGAAGGGAATTATTGGTGGGCGCGCGATGCCGAAGGCCTGCGAAAATGCTGGATCTCCAACGCCGAGTGAAGAAGCGCCCTGACCGATGCTCAATTTCCCGAACCGAAGCCGAATATTTGATCCGACCCGACGTGCCGTCCGGTTCTGGGGTCATGATAGCGCGATGGAGTGGTCGTTCTTTGTAACCGAAGACGCGCTCAAGCGGCTGCAGCCGAACATGGACCACCATGAGGCGAGCCTGTTGCTCGCCTTCGATACTCACCGGCCCGCCATCTACGCCGCGGCCATGAAGGCGTACAAGCGCGAGCGCAAGGGCTCCTACGAGCTCGTGGTGACGGACTTCTGACGCCGAAACGATGGCGCCGAAACGATGACGCCGAACCGAGCGCTCATCGCGCGCCGACGGCGTGCTCCAGACTAGACGGATAATTTCAGATTGAACCGATCGCGCCGTCATGGCCGGACTTGTTCCGGCCATCTACGTCCTTGTTTGACGATTCAATTCAATCTCATGCTCTACGAGAATTTCTTGCCGTTGGAGTCTTTGCCGGTCATCCGTACCAGCGTGAACGGCGAGGCCGCCGGAGCGGCCTTCTTCTTGTTGTTCTTGTCCGCCTTCGGCTTCTTCTTCTCGCGATTGCTGCGCATTTGTCCCTTTGCCACCTTGTCCTCGCTTTGCTCGCAGTAAAATACTCAGTCTTCGCTGGAAAGCCGCTTGAAGTCGGCGAGAACGGTGGCGATCAGTTTCTGTCGGCGCGGGTCTTGCGCGTTCAGCGTCGCCGCGAAAAGATTGAGGAGGTAGCGGGCTTTTTCGGCAGCTTCGTGCCAATTCGCCGCCGGCGCGGACAGCAAGTGAGCTTCCAATTCGTCTTGCCGAAGCCGCAACGACTTTTCGTTTGCCTCTACGTCCGACAAGAGCCGGCGAAGCTGGGTCGCCTTCTGCGCGGCCATCCCGCGATGCACATCGAGATCGATCGTCTTGTCCGTCATGATCCAGCGCCGTGACGCGCCAAGGGATAGTTGGCGCTTTCGTACAAGCGCCGAATAGCGTCGCTGCCGTAGCGCTCCTCGCCGACTTCAAGATAGGCGCCGACGAGAGCTCCTTCGGGCAGATCTTCGATGGCGAAGCGGATAGCGTCTGCGGCTTGCTCAAATCGCTTGTAGCCGAACGGCTGACGCCCGGATCGCCGTCTCCGCGTCGAAAACAGCTCGGCCGCCGAGCTATAATCAAATTCAGACATCGGTCAGACCCTCTCGGACGTCATTCAGGCGATGTCGTGAATATAAGCGCAAATCGCATCGTTACCAGTGCAGGCTGGAGCCAATATCGGCCGAAATCACGAGGAACCAGCGGCATTTGCGTCCATTTGTCTTGTTTGTGTTGTGGACCGGCCGAGCCCGGCGCTGTAGGGTGACCTGGATCGGCGATTTGACCGTTTTGCTTTGCAAGTGAAAGAGACGGTCCCCTCGCGCCGATCGCCGCGCCGGATGCGCGGCATGAAAAAGACGCCTTCCTAGCGAAAGATGCTCGCTAACGGTGCACAAAACCGCCGATGATGGTTGTTGCATCCGTTATCAGTCGTGGAGAGAATTTTGAACGACAGACTGCACGCGGGCGCGAGCGCCGCCGCGATAGACGTGCGCGCTCTCACGCAGAGTCTGGCGCAATTTCGCCGACCCAATCATGGCCGCAGCGTCGTCGAACTCCTGATTACCGTCGTGCCTTTCGTTGTTCTTTGGATTTCGATGTGGTGGTCGCTTCGCATCGGATACGGCCTTTACATGGTGCTGGCGATTCCGGCCTCGGGCTTTCTTGTGCGCTTGTTTATGATCCAGCACGATTGCGGCCACGGCTCGTTCTTTCGTTATCGTCTACTGAACGACTGGGTCGGCCGCGTGCTCGGCGTGTTCACGCTGACGCCTTATGATTTCTGGCGGCGCACCCACGGCATCCACCACGCGACGTCCGGCAATCTCGATCTCCGCGGCATCGGCGATATCGACACGCTCACTGTCAACGAATATCTGGCGCTGCCGGGCTGGCGCCGCTTCGGCTACCGCCTTTACCGTCATCCGATCGTCATGTTCGGCGTCGGTCCGACCTATTTGTTCATCCTGCGCCACCGCCTTCCATTCGGCTTGCTGCGCGAGGGCTTGGCACCGTGGGTCAGCACCATGGCGACCAACGGCGCGATCGCGGTTGTCGTTGCCGGCTTGATTTGGTGGATCGGCGTTTGGCCGTTTCTGCTGGTGCATCTGCCGATCACCGTCCTCGGCGGCGCTGCCGGCGTGTGGCTGTTTTACGTCCAGCATCAATTCGAGCACACGGTCTGGGCGCAAAACCGAAATTGGAGCTTTCAGACGGCGGCGCTCTATGGCAGCTCGCACTATGACCTGCCGGCGGTGCTGCGCTGGTTCACCGCCAATATCGGCGTCCACCATGTCCACCACCTGTGCAGCCGGATGCCGTTTTACCGGCTGCCACTGACGCTGCGCCAGCACCCTGAACTGGCAAATCTGGGCCGGCTTACTTTAAGTCAAAGTCTCGCATGCGTGCCTCTGGTGTTGTGGGACGAAGCGGCGAGCCGCCTGATTTCGTTTCGCGAGTTGCGCACTCGGCTTGCCATCGTCAAATCGACTCGCGTAGCGGCGCACGCCGGCGCTCATTGATCCGACGAACCGGTCGGATTTAGTTTTAGACCGCGCCTGCATCGCTTAATCTTCGGCAAGCCATCCCTGCCGCAGAGGCTTGCACGCATGGCAGCCTTGCAAAAGCCACGCTTATCTCGTAGGCCCTGAAATCGACATTTGGCCGGACAATCGGGCCGTTTCGCCTTCGCTGAATGCCAGGCGCACGTTCAGACCCTCCAAACATCGACTCGAGCCTCAAGACGCGTCGTCCCGCGCCTTAGGCTTAAGTGCACCTCAATCAGCGAAAGGATATCTCCATGAACAAGGGCACCGTAAAGTTCTACAACGACCAAAAAGGCTTCGGCTTCATTCAACCGGATGACGGCGGCAAGGACGTGTTCGTCCACGCCACCGCGCTCGAGCGCGCCGGAATGCGCGGCCTGGTCGAAGGCCAGAAAGTCTCCTTCGATACCCAGGAAGACCGCCGCACCGGCAAGATCGCCGTCGGCAACATCCAGGCGCTCTAACGTCACGGGATGATTGCTCGCCGACGCGCCACGAATCGAAACCGCCCCATTGGGGCGGTTTTTTTGTGCGCAGCAGGCGGCCGCCGGCACCGCAAGCAATTACGAAGTATGTGCGCCGTCGCCTAACGTCGGACTTGCCGTGACCAACATGCCGCGGCGCGCCAGCGCCAGCTTTAATTGTCCGATCGCAATGTCCGCCGTCGCCGAACTGTTCGCCCTTTCCATGTGCCGGAGAAGGGCCTTCAAAGCAGGCTCCTTGTCCCTGATCACCCACCTGCGCGCAAACACCTTGGCGTCGTGCAGGCTCGCGATGCGGACGACTTGGGTGGCACCGGGAAAGCTGGCGTCGAAATAACCGATCGGAGGTAGCGACATTCGTTCACCGGAAAATTCAACTTGCTACCATCTACCGGCTGAATGAGGAGCGCAATCATGCCGACGGCGATGATTCACGCTGTCCTCCGGATTATTTCGTGTCTTCGATTGGCCGTCGGAACCTGAGCGATCCCGAGGACCGCGCCGCGGCCCGCATTTGGCCATTGCCTCGGGGATTCCAAGCGAGGAAAATTGCCGGTGAGTCGCGAGCATAGAGCCTTGATGGCGCACAGTCTCGATCGGGTAAAGTCTCGATCGCGCACAGTCTCGATCGCGTACAGTCTAGATGGCGTACAGTCTTGATGGCGTAGAGTGTTGGCCGCCGCCCAAGCAGGACACCCGCGCATGCGCATGCCATTTCTCATCGTCGTCCTGCTCGCAGCGGCGGCAAGCTCCGCCGCGGCGCAGACCGCGACTATCCCGGAACAGAAGGCGACGGTTTCCGGCGTTACCGTCACCAATGCCGGCACCTATACCGGGCAGTCGACCAGCGCACCAGCGCGCGCCGGCCAGATATCGCCGACTGGCACCATCGGTACCGCGGTCGATTGGCATTTTGTCTCGGGCACGCCGGACGTCGCCGGCAAAGTCGGCACGCAGTTCGGCATCGAGTTCCGCATCGACGGTGCGCCGGCCGGCGACGGCGTGACGCTCCACCTGGTGCTCGCCTTTCCGCCCCAGGGCATCCGCAACCCGAATACCGGCGACATGATGCACGCCGCCAACATCGCCTTTCCCAACATGAAAATCGGCGCGCTCTGCGTGCTCGGTTACGGCTTCGATAGTCCGTGGGAAATCGTGCCCGGCGTCTGGACCGAGCAGATCTGGTACCAGGATCACATGCTGACCGAGCGGACTTTTACGGTGAGCAAAGCGGAATAAAGAAAGCCCGATCGGCCGCTGTTGCGCGATACGGGCACGCGTACCTCTTGGGAGGTCGGTGTGCGATTTCCAATCGCGCTGGTCGGAGCCGTTGCATCGGCGCTTGCGGGCGCCACGAATGCAAGCTGCCAAGTCTCCGACGGCGTCGTCAGAATAGGCGTGCTCAACGATCAGTCTGGCCTCTACGCCGACCTGGGCGGTCCAGGTTCGGTCGTCGCCGCACGCATGGCGGTCGAGGACGCCGGCGGCACGGTGCTTGGCAAGCCGATCGAGGTTGTCGCCGCCGATCATCAGAACAAGGCCGACATCGGCGCCGCCATTGCCCGCCGCTGGTTCGACACTGAAAAAGTCGACATGGCTATCGGCTTCGACAATTCGTCGGTCGCGCTCGCGGTCGAACAGCTCGCGGCCGAGCACGACAGGATCGCCATTGCCGGAGCAGTCGGCAGCACGGCCTTCACGGGCAAGGCTTGTACGCCGACCGAAGCGTCGTGGCTCTATGACAGCTACGCGCTGACCACGAGCCTGGCCCGGTCGGTCGTTGCCGAGGGCCGCGATACCTGGTTCTTCCTGACTGTCGACTATGCGTTCGGCCATTCGCTCGAAACCGATGCGACCAACGCGGTGCTTGCGGCCGGTGGCAAGGTGCTCGGCAGCGTCCGCCATCCGCTCAACACCGCCGATTTCAGTTCTTACCTGCTGCAGGCGCAAGCGTCGGGCGCGAAGGTCGTCGCGCTCGCCAACGGCGGCGGCGACATGACCAACGCCATCAAACAAGCCGGCGAGTTCGGGCTGACGCGCGGCGGGCAGACCGTCGTCTCGCTGCTCGTCTTCATATCCGACGTACACAGCATGGGAGTGGCGACCGCGCAGGGACTGAAATTCGTAACCGCCTTCTATTGGGATCGCGACGAAGACAGCCGGGCCTGGTCCAAGCGCTTCTTCGCGCGGCATGGAAAAATGCCGACCATGGCGCAAGCCGGCGTCTATTCCGCCATCCGGCATTACCTCAAGGCCATCGCTGCCGCCGGCACCGATGAAGCCAAGGCCGTCATGGCCAAGATGCGGGAGATTCCGGTCAACGATTTCTATGCCAAAAACGGCCACCTGCGCGATGACGGCCGCTTGGTCCACGATATGTATTTCGCGGAGGTGAAAAAGCCCTCTGAATCGCGCGAGCCCTGGGACGATTACAAGATCCTCGGCATCATCCCCGGCGCCAGCGCATTCCGCTCACTGGAAGACGGTGGTTGTCCGGTCGCACGACGCTGATACCGATTGCCTCGTCGTCTTGCGAATATTGAATAACCGGCTGCCGGCGCCGCCACGCGGCCCGTTGTTTGCACCGCAACCGCTCGTGCGATATTTCAGGGATGTTGCCCAACTATCACATATTTTCGGGCCGCGGTTTGCTAATGCTTGGCTCCAAAGGGCAATTCCGCGAAGGGGGCCTACGATGAAAAAGCTTCTTGCTGCGGCTACCGCAATCGTCGCACTTGCGGCAACCGGTTCGGTTTGGGCGGCCGATCTACCTCCGCCGCAGGTCTTTAAGGCACCACCGCCGCCGCCCTGGTACGACTGGACCGGCTTCTATATCGGCGGCAATGGTGGCTATAGCTGGGGCCGCGGCGCCACGAACTACGCCGTGGCAGGGCGTGCGCCATTCTCCACGACGCAAGCGATCAACGGCGGCCTTGGCGGCGGCCAGATCGGCTACAATTGGCAATTCAATCATAACTGGCTGCTCGGCATCGAAGCCGACTTCCAGGGCACCGGCGAGCGGGGCGGTAGTGGGCTGCCGACGATCGTCATCCCGCCGATCATCGGCGCCGCCGTCGTTCCCGGTTCGACGACCACTGCAAACTTGAGCCAAAGCCTGCCGTGGTTTGGCACCGTACGCGGCCGCGTTGGCGTGGAGCCCGTTGATCGATGGCTGCTCTACGCGACCGGCGGTTTGGCCTATGGCCAGCTTAATTCGACCCTTGGCAGCACCACGACGACCACTGGCGGTGTCGTGACCGCGGCGTCATCGAGCGCCAATGTCACCCGGGCCGGCTGGACCGTCGGCGCCGGCGTCGAATGGGCCTTCTTGAACCGCTGGAGCGCGAAGCTCGAATACATCTACATGGACCTCGGGACGTTCAACCTCACCTTCCCGGGCACCGGTCCATATGCGACCGTCGTAACCAGCACGCACTTTACCGACAACATCGTCCGCGCCGGCATCAACTACAGCTTTGGCGGCCCGCACTACTAAGCGGCAAATCCTCGACGTATGTCCTGTGACGCGACTGCCCAGATCGACAAATCCGATCCGGGCAGTTTGCGTTTGAGAGCCGAGCCGAAGCCTTCACCCCACGTCCGTCGAATGGATACGGCGTTCGCCGACGGCAATGGCGTCGGTGCTGCGCAGCCGCCGCGCCACGAGCTTGTTGAGGGCGGCGAGATAGGCCTTCGCCGAAGCAACGAGCGTGTCGGGATCGGCGCCCTTGGCAGTTACCGCGCGGCCGTTTTCCGACAACCGCACCGAGACTTCGGCTTGCGCGTCGGTGCCTTCGGTGACGGCGTGCACCTGATAAAGCTCCAGCACCGCCTGGTGCGGCACCATCGCCTTGACGCAATTGAACACCGCATCGACCGGCCCATTACCCTCGCACTCGGCGATGGCGGGCTTGCCGTCGATGTCGACTTTCATGGTGGCGCGCTGCGGGCCGCGCGTGCCGGCAATCACCGACAGCGACACGAGCTTGATGTGGTCCTGCGCAGTGGCGATCTCCTCGTCGACCAAGGCCTCGATGTCCTCGTCGTAGACGTGCTTCTTGCGGTCGGCCAAAGCCTTGAAGCGCACGAAGGCGTCTTCGAGCTGATTGCCGGCGAGCTGATAGCCCAGCTCCTCGAGCTTGTGTGCGAAGGCATGCCGTCCGGAATGCTTGCCCATGACCAGCGAGGTCTGCTTCACGCCGACGTCTTCAGGCACCATGATCTCGTAGGTCTGGGTGTGCTTGAGCATGCCGTCCTGGTGGATGCCGCTCTCGTGCGCGAACGCATTGCGCCCGACGATCGCCTTGTTGTACTGCACCGGGAACGAGGTGACCGCGGCGACGAGCTTCGACGCCCGCGTCAGCATCTTGGCATTGATACCGTTCCAGAACGGCATCACGTCGTTGCGCACCCGCATCGCCATTACCACCTCTTCGAGCGCGGCGTTGCCGGCGCGCTCGCCGATGCCGTTGATGGTGCACTCGATCTGCCGCGCGCCGGCGCGAATGCCGGCGAGCGAATTCGCCACCGCCATGCCGAGATCGTTGTGGCAATGCACGGAAAAGCACGCCTGGTCGGAATTCGGCACCCGCTCGCGCACCATCTTGATGAGCGCGAAATATTCCTCCGGCACCGAATAGCCGACAGTATCGGGGATATTGATCGTGGTGGCGCCGGCCTTGATCGCCGCCTCGACGCAGCGGCAGAGGAAGTCATGCTCGGTGCGGGTGCCGTCCTCGCTCGACCATTCGACGTCGTCGGTGTGGCCGCGCGCGCGCGTCACCTGCGCGATCACCATCTCGTAGACTTCGTGCGGCTCCTTCTGCAGCTTGTATTTCATGTGCACCGGCGAGGTGGACAGGAAGGTATGGATGCGCCGCCGCTCGGCCGGCCGGATCGCTTCGGCACAACGGTCGATGTCCTTGAACGCGGCACGGGCCAACCC